>Ga0307378_10008549_pt1 | contig 13579 bp, 6 predicted proteins | sample UN1MG_FD_202238 | JGI IMG/M metagenome (GOLD analysis project Ga0307378, IMG submission 202238) | Soil microbial communities from Risofladan, Vaasa, Finland - UN-1 | ecosystem: Environmental > Terrestrial > Soil > Coastal area > Acid sulfate soil | place: Finland: Risofladan, Vaasa | collected... | reverse complement strand
GAACCTTGAGGATGTGGATGTAGCGGTACTTCATCGGACAGGTGAGATAGTCATCGATCTTGCGGTTGCTCAACACGAGCATCTCCTCCCCTCGCGGGAGGAGGACGAGGTCGTCGCTCGTCGATGTCTCCACCACTGTCTCCACTGGCGTTTTGCCGTGCCTGAGGAGCGAAGCGATCGGTGAGCCTTTCACCACGTTGAGCTGCGTCGGCGGGAGGTCGAGCGCCTCGGAGACGAACTGACTCGGCTTGCGCGGCCGCTTGCCGCCGTAGTCCTTGGCGCTTGTCAGATACAACCCTTCCTTGGCGCGCGTCATCCCTACGTAGAACAGGCGCCGCTCCTCCTGCTTGTGAAAGTCGGACTCCGCCCCGGGGAGGATGTCCTTGATCAACCCATCGGGGAGAGGGATCGCATCGCGGCGATGGGCCGATGGGAACCGCCCCGACACCAGACCGACGAGGAAGACGGTCGAGAATTCCAGTCCTTTGGCCTGATGAATGGTGAGGACGTTCACCGCATCCTCGTCCCAGTCCGCCTCACCCACGGGTGGGTTGTCACCAGCGTCGATGAGGGAATCGAGGTAGTCAATGAACCAGGGCACGCGGTCGTACTTGGCCACGCGGGAGAAGCGCTCGATGATGGAGAAGAACTTGGCGATGTTCTGCACCTTGAGCGCGTCTTGCGAATCCTCGGAGTTGGAGAGCGCGGCGATCGTCCCCGTGCGCTCGGTGAGGTAGTGATAGAGGACCTCACCCGTCTTCTCCTGCGACGCCAGAGAGAGTGTGGCCGCCAGATCATCGGCCAGCCGCGTCATCGCCTCCCGCCCCTCCGCGGAGATCCCGAGGAACTCCTCGCTCTTTGCCGCAACGCGAAAGACCTCAAACAGGCTCTTGTTCCGGCGACGTGAGTAGCTCGTGGCGAAGGCCAGATCCTCCGCAGGGACGCTGTAGAACGACGAGCTCGCGACGTAGTGGAAGGACATGTTGTCGCGCGGGTCGGCGAGGATGCGCAGGAAGGCGATGATCGTTCTGATCTCCTCGCGATCGTACAGGCCACGGCTTCCGGAGAAATGCCACGGGATGTGGAGGAGGTTCAGTGCCTGCAGGAAATCGTCGGCCTGGGCGTTGCTGCGCACGAGGATGGCATAGTCGCGATACGTACAGCCGGTCTTCACTCCGCGTGCGATCGTCTCGGCGACGAAGTCGCACTCGTCGGCGATCTCCTGGAAATGTTGTTGCTGCACTGGCATCCCGTCGCCGGCCGCGGCGTGCAGGCGCTTGTCTATCCCCTCGCGCACCTCGAGCCGATCGGGGTTGTTGTACTGGATCAGGCGATAGGCCGAGTCGAGGATCTGCTGGATGGAACGGTAGTTCTCCACGATCACCACCAAGTTTGCGTCCGGGTACTCGCTGCGGAATCCGAGGATGTTACTGATCGCCGCCCCACGGAACTTGTAGATCGATTGGTCATCGTCGCCGCATACGGTCAGGTTGCGGTGCCCTGCGAGGAGTTTCAATAGCTCGAACTGGGCGTAGTTGGTGTCCTGGAATTCGTCGACGAGGATGTAGCGGAACCGATCCTGGTAGCGCTTACGCACGAGCGGATGCTCGCGCAGAAGCTTCAGCGTCAGCGTGATCAGATCACCAAAGTCGACGAAGGCGTTCTCCGCCATCAGGCGCTGATACGCTACGTACGTCTGGGCAAGCTCCATCTGGTCAGCAATCTCCTCCTGATGCAGCATTCTCTCTTCCTCTGTTGCTCTCACATCGCCCTCGGCGGCCAGGTTTTCGGCGTAGGCGAGGTACTCCCCAGCGGTAACGTCCTCATCCTTGGCGCGGGAGAACAGCGTGAGGATCGCCGCCAGGTGCTTAACCGGGTTTCCCAGTGGACGGAAGCGTTGAAGAGGCAACTCGAACAGATGATCCTTGAGGAAGATCACCTGTTCCGCTTCGGTGAGGATCTGATAATCGGGTGACAGGCCGAGGAGGATCGCGTTTTCCCGCAGGATGGAGTCGCAGAATGAGTGGAAGGTGCCGATTTTCGCCTCAATGTACCCGTAGGGAACAAGAAGATCAACGCGCTCCTCCATCTCCGCTGCCGCCCGCTCGGTGAACGTAAGGGCGAGGATCTCCGCGGGCTTGGCGCACTTCTCGGCGATCAGCCATGCGATGCGCCGCGTGATCACCGTCGTCTTCCCCGTTCCGACACCGGCAAGGATCAGGAGAGGCCCTTCGCCATAGGTGACGGCGGCACGCTGCTGCTGGTTCAGGTCAGAGAGGAGGTCATCGCTCATTATGAAGAGAGTATAAGATGCCAAGTAGGAACGAGCAATTGGCGGGTCTCGATCTTACTTAGTTTCAGTCGGAAACATGGAATGTAACAGCATTTTGTCGTCATTCGAGAAACCGTCGGCTCTGATGTTCTTCGTGCCATGGGTTTCACCAACAGCAATTGCGGGGCAATCCTATCAGACTCGTGTTCCGGACTTGGCAGTTCAAGCGTTACGGATCCCAACCGCTCCTAAGATAGGCACACTCCTTCCTTTTGCCATTCTCGCTTCTCTTGTTGCTGCTACTTCGAGTACCTATTCCACACAGGAAGCACCCGGGTTAGCACAAAGGCGACCGCCGGTACAACCGTATCATTTGCGGGGAAGGTTGTGCACAGGTAAGTGCGGTGCCTCCCGCTTTCCCCCATAAGCTCTTGCCGTGTCCCGAAACCCGCGCCAAGCCTCTCAAACTCACGTCCAGGCACTATTCCGCCAGCTCCTTCAAGTAATTCGATGGATGTTGCCTTCTTCTTAGTAGTCCGCACAGGGTCGACTCGGCTTACTAGTCGGGCCTGCGAGAGTTCCATCCATGCGATACCCGGCAAGTGCTCCACATCGGAGACTGACATCCGCAGCCGATTGCACATGTCGTGCATTCGGTGCTCTGTTGAATTGCAGTCGAGCGCGCGGACTTCGCGCTCGCCACTTTCCCAGTGGAGATAGGCCAGCTTCATTGTCCAACCGTAGTTCGTTAGCAAGGAATAGCTGATTCCGGTCGCTGCACACTCGACGCTGGCGATTGATTGTCCCTCGAATCCACTGATGTCCTCCTCTCTAGAAAGGATGACATCACGTGCTTGCCACAGAACATCCCCTCTCATGTGTCCCGCTCCTCAGCTGGGATATGCTGAACGGTATTTCGCGCAACGAGACCATCCATCGTGCTTGCAGCCGTGATCTCTCGGTCGGGAATAAGCAGGTATGTCCACGGCTTGCCACCGAACTCCGTCGCCCGATGACACCACAACGCGGCGGCGCGCGCCTTTGCTTGAACGTCTGGATCGTTTAGATCGGTGTCCCGCTTGACTTCACATAGGTACTTGCGGTCCTCGGTCTCCACGATGAAGTCGGGTTCGTATCGCTCCTCGCCATGGTTGAGATGAATCCGAATGTCGCGCTGGCTGGGGCGGAACCACTTGAGAACGCTGCGCTCATTCTCAAGCACTACCGAGAATCGGCGCTCTGGATCGGAATCGAACTTCTGAAAGGGATAAAGGCACTTATGAAATCCACCGAAGAGCATTCCCCGAATCCGCTGACGATCGTCTACAGTCTCACGGAAATCGCGGGGCGTTTCACCAGCACGAGTGGACCAGATGCTTGGCGACAGCGTCGCGAACCCCTTGCTCACGACGACTTCGAAATCCACGGCTTCCTCGACGTAGTGGCCCTGCATCTGGCTGTGGATCAGGTTGACAAGCACGCTCTGATGGTATTGGAGCACGTTGCAGACTTCGTCATCGGATGCCAGATAGGACCTGAGGTGAGCAACGACCTGGCCCGCAAGCTTGTAGAGAAGATCAGCCTGCTCATCGTAATCGATGTCGTTGAAATCGATAAGTCCGCGAACCAGGTAATCCTCAAGCCGCTCTTCCTGAATGAATCCGCCCGCATCCTCTAGTCGGAAGCGTTCATAATCGTGAAGATGTTGAACGAGAATGGCCTGCTCCATAGGCTGCGGGTGCTGGTTGCTCAAGTCAAGATCGAAGTCATTGAATCGACTGGTGACCTCGCCTTTGGGAACGATGATGATTCGGGGTATATCGATCGACATGGCGACGTACGTGGCAGTTGTTTCACGCACGACCTCTGCGACATCAACCTGCTCAGTAATCCCGTCCAGCGCCTGTTGTGCCGATCCAAGTTGCTCTCGAACACGTTGGACGATCTCTTGCTGAGCCTCGGGCTCCTGAAGGGATGCAGCGCGAGGGAGGCGTTCGTAGTCTCTAATGGCTTGAAGCGTAAGACGGGCCGCTCTCTTCTCCTCTTCCCGCTCGAAACGCGGAGGCTCAGCCTGTTGGGACATTTCACCTGTCGCCATTCCCACAATTGCTGTCTCTGCCAATGGAGGAACCGTCACGACCTGGGAGCGCTCAGCGGGAATGTCGCGCCCGATTACGACACCGACACGAATGACGGAATCCGGTCGATTGGCTTCATCGACAATCTCCTGAAAACGGTCGTGGGAAACGATCGTCAGACGATCGACCTCTGGAACGCCGACACGACGCCCGTACGGAAGTCTCAACCCACGGCCAATGGACTGCTCGACAAGCGTACGCGAGTTTGCGGCACGTAGTGGAACGATGGTGTAGAGGTTGGTAACGTCCCATCCTTCTTTCAGCATGTTCACATGCACGACGATTTCGGTCGGATTGGCAGGGTCCTCTACGGTGAGTAGCTGGCTCACCACGTCGTCCTTCTCTTCCCCGGTCTGTGCCGAGTGGACGGTGATGACCTTGTCCCGGTACTGTCCGTCGAAGAACTCGTCGCTACTCATGAGGGCGACTAGGGAGTCTGCGTGCTCCGTGTTCTGTGCCACCACCAGCATGAATGGCTTAACCCTAGGCCGCCCAGTGTTTCGCGCGTACACCTCAAGCTCCGCTTTGGTGTTCTCGTGAATTCGAACGCCATCCTCGAGCTTCAAGCGCTCGAGTCCTGCTGCGTCGTAGTTGGCCGGATCGAAGTTCTCGCGCGTCGCCACGGCGGGCTCTTTGACGTAGCCATCTGTCAGCGCCGAACTTAACGGGTAGCTGAAGATGACATTCTTGAACGGCTCAGCGTTTTGCCCGCGCTCCACTTGTGGAGTGGCCGTGAACTCGAGCCCGAGAATCGGCTTGAGTTCATTGATGGCGCGGACGCCGGCGGATGCTCGATAGCGATGGGATTCATCCATCAGCATGACGAGATCATCGAGCCCGGCCAGGTAGTCGAAGTAGCTCTTACCGATGTACTCGCTCAGTCGGCGTATTCTGGGCGCACTGCCCCCTCGGACTTCGGAGTTGATCTTCGAGATGTTGAAGATGTTGATGTGGACTTCGCCGATGTCGAACAGGTCGGATCGGGTTCCGCGCCCGTCCTCGTAGTCATCGCCCGTGATCACCAGGGGCGGCATGGTGGCAAACTCGCTGATGCCTCGCAGCACATACTTCGGCGTGTTGGGCGTGAAGTCGCGGATGAGCTTGTTGTAGATGGTCAGGTTGGGAGCGAGAACGAAGAAGTGCCTGATCCCTTTCAGCGCATGCAAGTAGGCAATGAACGCGCCCATGAGCCGTGTCTTGCCAACACCGGTTGCCAAAGCAAAACAGAGAGAAGGGAAATCGCGCTCGAAGTCCTCCACAGTGGGAAACTCCGAGCTGATGACGCGAAGCGCTTGCTCAAGATCTGTGGTCTTGTCGATGTCCACTAGCTGGCATACACGGGCAAGGATCTCCAGGGATTCACGCTGAGGGTCACGCAGACTGAGCCGGTTGCTGATACTGTTAATGAGTTGGGTCATTCGACACTTCCTTCATCAAACAACGAGCGCATGGCTTTGGGGCCTTCGTCCTCTTCGGGTGTCGGCTCAGGCGGAGCCTGGGGGAGGTTCTTGATCTCCAGGCTGTAGTCGTCGTGACCCCATTCGCACTTCTTGAGCACGGTCTTGGGAATCTTCTTCAACGTAAGATTGGCGAATGCCGCCTGATTGGCACGGAAGGCAGCGCAGTAGACGACGAGGGAGCGTTTCTCTCCCACTTCATCGCTCAACTGCTCCAGCATCTCGTGGGTCATCGTCTGGGTAGTGACGTAGATGAAGTCTGTCTCTGTAGATTGGCCGTGCTGCCAGTAGACCTCATCGCTGGGTGCGTAGACGAACCCCTCCAGTTTGCAGACGGCCTCGGCGAGCATCGCGGGATTGAACTCCTTGCTGATCACCCAGTTGCCGTAGCAGTCTTTCTCAAGAAGGGATGGACCGAGCCGGTAGTACCGGAAGCCGCCACCGCCTTTCCACTCTGTGGACTCCGTGACGCCCCCGGTATCTTCGCCATCAATGACCTTCTTGAGGCGAGGAATGATGTGGGTGTGGCAAGTCTCCTCGAGCTCGACCATGATCCAGCGTCTTCCCATCTTGTGAGCTACAGCGCCGGTCGTTCCTGAGCCGGCGAACGAGTCTAGAACCAGGTCTCCTGGATTGCTCGCAATCAGCAAGATTCGATGCATTAGCTCCTCTGGTTTAGGTGTTTCAAACACGATAGCATCTGCGAAGAGCTGCAGTGAGTGTTTCTTGGCAGTGTCAGTCGTGCCAACATCATCGGCGTACCAGATGGTTTCGGGTGTGAGCCCCGAGTCGCCGGTCTCGCCTAGGTACTTCTTAATTCGCGGCACGTTTGTGCCGCTCTTGCCAAACCAGATTCGCCCTTCGGCAATTGCTTCATTCATTCTCTCTTGTGTGTACCGCCAGCAGTTCCCCTCAGGAAGGTGATGCTCTGTGCCGTTGGGCGCCACCAGGGTGTAGAACTGGGACTTGGTTCCATGGCCGGCCTGTGCTAGCGCCGATATTGATTGCCATCTACCTCGCGGATCATCGTCCGGGTTCTTATATCGAGATAGGACTTCCTCGCTGAGTGGAAGAGGATTCCGGACGGCTTCAAATCCTTTCTTCTCAAGTGCATACACGACGACATAGTCGTGCTTGAATGAGAAGACACGTCGATTCTCTCTGGTCTTTCTCTTCTCCCAGATGACTGTCGTGACGAAGTTGGGTCTTCCGAAGATCTCGTCCAGAAGTACACGCAGGTACGGGTATTCAGTATCGTCAATGCTTGTCCAGAGCGATCCGTCTTTGGTCAAGAGTCGCCTCAAGAGCATCAGCCTGTCTCTCATCAGGGATAACCAGACGGAATGTTCGATTCCGTCATCGTACAGTTCAAATGCCGATCCAGTGTTGTACGGTGGATCGATATAGATGCACTTAACCTTCCCCGTGAACTCCTGCTCCAGCGCCTTTAGCGCGAGAAGGTTGTCCCCGAAGATCAACCGGTTGTCGAAGATGTCCTCCTCACTGACGCGGTGCGGTGCATGATAGGAGAGATCGGGATCCTCGATGAGAATCCGAGGCTCCAGCTTCGGGCGATTCTCTTTACCAATCCAAGTCAGCTCTAGCTTTGATCTTCGATTCATGCCATCATCCCTTTCGTGCATGTCCAGTTACGCAATGACATCATCCCGTGTACTCCAGCGGTCTCATTCTAGTCTTTCCGCATGTACATGCGAAGTGATCGCCCTTTCGTCGCGAGGGTATTTGCCCACATTGCTCGCATACAATGGCTCCCACAAGTGCGCTCGTTGCCTTGCCAAATGCGCGAACGTCGCCGTCTGATACTTCGCCGCCTGCGAGGTTGAAGTGGCAGCCAACCTGATTGCGCACGAACGATAGCTGTCCCATGTCTTCATAGAAAGGCGCAACGATCTGTGCGATTGTCTCAGGCTCATTTTCATCCGGTTCTTCATCAATCTCTTCATCATTCTTCTTAGGCTCGGCATCGCGCTCAATGGACAGTTGATTGCACAGCTTCCTGCACGCTGAAAGGAGGTCGTTAAGTGTCCATTCATTCTGCTGGTTGCGAGGAAGTCGACGCCGATACAGGAGCGTCAGATAGTCGAGCAGAGCTTCCAGCAAGATACCTGCCTGAGACGCCACTGCCTGACGTTCCAGCGGTTCTGTCTCAATCTTCGCGTTCAGTTCCTCTACAGCCAAGCTCGTGCTTGAAAGGCTAATCCCTCTTGCGAGGGTCCAGCGATGAAGCTCAAGAAGCTGGGCTTCCAGCCCAGGCGCTTGAGACAATCGATATCGGTCGCGCCAGTTTCGGTAATGGGTGGCCACAATCACTTGAGCGAAGTCCCTTGCGACATCCGAAATCAGGTTCACTATCCTCGAGATGTGCTGTGCGTCAACGGACGTGAAGACGTCGTCGATCAGAAGGACAGTGTCTTCGGGTTTGCCCCGCTTCGCGATGGCCAACCACACACAGAAGCCCAGTGTATCAAGATGGGATTCGCTGTAGTAGCCCTGTGGCCGGATGTCTGTCTGATCCTCGAATACGCCCCCGAGTTCTACGGAACCGCGTCGGCCTTCGTGCATCGTAAGACGTGGCTTCCCAAGGCTCTCTCCAGGGTGAATACGAGCATACAGTGCTTGGCACTCCTCACCGATGGATATCAACACCAAATCAACGAACGTCTTGCGTGTGTTCTCAACGATCTCAAGAGCCTGCTCCAGTCGTCTGTGTAGTTGTTCTTGATGTCGAGCATTCTTCTCTGAAGTAACAAGGGCCTCGTACTGAACACGAATAGCGTTGTGTTTCTCAAGATCCGCCGCAACAGTCTTCATGTGATCCCCTAGTGGCGCCAGATAGAGGGAGAGTGCTCGTCCTGCACGAATGAAAGAAGCCCTTGCCTCGTCGTCTTCTTGTTTTAAGGTATCGCAGAGCGTGGCAAGCGCCATCTCTGCGTCAGCTTCCATCTCGCCACGAACTTGCTCGGCCGCGCTTGCAAGGTTTGTCAAGGCCTCGAGAAGGGAGTCAAGAGCGTTCTTCCGAGCTGTTTCTCTGAGATCCCGACTCCGATCGGCTTCCAGGAGCCGATCGGCAAGCTGTACGTATTCATCAAGCGCCGAAAGTCTATCGGCTATTGATTTCCGAAGCTCCTCGCCCTTTACTTTATGGAGACATAGCGGGCACTTAGAGATATCTGTTCCTTCTTGAACAAGCGGGCTTGCCTCCCTCAGAAGCGCTACGAGTTTCACAGCTTCTGTTCCCTCAACAGCAGGGAGCTGCTTTAGGTCCTCCTGGACCTTCGCTTGTCTGCGGCGAGCCAATCTTTCCTGGCTAATCGCTCGTCCATAGCTTGTTCTCATTGATGCGACTGCGGTCGAGGCCTGCTGAACCGACTTGAGAGTAGCCTTCTTGTCTTTGAGCGTGTCGATATCTTCTTCGCTCTTTGTCTTGGCCCACGCCCTGGCGCTCTGACCGGTGGCACCTTCTGTTTGCCAGTAGTTCTCCAGCCCACTCGAGGCTTGTTCCAGCCGTGCTACTGCCCTCTCTAGTGATGCGGCTACGTTGCGAAGTGCTTCGCGCAGGGTTGTCTCACTGTTCTCATAGGAAGAGACATCAATGAACCGTCCCAATGCCTCGTACCTCTTGGCAGGTGTTGCCTCCACTATATCGAGGATCTCCGCTCTTCGAAGCACGTGCACAACAGGGAGCTCTCCCGTATTGCTTATTCGCTGGACACTCGCTTGTCGGTTTGAAAGCTTCGCGATCCACGCGCCGCCTTCCTTTGTTTGGAGTCCAATCTCGATGTCGTCCAGTTCGTGTCCGAGAGAGGCTAAGAATGGATGACGCTGGCCGTCGACGCTTCGATGCATCAGCGATCCGTAGGATCCGTTGGCTATGAAATCGATGCCGTCAATCAGGCTGGATTTGCCACAGCCGTTCTCCCCGAAGATCACGACCAACGGCTTGTCGGTATCCAAATCGATGTCGACAGGCTCAGTAGCCCCACGGAACGAACGGAGTGTCAAACGCTGGATGGCTCTACTCATCGCCATCACCCTCTTCTGTTGCAAGATCTACCCACAGAAGCCATTGGCCTGCCGTTGCTGTGCCAATTGAGAGAGCAGATCGAAGTTCTTCGAGATCTTTCTCCCGCACAAGATTAGCTTTCAGCAATGCTTGTGCTGCTTGTGTGGCCAGTTGAGCACTGGGTGTGTTCGTCTCTCCTGCTTCGCACATCATGCCTCCAACAAACTAGGTCACTTGCCAGCGAACCGTGAAGACTGGCTCAATGCTATGCTCTGTCTTCAACTGCTTCTCCATGCCTTGAATGAGCTCGTCCCGCTGCGCATCAATCTGATCTTGAGCGTCATATAGGGCCCGTCGTTTCTGCGAGCGTCGTTGCTCAAGCTCACGAACATGTTTCTGTGCCAGCAGCTTCTCGGAGAGATGCAACGACAAGCGAGCATTGCGTTGCGCTTCGCGGATTTCCTTGTCTAGTTCTCTCAGCTCGCGTTCAAGCCCTACCTTGAGATCCTCCGCCCAGCGATCGAGCTTGACGACTTCTTCATCGAAGAAGAGGGCATTCCGTCGCTCGGTCTCGAGGAGTGCGTCAGACAGAAGCTGGTCACGGATGGATTGCAGTTGCTCTCTCGGAGGCTCGCTCCCGGCTTCCATCGTTGATGCCTCGATGGAGAACAAGCGAGCGCATACTTCGCTCGGGAGCGTTTCGCCTGCATCTGTCTGCCCGGAGAGCAGGAGATGCTCATCATAGGCCAGGGATTGGACAGCCAACTTCGATACGTCAAGCCAGCCGGATTGGCCGACGAGCGGTTCGATCGCGCTGAGAATGCCTGCATGATGCGAATAGTCGAATTCAAGCTCCATGACTGGAAGTTCACGCGCGGTTGCTTGCTCTAGAAGCTTCTGAGCAAGCGGATGATCCTGACGGTAGAAGATGCGGTTTGAGTCCTCGGCGACTCGCCAGTCAAGATGAAACGATTGCCTCTCGTCTAGTACGAATGCCGGCTCTTCCTCGCTGAACTGGGCTCTTCCATCGAGTTCGAAGCGAGTCAAGGACAGCAGCCATAGCTGACGATCGTTAAGGCTCTCGATCGCTCGGTCGTGATATACCTGGAGTCGACGGCTTACGTACTCATCAAAATTGTCAAGCAGGACTTGCCGCGTGTCGGCGAGACGCCCTTGAATCTCTTCCTCTAGCTCAATCTGCAGCGTGTTGAATGCTCGTTCGATTTGCTCGGTGTCTCGGCATGTTTGGTAGATCTGCGCTACTCGTCTTTCGAAATCGACGCCGGACTCGAGGGCACCAAGGATGTCATCACTTGCCCCAAACACGCCGTCGAACAGGTGGAACTTCTCACTCAAGAGCTGGAAGACGCGGCGATCGGCCGCATTGGCTTGATTCACGAAATTCAGCACAACGACATCATGCTTCTGACCGTAGCGGTGGCATCGTCCAATGCGTTGTTCAACCCGCTGCGGGTTCCAAGGCAGATCGTAATTCACAACCAAAGAACAGAATTGAAGATTGACACCTTCGGCGGCAGCTTCCGTTCCAATGAGTACTGTTGCCGAGTTCTTGAAGTGCTCCATAATCGCTGTCTTCGAGTCGATGGCGCGTGTGCCTGTGATGATGGAACTTCCTTCATGGCCTTGCTTCCACAGCTCATAGATCCTACGCGACTCAGGATCGGAATTGGTGCCGCTGATCATGGCGACCTGGTCTTCGTAGCCGTTGTTGCTTAGCAGGTCAAAGAGGTACTTCTGCGTTCTTCTGGACTCAGTGAAGATGAGTGCCTTGCGAGCAGCGCCGAGAGCCTCCGCCTTGTCTAGTGCAGCCTGTAGCGCGGGAATCAGTGCCTCTCCCTTGGCGTTCTTGGTGATTGACTCAGCAAGCGCAGCGTAGGAGCGTAGCTCTTTCAGTTCACTTGCCGGATTCGCTGGAGCGCCGTCACTTCGTGCCTCTGAGGTGATGGCCGAGTCCCTCGTGATAAGTGCGCCAGGCAGCTCACCTGCCCACTCGTCGCGAAGCTCATCAAGGGCATCGAAGTCTTCCTGATCGATGGTGTCGCCGTTTGCCACGCCCTCGAGTCGATTCGCCAGTCCCCGCAAAGTTCCAGCAATGGCGTATGTCGAGGATGCGAGCAGCTTGCGAAGGACCAAGGTGACCAAGGCTCTGTTGTTGGTTGGAATCGCGCACAGAACATCTCGCTGCAAGTAGGCAGACACAAGATCATAAAGCTCTTGCTCCTCGGGTGTTGGCGTGAAGTCCTGTGTTATGGCCATTCGCGCGGTGAAGGGGATGTACTCCACAACCTGCTTCCTCAAAGTCCTTTTGGAGACTGTTGAAAGGCGATCGCGGAGATCCTGATTGCGATCTGCTTCGGACATGAGCGGGCGAGTGAACTGATTCCTGAAGCTATCGACGCTTCCGAAAACATGCTCGTCGATTACGCTTACGAGACCATAGAGTTCCATCAACGAGTTCTGGAGCGGTGTTGCCGTCAACAGAAGCTTCGGAGCGGTTGCCACAGCTTGTTTGATGCGCTTGGACATTACTGTCGAGGTCTTGTACACGTTTCGCAGTCTGTGCGCTTCATCGATGACAACCAGATCCCAGGGAATTGCTTGTATGTCGTCTTGCCTTGCAGATGCGAAGTGGTACGAACAGACTATGACCTGGTCCTTCTGTTGGAAGGGATTCGGCAAGCCAGAGTTTTTGGCTACACCGTACGCCGTTGATTCGAGGACTCGGGCAGGGATAAAGAACTTCGATTCAAGCTCTTGAATCCATTGGGTGCGTAAACTTGCTGGGACGATGAGCAGAATTCGACGCTTGCGTTCAGCCCAGCGTTGCGCGATGACAAGCCCGGCTTCAATGGTCTTGCCTAGCCCGACTTCGTCAGCCAGGATGACTCCCTTGGATAGAGGGGATCGAAGTGCAAACAGCGCCGCCTCGACCTGATGAGGATTGAGATCCAACCGAGAATTGGAGATAGATCGAGCGAGCGATTCGACCTCTTCATCAGGACGATCGAGGGTGAGGAGCTCGGCCCAGTAGCGAGAGTGATAAGGTGAGGTCACTTCTCATCACTCCCTCTGGCTCGTAGTTCACTATGCAGGTGCTCCTTGTCAGATACATTGCAGAATCTCAGTTCACGATGGAGCATCTGAAAACCTCTTGCCATCACACTTGGGTCTAGACGAATACAGCAGATTCGCTCGGATAGCTCCACAGCTTTCACCCCACTTGACGAAGTCTAACGCAACCGACACTTGTTTCCAAGCAGAGACATCAAGGCTGTGGGCTACTGCAACGAAGGAGGTGGGTGGTGCGAGGCTTGCTCGCAGCACGATGGACGTTTGCCCAAGAGCAAAGAGGAGAAAACAAGTAGCAGTCAATAATCCCAATCATCTTGGTCGCTGTGGGGGCGGGGCACCAGCCTCCAACCCCTGTTCTAAGGTGTGAGTGGTGATAAGCTGGAAATTCTGGGGGAAATTGTCTTCCGACCGGAAATGACAAAGCCCTAAGCTCTCACCCGCTCAGGAGGCTAAGGCTGCAAAACGGTCTTGCGCCTTCCTCTTGACAAAGGCATAGTGTATTAGTATACTAGCACACTATGACGAATCGAGATGATTGGCTCATAGACATGGACGCCGGACCGATCTTTGTGCAGATCGCGGAGAACGTGCGTCG
>Ga0307378_10008548_pt1 | contig 13581 bp, 8 predicted proteins | sample UN1MG_FD_202238 | JGI IMG/M metagenome (GOLD analysis project Ga0307378, IMG submission 202238) | Soil microbial communities from Risofladan, Vaasa, Finland - UN-1 | ecosystem: Environmental > Terrestrial > Soil > Coastal area > Acid sulfate soil | place: Finland: Risofladan, Vaasa | collected... | reverse complement strand
AGCGGGGCCTCGACATCTGCCACGAGACGGTTCGGTACTGGTGGAACCGGTTCGGTCCGATGTTTGCGGCCGCGATCAGGAAGCGACGCCTTCATCATCGGTCGTTTTCGCAATGGCGCTGGCATCTGGACGAGGTGTTCGTCAGGATCAATGGACAGACGCATTACCTCTGGCGAGCGGTAGATCACGAAGGCGAGGTACTGGAGGTCTTGGCGACGAAGCGCCGGGATCGTAAGGCTGCACTGAAGTTTTTCAAGAGGATGATGAAACGTTATGGCCGGCCAGGTTTGATCGTGACTGACCGGCTTCGCTCCTACGGTGCAGCGATGAAAGTAATCGGGAACGTCGCCAACCAGGAGTGTGGTCGTTGGCTCAACAATCGGGCTGAGAATTCACACCAGCCGTTCCGGCGACGAGAACGAGCGATGGCGAAGTTCAGAGGCATGAAAACTCTCCAAAAGTTCGCCGCCGCCCACGCATCAATCCACAACCACTTCAACCACGACCGTCACCTCAACGGCCGCCACATCTTCAAACAGAACCGTTCTGCCGCTCTGGCCGAGTGGCGTCAGCTTGCAGCGTGAGAATCCTGGCCGATCGTGATCGGCCAGATCATGATTAGTTAGTCTGACAACGCCCTTAGTTACCCAACGACCTGACCTGCTTCGGGGTTCTTAGTGATTCTTTCCACAATCGCCGGACGCACGTAGCTTCCGACAAGCACCTCAACTTCTTCTCCCTCCTCGGCGCCAAGCAACGCCTTCGCAATCGGCGTATTATGACCAACCATGCCTTGGGACGGATCGGATCCTGGCCGGCCTATCGTGATCTTCAATGTTTTGCGATCTTCTGTCAGGTATCTGACGCGCACCGTGTCGCCGACTGCAATCGCGGCGTTGCCGTTCGCAATCTTTTCGCTTCGCTTGCTGTCAACATGCAGTTCTGAAGGCTCCTTCTCGTAGCAGATAGACGGCAAGACAACAGCTTCATGAGCCTCTGTGGGTTCGGAGTTGTCAGGCTGACTCGGCGCAGTCGTCGTGTACTCGAACTCCCGCCGTTTCAGCTCATCCAAGCGTGATGTAATGACGGCGCGAAGCTTATCGGCCTCACGCTGCGGATTGTTGAACCAATCGGTGGACCAGATCCTGTGAAGGTGCCAGCCCAGACCTTCCAGAACTTCTTGCCTGAGCCGATCCCGGTCCCGCGCCGACTTGGCAGAGTGGTAGCTTGCGCCGTCGCATTCGACGCCAAGAACGAATCCATGCGGCCACTCCGTATGCCGCACGCCGATATCGACAAAGTATCCGGAAACACCGACCTGGGGCACGGCCTCGCAGCCCATCGATTGTATCTGATTCATCACGAAGACCTCGAAGTCGGAATCGGGCTCACGCTTCGTCGGCTGGCCGCTCTCCAGCATGCCACTTGCGCTATATTCAAGCCAGCGCTTGAGCATGTATGTGCCGGGATTGCTGTGATCCTCGGCTGTGATATCCGATGCTGTCATGGATGAAAATGTGACGATCTTCTGCTTTGCGCGGGTGAATAGCACGTTCAGTCGTCTTTTGCCCGCGAGGCCGTTGATGGGGCCAAAGCGTTGCATAACCCGGGCGCCGGGCTCCTCCGGCCCATAGACGGTACCGATAAAAATTACGTCCCGCTCATCGCCCTGTACGTTCTCGAGGTTCTTGATAAAGAACTCCTCGAGGCCGTCATTCCGCTCCTTCCAGGATTCGATGTACTTCACCGCGCGTTCATCGCTTCCCATAGCATATTCAAATTCCTCGCTAATGAGATCGCGCTGCTTTTGATTGAGAGTCACGACGCCGAGAGAACGGTTCGGATCATTTCGCATAAACTCCAGAACTGCTTCGACAATGGTCCTGGCTTCGATTGGGTTGGTGCCCGCCTTGTATCGTCCGGCTACGGGCCGGAACTTAACGCCCATTCTGGATACCGACTCGTTCGCTGACGGAAAAATTATCAGGTCATCACCGTAAACCAATCTGTTGGAGAACTTTATCAGTCCTGAGTGTCGCGACCGATAATGCCAACGTAGCCGCCGGGGGGGACGGAATGTCGCGTTGGCCATTTCCAGGATCGATTCATTAAATACAGTGTCGTCTTCGTCTGCTTCCTCTTCATCAATAAGCGTCTTAAAGAAAGTGCTGGGCGGGAGTTGATTAGTGTCGCCGACGACAACCGCCTGGCTGCACCTTAACAGTGCGCCGATTGCCGATTCTGGAGGCATTTGCGAAGCCTCGTCGATGATGCAGAGGTCAAAAGTAATGAAGCCCTTTGGAACATACTGGGCCACCGCAAGCGGCGACATCATCCAGCACGGTTTAAGTTCAAGGAGCGCACGCGCAGCTCTTTGCGTGAGATCGCGGACCGAAATGAATCTTTGCTTCTTGCTAATTTCATTCTCGATCAATGCCATTTCAGTCCAGGTAGACTTGCGACCCAGACCGTTGCCGCGGGGTGCCCGTGCAGACCCACGCACTTTGGCCCGCAACTGCTTTCGTGAAAGGAGGATAATTTCGCGGTCCTTCTCCGCCAGCGAAGAGCGCAGCTCGTCCAGCCTGCCGCCGTGATATTTTGTCAACTCGAACCCTGCATTCGAATAGACGGCCTTGGCTAACTGACGGATAGCAATGGCCTCGACTTTTTCGGCGAGGTCATCAAGGTTTCTTACGCTCTTTAGCCGTTCTTCAATGAGCGGAAGCAGCCCGTGAGGGCGGACCTCTTCCAGCTCAGTGAAGAAAACTGCGTGCCTGAACAGGCCATCTGGATCCTGGGCGGCCTGATTTAGTCGTTTGGCGATCTCGCGCCAAGAGCAGCCATCAGTGAAATGCTGCGGGTCGATTTTTGCTGTTGCCGACAAGCTCGCGAGTGCTTCTTCGGCATGGTGCTCTGCCATGAGTACGGCGTGAATCCGGCTTCTAGCTTCAACCACCTTGCCCGCTGCGAGAACAGTGGAAAGAGATTTGCTGGAAGCCTGCGCCGCGTTTGCCCAACAGACGACAGCCACTAGAGCCTCACTTGTTGTGCGTGATCCTTTGAAGGCGCTCCTGAAGAGGTTCTTGGCCTGGTCGCTGCTATCCAGCGTGGCTTCTTCATCGATAACGAAGCCTATCGTTTCCATCAGCCGCGGGATATCGCTCGGCTTAAGTGATTTGGGATCGGCAAACACATGCACCCAGGATCGCAGTGCCGAAATCGCTTCTTCCAGGGTTTTAACCGTAGCCTCGGCCGCCTGGATGCGCTTTTGCATCGAATCGTACGTCGTCACGATATTTACTGGTGGAAGCGCCAGCAGAAGCTCCAGCTCTGTCAGGTCTGCTTCCCGCAGGAATGTGTGCAGCGCCTTCTTATCCTGCTGGTTGAATCGGGCGTCCACCTCCTGATAGAAGCGCGCGAGCCTCTCGAACTGTTCAAATTCGGTTTCGACTCCCCGGAAGTGAGAGCCAAAGGCGGCGGCAACATGCCGATTCTGATTGAACTCAGTCTCTCTCCTTCTGAATTCGAGAAGGCTCTCAAGCCTATCGGCCGCTTCCTGGCTGTTATATTTTCCGGCACGCGCATGCGAACGGTATAGACGTTTAGCCTTGTGGTATCTCGGCGATAAGGCCCTAAACACGCCCGCAACACGCAGTGTCGAAACGCAATCTGAAAGCGTCTCAAACGACGCTTCGACCGCGAAGGAAACCTTGCCGGCGAGCTCAGCCTTCTGATCCCGGAGCTGTTTCCCTTCGCTGCATAATTTTCGAAGAAGATAGGTCGCGTCCGGCTCGTTCGTCCGGGCATTGCGGCGGAGCAGGGCATCGCGGCCGCATTCTTTCACTAAGGCCTGGGCCTCCGCGATATCGCTCAAGCACCAAGCACGGCTTTCAGGACGGCGTTCCACAAGCGGCCTGAGAGCCGATGAAACAAAATGTGCAGCTTCAACAAACTTACGCCTGTCCCGCAGATCCTCCGCAAGATTACTTGGATCGATCGTGGAAAGGTTCAACCGCTTGCATATTTCCTCCGTCCTGCCGACCAACTCAAGACACTCCGCGCCAGGCTCCTTGGTAAGAAGGCGGGACAACTCTACACGTTGGTGTCGGAGTGACTCGCAGCGTTCAATGAAGCGTTGCGCGATCTCCGCATTGCTACCGCTAAGCAGGCTTAGCAGCACATCTGCACTATGCACCTGAAGGTGAAGCTGTAACTTCTCCAACTGCGAAGAAAATTTTGAAAGTGCGGCGCCTGACGCCTGGGGTCGCAAGCTTGCATCAGCTAGCCTGTCTCGGGCGTCGGCCAGGTCGGAAAACGCCTGGCTCGCACGGACTGCTATGCTGCACGCTTCTTCAATAGTAAATCGATCGGGATGCAGAAGTTTGGTAGCATTCCAGTGCGGCAGAGCGTTGGCGGCTTCGCGATGGGCCTCTGCGATCTTGCCGCCGAGCTGGCCAAGCAGCGACAGCCCGGAGATGGTCAAGAAGGATTCAGGTACCTTGCATCGTTCCAGGGCCTCAGGCGGAAACCCGGCAAGGCGCGGATTGGTCGCAATGCTCTTGCCAAGGATCTCGCGAATGGTCAGGCCCGTATTCTCGAACGGGCGCGCCATCAGGTTGATGTAGTCGGCTATCTGCTGCCGTATTCGGCGATATTCATCAATTTTTGCGTCGTAGTCGCGAACAGCCGGCTCGCTCGGCATTTCCAGGCGCTCGCGGACCGACGCAATCACCTTCTCCCGTGTAGACCTGTCGGCTTGTAGCGGTAGCAAGAATTCTCCGAGACCTGCCGCTTGCAGGCGAGACTTGACGACGTTCAGCGCCGCCAGCTTTTCAGCGACAAACAATACTTTCTTGCCCTCAACGAGCGCCGCCGCGATTGCATTAACAATCATCTGTGATTTGCCGGTGCCTGGCGGGCCCTCAATCGCGAGGTTCTTGCCCTCCGCCACATCGACCAGCGCGCTGAACTGGGACGAGTCTGCATCCATGACAAGGCACGGCACCTTGCGTTCTATCTCAGGGTGATCGACCTCGTATTCGTCGGCAAAAGGTGAGGAACTGTCTGCATTGCTACCGCCAAGCAGCGAGTGAACGATCTCGCTCTTAGGAAAGTTTGACTTTTTGGAATCAAGGTCATGATACATGGCCATCCTTGCCGATGGAAAAACACCGATGACCACCTGCCGTCGAACGCGCCAAGTCATGTTCCGGGGGGACAGTTTCGAAACTTCAGAAAGATATTCTTCGACGGACGAGCTGGTGAAGGCCGGCAATTCGACGCCGAAGTCCATCCCGAGCTTTTCAGCAAGAACCGCATTGATCTCCGGCTCGTCTCCGGTTCCCGAAATTGAAAACTCAACGCCTTGCAAGGTGCGACGCTTCTCGATCTGCGCTTGGCAAAGGACCAGCGGCGCAAACGAAGTCTCGCTCTGGACACCGTCGGACCATTCTAGAAATCCATAAGCCACGTGCAGCACGTTCATGCCGGTCTCTTGGACCCAGGTCCGGCATTTCGAGACGATTGCGTTCAGCTTGCGCTCAAGATCATTGGGCAGGAGCAATGTTTGGATGTTGTCGTCCGTGTGACGGCCATCCTTAAGTTCCACGTCTGGTGCCGGGAGGTCGTAAGAAGGTGTGATGCCGTTTATCTTGGCGTGATGGATCAGATTGACCTCAGTCTTTTTGGGCCGCTGGAGCAGTCCGAGCGCGTCTCGAACTCGGTCCTTGAGGGCGCGTTCTATCTGGCGCGTGCGGTCGACGTAGTCGTCCGCATCACGCTGAACGGATTCCATTTCGGCGCGATATTGTTCATCGATCAGCCGCGCGTTTATCAGTGCGTCCCTGAACGCGCCTGTCTGTTCGTCCCGCGGGTCGTCTTCGATGCCGGGTAGCGGAGCGAGCCGCATCTCTTGGCCATTACCCAGCTTGTAGAACAGTATATCTGGAAGCTCATCGACCACCCGGATATGGGAGTTAGATCGGGGGCCAAGCTTTGTGGCAATCAAAGGATTGCGCCTGCTCAGATCAAGCAGCTTTGGCCGCAGATTTTCAATCTTCTGATTTACTAATTCTGTAAGCTCGATCGCATTCATTTTTTAAGACCGGTTGCGGTCGTCTCAAGCATCACATTACTAGGCACAAAGTCACAAGCGAATTTCAGTGCCTGAACCTGCTCCCCCGTGCGTTCCATCTGGCTTTCACCATCGTCTTGCCAACTGTGCCGAGCAAACCTGTTCTTCGTCAATCTCTGGTGCGTCAGGCTCGCCGGATCGGGCTCTTACTTCTACCGAAGTGCGGCGCTCACCGATGTCTTCATCTCGCGTCAGGAGGTTGAAAAAGGCGCGAGCGCGACAAAGAGGACGGCACAGACCGCTTAGAAATAAAAGAGGACTGGAGGCGTCGGGTTTGGGCGACGACGCCCTTTTTGCTCTATCATTTCGGAACGGGGATTGGTGGTCGCGGAGATGGCGCCATTGCCGTGGAGGCTGTCCACGGCGTTTGTCTCCTGCTCTCTGCCACGGGTAGGCGGGTGGCTTCGTGCTAATGGCGCGCTTGGCAGAGCGAGTCCAGCCGACTTCCATAAGTAGTAGGAAGCATGAGTTAGGATGGCACTACGCTTAATACATACCTCAGACTGGCAGATCGGAAAGGTATTCAGGTTTGTTGACAATGCGACGATGGGATTACTTCAGGAAGCGCGTCTGCGGGCAATCACCCGTCTCGGGGAGCTTGCCGGCAAGCACGGCACTGGGCACATACTGATTGCCGGCGATGTCTACGATATGGAGGCGTTGTCGCCGCGCTCGCTCAACCAGCCGCTTGAGCGTATGCGCAATTTTCCCGACGTTCACTGGCACCTGCTCCCGGGAAATCACGACCCGCATCGCCCCAACGGCCTCTGGGATCAGCTTCTTCGCCGGGGCCTGCCCGGGAATGTGCACGCACACACCGCGACGGAGCCAGCAGTCTTTGAGAAGGAATCGCTTGTTCTTTTGCCGGCGCCGTTACACCGCCGCCGCATCCTTGATGATCCCACCGCCTGGATGGATGAGGTCGACGTTGCGGACGACCTAATTCGCGTAGGGCTCGCCCACGGCACCGTGACTGGCTTCGGGTCGGAGGACAGGGACGTTCCCAACTACATCGCCCCGGATCGTCCGGCGCGCGCCGGGTTATCCTATCTCGCCCTTGGCGACTGGCATGGCCAAAAGCAGATCAATGACCGGTGCTGGTATAGCGGCACACCCGAGACGGATGCCTTTGACGTGATTGACGGCGGGAAAGCGTTACTCATCGAAGTTGAGGCGCCGGGCGCGCCGACCGCGGTGACGCCCCTGGCGACCGGACAGTATACCTGGACCACTCTTACGGAGCGGGTGAGCGGCCGCGGAGATATCGATTTTCTTGCTGAGAAACTGCGCGGCGTTTCTGACGATCTTGATCGAGTCCTGCTGCGACTGGCGGTGGAGGGCGCTCTGTCCTTGGAGGACCGGCAGTATTTTGAAGAGCAGATCGTTGATGGCGTCTCTGCCGCCTTCTGCTTTATGCGGCTCGATGACCGCCGCCTCTTCCCGCGGCCTACAGCCGAAGACCTAGACCAGATCGATCGTGGCGGATTCGTGAGGACCGCCGCCGAAGATCTGAAGCGGCAGGCCGAAGAAGGCGGTGAGGCCGACCGCGAGCTCGCGGCGGAAGCACTACAGCGCCTTTACATCGAACATATGAAGTTAGAGGCGGCCCGCGGATGAAACTGAGATCCTTGGCGCTCAACCAGTTCAAGAAATTTACCACTCCGACTCGGCTTGACGGCATCGGCGATGGCCTAAATGTCGTGGTCGGCCCCAATGAGATGGGCAAGTCCACCCTGCTTGATGCGCTCCGCGCTGCCCTCTTCGAGAAATACAGTTCCAAGGCCCAGCCGATTACCGCCCTGCAGAACTATCGCAACCGGGCCGGGCCGGTCGTCGAACTCATCTTCGAGCTTGATGACGGGCTCTACCGGATCACCAAGCGTTTCATAAACACGCCCTATGCCCGCCTGTCCTGTCCTGATGGGCGCGCACTCGAAGGCGATGCCGCCGAGGATACGCTCCGAAACTTGCTCGGCTTCGACGAGCCTGGCAAAACCGGCGCGAAGCCGGAAACGATCGGCATGTGGAACGTCCTCTGGGTCCAGCAGGGAGAATCCTTCGGCGCGCTCAATATTCCCGACAGCGCGCGCTCCAATCTCCACAGCGCGCTGGAATCGGAAGTCGGCGCTGTGCTGGGCGGCCGGCGCGGGCGCGCCCTGCCGGCGGCAATCGAGAAACAGCTCGGAGAATTTGTCACCAATGCTGGCAAGCCGCGCTCAGCGTACAAGGAGCTGATCGACCGGGTGGACTCGCTTCGCGGCGAGATTGATAAATTCCAGTTCCGTCGCCATGAGCTGTCACAGAGCCTCGACGACCTCGAAGAGGCGCAGGGGAAGTTGACGCGCCTGTCCTCCGGCGAACGTGATCAGGCGGACAAGGAGGAGCTTGGGCATGCGCGCAGACGACACGGCCAGCTCGCCGAGCTGGAGGCCCGCGTCGCAGCGGCCGACAGTGAGCTGAAACTCAAGAAGAGCAGACTGGAGCAGGCCGAACAGGCGCAGGCTGAAAGGGTCGCCCTCAAAGAAGCGATCGCTGCCGAAGAACAAGCGGTGGAGATGGCGAGTAAACGCCTGGACGAGGTGCGCGGCCAGGAGAGCGAGACGCGCTCCAAGCGCGACGAGTTACGCGCCAAGGTTCGCGATGCGGAAGTAGCCTTCACGAAGGCCGACGACGCCGTGACCCGGGAACGCCGGATGGTCGCCGCCGTCGCGCGCCAGGCCCAGATACGCGAGCTTCAGGAGCGGTGCAAAAAGGCGCAGGCCGCCGAAAAGCGCCGGCGCGAATCGCAGCAGGGCGCCGCCGCTATACTGGTAACGGACGATGCCATTGCGGCCATCCGGAATGCCGTGAAGGGCTTGGAGAGCATCGACAGCCGTCTCAGTGCGGCCGCGACCCGCATCACGTTCGATATGTCCCCGAACGGTTTATCCGGCATCGAGGTTGATGGTGAGGCGGTCAGCGCTGACCAGCAGTCTATTCAGGTCATCGAGCCGGCCGCGATCACGATTCCCGACCGCGGCCGCATCACGATCGAGCCCGCCATCAAAGACCGTGACAAGTTGCTTGCCCAGCAGCGAAACGCCAGGCGCGAACTGAAAGGCGCCCTAGAATCCGCCGGTGCCACAAGCGCCAGCGATGCCGAAGAGCAGTATGCTCGGCGGCAGAAGTTTTTGCAGGGCTCCGAGCTTGCCCGACAGGGGGCCGACCTCTATGCGCCTGCCACAGACGAGTATGACGCCGGGGCCCAGGCGCTTTCAGACCATATCGAGGGCTTGCAGCAAATTCTGGCGCGCGAGATGGCGGAACTGAACCTGGACGAATTGCCCGCCCGGCAGGATGCCGCCACGGCATTGCGCGATGCCGAGGGTAAGGCGGAAGAGGCGCGGACCGCGCAGCAAACCACCCGGGCGACGCTTCTCGGTCCCGAAGACACGCTTAGCCGCCTTCAGACCGAACTTGGTGAGGTCACCGGCCGGCACAAGCACGTTGAGGAGCGTATCGAAAAGCTGTGGCGCCAACATCGGGCGGCCGCAGAGGCGTACACGGACAGTGAGCTCGAGGCGGCGGTCAAGGCCGCGCAGGTGGAGGTATCCCGTCAGGAAACTATTGTGGCGAACCTTAAAGCCCAGTGGACCGACGAGACGCTACCGCAACTGGAGGCCCGGATCGGTCGCCTCGAAAAGGCGATTAGGGACCGGCGCGATAAGTGCGAGACGCTCAAGATCACGATCAGCGGCCTCAAGTCACGCATCGAGGCGGCGGAAGGCACAGGCCTCGACGAGGCGATCGAACAGAAGGCCCGTGAGCTGGAACTTGCCGAGGAAGAGCGCCGACGTTCCGCCCGGGAGGTGCAGGTTCTAACACTCCTGCTATCAACGCTGCTAGCCGCCGAGCACGACGCCAAGGAGCGGTATCTATCGCCGGTGCTCAATCGCGTCCGACCGTATTTGCAGCTCCTGTTCCCCGGTGCCGAAATCACACTCGACGAAAACCTGCGCATCGTCGGCGTGGTGAGGGAGGCTGGTTACGAGGAAGCCTTCCATCACCTCAGTATGGGGACGCAGGAGCAGATTGCCGTGCTAGTCCGGCTAGCCTTCGCGGAGATGATGGTTGAACAGGGCCATCCCGCGACTGTTATCCTTGATGACGCGCTGGTCTTCTCTGACGATCATAGGATGAGCCGCATGTTCGATATTCTCAATATGGCGGCTCGGAACGTGCAGGTTATTATCTTCACCTGCCGCGAGCAGCTCTTCGAGGAACTCGGCGGTAAGCCGCTGACGTTACAAGCTGCCGGAAGCGAAGAACTAGTATCAGCATGAGCGGTCAAGGGCATTGTCAGAGCAAAATTCTAAATACTTGGAGCGGCCATCGAACCGCTCAGATCGACCCGGAAAAATGCAGGAAAATCAATGACCACGAAATCGGGTTCTGACGTTTTGGCAAAGTAAACGAATTTGCTCTGACAATGCCGTCGCTCACCTCCATACGCCGGTAACCCGCTCTATCCCGCAAGGCAGCGCTGCGAGGCTGAGACAAAGCTCCTTTAAGCGCACCGCATGGCTGATCCTACCCCCCTGCGACGAGCAACACTTGTCGATCAGAAAGGGCCGTTTTTTCCTCGAAAAATTTTCGGCGGAATGTCGAATTTAGTCCCTAGAACCAAATCACCCTTTGGATGCATCTGGTGTCACACGCCGACTTCAATGTTCATGGAGGAGTAGATGCTTTCCCGAGAGTACCTAAACACCGAACAGACTGCAGATCGATATGGCCTATCTGCCTCCTGGCTTAGCAAGCTTCGGCTTTCTGGCAACGGAAGTCCGCATCTCAAGATCGGACGGCGAGTGCTTTACGAGCGCTCGACTTTCGAGAAATGGCTCGCATCGCATCAGCGGCCATTGAAATCAGAAACTCCGTCAACATAAGCAACAAGCAGAGGCACCACGCATTCTGCGTGGCACCCTAGCGCCGCACAAAGGGATTTCGGTTATGAGCAACGCAGTCAGACAACGCAGCTTTGGGCTTCCCCAGCAAGACGCTATCAAAATCTTCGGCTTCGAAGACGGTGTATGCGTTGAGCAAGAAAATTCTAACGGTGACAGTAACTCCTCCCTCTGGATCGGGAATAATGGCTTGCTTCTCTTCATTTGCGAGCTGCTCGCCGCCGCCGGAATGGAGGATGTTGGCCTCTTCCGCAAGAGTGCCGATGGATCATTCGATGACCTGTCCGACATCGACCTCCAGAGGGCTGACGTGGCTAAGCCCAAAGACCCTACTGCGGCTGCGCGCATGCGGCGTTGTCGGGAGAAGCGTCGTAACAGCTGTAACAGCAGCGGCGCGACAGCCGTGACAATCGACCAAACTGATGAGTAGTCCGCCTCCCAAGGGAACCTTCTGGCGCGCGTTTGCAGCTATAACGGTCTTGCCCGTCAATGGCACACAGAAGGCAGTACTTGGTTGCCTAGTCGATCATGCAAATCCAAAAAGCGGACGTTGCTATCCCAGTGAGGCATTGATCGCCGCCGAGATCGGTCGTCCCATTAGAGCGATTGAGCGAGCCGTCGCTGATTTGCTGAAAACTCGTTATGTATCTCGGAAGCGACGTACCTGTTCTAGCAACCTCTACGAGATCAATTTCGACGCGATCCTAAATGAGTGGGATGCCTACAAGGCGCGTGGAACTAACCATCGTCACGCATCGAATGTCGTCATTCAACCAGTTACGCAAACCGTTACGGAACAGCCCCCAAAGACAGAAAGGCGCCCGTCAAAAGTGGCGGGTCAGCCCGTCAGTAGTGGCGGATCAACACCGTCGAAAACGGCGGCTAAACAGGAAAAGATAAAAGTAAAAGAAGAAAAGAAAAAAAGAACATCCCCGCACAGCGGTGATGGCGCGAGCGCTTCGCTTTATCCGCCTGCAGGCGAAGTGGGGAACCTCGGAGATGAGCTGGCACGATTTGAGCGAGCATTCAAACGAGACCCAAGCAAGCTCCATGATCTGCATAGCTGGCATTCTTGGCTCGAAGATCGAGGGGTCCAAGTAGCGTTCGATTTGTCCGACCGCAATGCGCAAAGAGCGAAGCGTCTTGCAGAGGAAGTTTATTATTTCCTCGATGAAGCGAATTAGTCATGGGGAATTGTGTGCCAGAGTACGTCACGAGGCAGCGTGCAGCGAGTGAGTTGGACATGTCGGACGACACGTTCGACAAGTATGTGCGCGAGGGCACCCTGCCCCAGCCAAAGCGTCGCGGTAAGCTCGCTCGGTGGCAGTGGTCGGAGATCGTCGCCACTCTTGACGGTGGAAGTGCCGACTTGATCGAGATGGAGCAGGACGCATTCGAGAAAGGTATAGCGCATGCCAAAGACGCCAAGCATCGCACTGCCTAAGTACGTGCAGCGGATCATAAGTGGAGGTCGAGAGTACTTCTACTTTCAGAGGGGGCGAGGCAGCGCTTCTTCAGGACCGCGCGTGAAGCTGCCGCACGGTCCGCACGACGCGGAATTCTGGGCAGCTTACAAGAGCTGTCTCGGCAGTGAGGTGCCCAGCGCCAGGACATTCGACGCGCTGATCTCGGCGTACAAGATCGCGCCCGAGTTCACGAAGCGAGCCGCAGCGACGCAACGCGACTACAGCCGCTACCTCGACATCGTGTCGACTGCGTGGGGTCAACTCCACGTTGGAAGTGTCAGACCAAAACACGTCCTCCAGCTCCGCGATGCGTGGGCCGAGACCCCTGTCGCGGCAAACCACCTCTTGTCGGTGCTCAAGACGCTCATCAACTGGGGCATCCCTCGCGAGTTCTCCGAGACAAACCCTTGCATCCATGTGCCGAAGTTGGAGGTCAACGAGGGCGGCGCTCGTCCGTGGCCACTGTGGGCGTATAATTTGGTCACCGAGCACGCGAGCGAGGACATGCTGCGAGCTGTTCTCTTGGCACAGTACACCGGCCAGAGACAGGAGGACGTGCTCATGATGGCCCCCGAGCACATCGAGGACGGCGGCATCAGCGTGGTGCAGCAGAAGACCGGCAAGGAGCTGTGGCTGCCACTACATCGTGACCTGAAGGCTGCGCTGGAGGGCTGGAGCGGCTCTCCCTTCGTGCTGACACCCAGAGGCAAGCCCTACACTCCCGACAGCTTCAGGGCCGCGTGGACGCGCTTCATCGAAGGTCAGCACCTTGGCGATGTCGGCTTCGGCCTTCGTCTCGCGAGCGTAGACGTAGACGAGCGCCTGACCGTTCGCGTCGAGAACTTTGAAGCCGCCCGGTATCTGCTCGACCGTCCACGGTGGTGGAAAACGGCGTGATGATGTCATGGGAGCCTCCCTCAATGCTCCCCCACGCGCCAATCATAGCAGCCTGGGGTCATGCGCCAAGGTTGTAGCGGCAGTGCTTGAGGAGCTAGAACGAGGCGCTGTCGGGCGGTTAGCCATTAAGCCCATTGTG
>Ga0307378_10008547_pt1 | contig 13582 bp, 10 predicted proteins | sample UN1MG_FD_202238 | JGI IMG/M metagenome (GOLD analysis project Ga0307378, IMG submission 202238) | Soil microbial communities from Risofladan, Vaasa, Finland - UN-1 | ecosystem: Environmental > Terrestrial > Soil > Coastal area > Acid sulfate soil | place: Finland: Risofladan, Vaasa | collected... | reverse complement strand
GGGTCGGGGTAGGGGATCCTGCCTCGCCACCTTGCCGTCTGGTTGGCCGACGTGACGATCACGGTGCCCCACCAGCCTTTGCACGCCTCCCCTTCGATCTCGTACGTGCCGTTGAAAAATTCGGTCTCGGCACTGACATAGTTTAGATAGTAGCGATAAGTGCCGTCTCCGCCCCACGCCGTCAGGCCGATCTGTGCCCACCACTTGCCATCGGGCGTATCCCGCCACATCACCACGATGGGCACCGAGAAATGGAGCGCTTCCCCCGGCGTCGGCGTGACTGCGGGCGTGGCGGTAGCCGTGGGCGTCGCCGTCGGCGGGGGGGTGGGCGTCGCGCCGACGCGGCAACTGAGCGCCAGTTTCGCCCCAATCGGCCTGCCCGCGCCATCCTGCAATCGCCACTCGCTCGTGTACGTCTTCCAGGAGGCCGGGACACGCAGCGTCACGCGGATCTCGGCCGTTTCTCCTGGCGCAAGTGTCTGGATCTGCGGCCCCTCGACTACTGTCAACGCATCGCCCGACACCTGGACCAGTTGGACCCCATCCGGCCAGGCGCACGTGCCCACGTTCTTGACCGTCCAGCGCTTGACGAACTGCTGCCTCGGCATCAACACGCTCGGCCACACGCGCCGGTCGCTGACGACTTCCATGTCGAACTTGCAGGCGGCCAGCGCCGTGGCGGTCAGATCAGGGGTCGGGCTGGGCGTGGGCGAAGGCGTGGGCGTCACGCCCGTCGTCGCCACGTAGGTCGCCATCCACATCGCAAACTGGGTCGCGTCAACGTTGTACGTGGCCGTTATGTCGGGGGTAGCGGTGCGGGTGGGGGTGCCGCCGGACGGGGTCGGCGTGGCAGTCGCCACCCGTCCGAGCAAGGCAGTCAGCAAGCGCTCCGATGCCTCTGAATTGAAGAAGGCGGTGCTGCACAGCAAGGCCAGCGCCAGCAGCCCGGCCAGCGCGGCGATCCACACCCACCTGGGGCGAGCCGCGACTCCCTGCGGGGGTGGGGTGACCTGGGAGGACGGCAACGTGGGCAACTCCACCCCTCCCTGCGCCTTGGCCGGGGCCATGGCCAGTTCTGGCGACATCGGCTCGACCGGTTCGCCGGCCGCGCACCGCTCCAGATCGGCGGCGAACTCTCCGGCGGTCTGATACCGGTTCGCGGGATCCTTGGCCAGCGCGCGCAAGATCACCGCCTCCACGCACAGCGGCAGGCTGGGGTCGAGCACCGTCGGCGGCGTCAGCGGCGCGTTCATGTGCTTGAGGATCACGCCCAGCGGTGTGTCCGCCTCGTACGGGAGCGCCCCCGTCACCAACTGGTACAGCACTACCCCCAGCGAGTAGAGGTCCGATCGCTCATCCCCGGCCTGGCTGCCCTGCTCGGGGGCCATGTAGGCGGGTGTGCCGACCATCGCCCCGCTGGCGGTCAACGTGGCGGTGTTCACCATCCTGGCGATGCCAAAGTCCGTGAGGATCACCTGGCCGTCCTGGGTGAACATGATGTTGGCCGGCTTGATGTCCCGGTGGACCATGCCGTGCTGGTGGGCGTAATCCAGCGCGTGGGCCACCCCCAGGGCGATGCGGATCGCCTCGTCCAGCGGCATCCTCTCGTCCTGCTGGACCATCTCCTGCAAGCGGGTTTTCAGCGTGGGGCCGTCAATGAACTCCATCACCATGTAGTAGCAGTGGCCCTCGGTGTCGCAGTCGAAGTCGTAGACGTGGACGATGTTGGGGTGGCGGAACGTGGCGACGACCCTGGCCTCCCGCTGGAAACGGGCCAGAAAATCCTCTTCGCCGGCCAGAAAGGGGTGGAGCATCTTGATGGCGACGTAGGTATCGAGGCCGGAGTGGTAGGCCTTGTAGACCTCGGCCATGCCACCGCTGCCCAGGTGAGCGACGATGCGGTACTTGCCCAGTGTTTTGCCGATCAGTGTCTCATCCCTCTTGCCCCAAGTGGCGCGGGCTGGATCTTGCCTGCTTTATACAGTTTTCACGCAATCCTCAAGCAGTACATCCGGCGGACCTGAAAACGCATACGCCACCGGCTGGCACCTGACTCCTGCTATATTGCTGGGGTGGTCTGGCTGCCCTATATCTTACTACAATAACTGCATTGTGAGGATTGAGATACCGTTGCAGTTCCGTTAATATGAGGTTACTGCTACAATATACCGACCTTCGGTCCACATGGCGTTAACAGATGGTAAGAGATTCACTAGAACCCGGTGAGCCTGCATGTCAGGCATAGCGGGGCTTCCTGGCTCTTGCTATTCTACTACAGCGGGCAATCCTGTCAATTCCGCGGTCTCTCCCGGCTACTGTCCGCTGTCTGCCGGCTGGGCCAGTTCGTGATCCATCCACTCCAGGTAGTCCTGCTTGTGATGCGCGCCAGCCTCCGAGAATTTTGTTCTGTGCTACTTCCAACTCTTTGGTCACCAGGTAGCGTGCCTCGGGCATTCTGACCAACCAACGCTTGTCAATGCAGTGTTCAAACTCACGCTGCCAATTCATCCGTCGTCTCCCAGAGCACAATTCCTCGCTGTACCTGTGTGTAGAAGGCCGGTTCTGCCTGTTTCATCGCTGCCAACTCCTGGTTGTTCACAATGATCGGTTGGACCGGCCGGTCGAAGTCACTGTGGCTGACCGCAGCCATCACCTGGCTGCGGTCAGCGGCCAGGATGAACAGGTCTACGTCGCTGTCGGCTGTGTCCATGCCCTCGGCGCAACTGCCGAAGAGGATGATCCGGCGGGCCAGTGGCCGCAATTCGCGCAGCAGGGGTTCCAACCGGGCCACGGTGTCCAGGAGTTTAAACTGGCGTACGAAGGGGTGGCGGCCATTGGCGGCGTAAAAGTTCATTCGCCCACGCCGTTCGCGGAGCAACAGCCCGGCCTGATGGAGAGATCGGGTGGCCAGGTTGGCCGCGCTGCGGCTGACGTTGCTGCGCTCCACGATCTCCTTTTCGTAGAACGACTGGCCGACGTGGCGTGCCAGGAAACGCAGCACCTGCCCCTGGCTGGTAGAGGAGATTTCCTCATACATACGGGTTTCTCCATCTGATTGGATCTGTGTCCAACAAGATGGATTATAGTCCATCTGGGTGGATTTGACAATACCCAGGAGTCTGGATCACGAAAACCACGAAAGAATCGCGAAAGGCGCGAAACGTTTTCGTGACTTTCGCGCGTCTTTTGCGACCTTCGTGGTTCAGATTCTTTCGTGTCCGGTCTACCGTCTACTGTCCGCCGTCCGCCGGTTGTGCCAGTTCGTGATCCATCCACTCCAGGTAGTCCTGGCTGCCTACTACTACGGGGATGGCCAGGATCTCCGGCACTTTGTAGGGGTGGACCTGCCGGATCGCTTGCTCGAGTTTCTCGTACAGGTCCTGCCGGCTCTTCATGACGCACAGCCATTCTTCGGCGGTCTCGATTTTGCCTTGCCACCAATAGGTGCTGGTGATGGGGCCGATGACCTGAGCGCAGGCGGCCAGGCGCCTGGCGACGACGGCGGTGGCGATCGCCTGGGCATCGGCTTTTGTTGCGGTGGTCGTGACCACTTGGGTGATTCCTTTCATGAGAAAACCTCCGGCCGGGAACCTCGCCGCTCGAGCTACTCTATTCCTGCTCCAGGACTCGCCTGGCGATGACATATACTCGGCTGGGAAAAGGCGCGAAGTTAGCTCCACCGCATGTAACCAAGGTGAGCGTCTCATCTTGCGTCGGGGAGAGATAGACGATATGCGTCATCGTATCAGCGGTGGCGTACGTCTGCCAGGGAACCTGGTCTACCCGGTCCACCTGGTAAGTGAAAAGCTCATCGTCCTCGTTGAAGAGCTTGATGACATCTCCTTGTGCCAAAAGGTGAAGTGAGTAAAACACGCCATACCAGTTGTAGAAGCCGGGATTGTAATTGTGGCCGGTCAGAATGATATTGCCAGGCTGTCCTGGGTTGGCTGAGCCCTGCAGGTGGCCTACCAAATCACTACGACTCGAGGTGGCGAACAGCTGTTCAGTGTCCCACTGCAATTGCTCGCCACGCATCACCATACCTACCTGCACGATAGCACGGCTGATTCCCAGCGTTGGGATCTCAACGCGGGCTGGCGGCCTGGGAACAGGAGTCGGAGTAGAGGTAGGCGTAGAGGTAGATAATGGTACAGGCGTAGGTGATGGTAATGGTGTCAGGGGAGGCACTTTTGGCCAGAGCACCTGGGTGGAAATTAACGCACGAGGTTGGGCTTGAGTCCAGGCTTCAAAGCGGCCGCAGGCATAAGTAGCTCCAACCAAGGTCAACAGACAGGAGCCCAGGTAGATGAAGACAGAACCGATAGCATATATTCGCTTCTGCATAGCCATTGAGCCATTTTGCCTGCGCGCGCGGTTCAGAATCTCACCACAGGATGATATATGCGCTCCGGTACATCCGACTTTGCACAATAATACATCTGAGATATAATATGTCAAATTCTGGATTGGCTAATTTCGTGCGTCCTGAAACCGTCAGCAAGTGTAAGAAGGGCGGGAACGGCCCGTGGATCTCGACGCGTTACGTCAGATTGACTCATTAGCTTCCTTACCTCGCCACCGACTTGTACAGGTAAGTCAGTGCCTGGTGTGGCGTCGCTATGCTCCTGGCGAACTGATCGTTCCCTATCACGCCCCTATATATCTCAACGGGCTTGTCTATCGCGGCAAAGTACAGATTATCACTGTGCGGCGAGGTCGCCGACAGACGGTCGGTTATATACTGCCCGGAGAACCTATCAACAGCAGACTTTGGACCTCCCACGTGTCGCCCATAGAACTGAGAGCAGCGGGGGTAGCCATCCTATGTATTTTACCTCCCGTCGGCAAGCGACCCACCACATTATCTGGATTGCCCCCCGATGGCCTGCAGCATGTCACTTTCCCTGGGCTATTTCCCTATCGTCCAGTATCGAGCACCTCTCTCAGGCGTGATTCACAGGCTGCCAGACTTTCGACCAAAGGCATCCCCAGCGTCGTCCCAAGTACCGACAGAGCTACGTACACGATCTTGCTTTTCTCGGTTGTTTTGTTGCTGAGCCTCACAACCTGGCATTGGCAATCTCTCTGGAGACTCCCTTTATCGAAAGTAGCCTATGGCCTGGCCAGCCAGCGCCTGGCGGCTGGTGAGTACAGCGACGCCTTATCCCTTCTGCAGTTCAGTGTAGACTTTAGCCCTCACCTGGCAAGTGCTTACAATGACATGGGATACATTCTGTATCGGCAAGGACGGCCGGAGGAAGCCCAATCAGCGTTTCATCAGGCCGTAGCGGCCGACCCGAAGTTTGCAGCTGCTCAGAGTAACCTGGGGTTGAGCTACCTGGAGGACGGACAACTGGATTTGGCCTGTAAGGCGCTCCAGCAAGCGGTGACACTCAACCCCGAAAATGCTGTCGCGTGGACCAACCTGGGGGCGGCCGAACAACAGGCTGGCCGGGCTGAAGAAGCGATCCGGGCCTACCGCACTGCACTCCATCTGAACCCGCACAACACCGTGGCGCGGGTCAACGTTGGTGTTCTTTACTATGAACAGAATTTACTCTCTGAGGCTCGAGGCTATCTGGAGACAGCCCTCGAGGAACAGCCTGACTTGACGCGCGCCAGGGCCATCTTGGGCGCCGTGGCTTTGAACGAGGGCGATCACGCCCGCGCCTGGAGTGAGCTCCAGGCAGTTGCGTCTGAGCTTGACGACGACCCACTGCTGCATTTCTACCTGGCCCTGTGGTATGAAGACACCGGTATGAGGGCGATGGCAGAACAGGAATTGGGTAGGGTGCTGGAATTGCAGCCCCACCCTGATCTGGCTACCCTGGCCCGCTCTCACCTGGTCGTTCTGGGCTTTCCTGATCAATCACTACCTGCAGGAGAAACGGACACGACGAAAGGAGGATGAAATGTCTCGACTAGGAAACCTCGTGCTGGCTCTCGCCCTGATTGTCGTTCTGCTTTGGCCCCTACCGGCCGCTGCAAAAGACCCCACCCCCGATACCTGTCTGAAGCTGGATGGAAAGTGCTACGCATCTAACCAAGTCCTTGCTGGTACCCGCACAGGAACTGATGCCGATGGCACCAAAATGGCCCCTTGGTTGGCGACCACTGATCAAGCGATGCTGGATCTTCGTAACGCCATAAGCGATGCTCTAGCAGACAATGGATATGGTAAAGGGCCCTTCTTTTTCATCCAGGTCATCTGCGATGCTGGAATGTGCAAGACTACCTGGTACGAATACGATAAGGCGGGCGATGAGGTCAGACACTGGACAGAGCCAGGCCGCCCGCCAGAAGTCGGTGTACCGATCCCCTTTCCGTACGTCTTAGGTGGGGGCACTTTGCTGGGCATCCTGTTGATTGGCGCCGGGATCGTCCTGCGGTGCAAAGCACGATCTTCAGGTTCGTGACTAGCACTGGGTCATTTCTCTACCACAGGTGAGTTGGTGAGACAGCTTCTCATCTTGTCCGCACTGGCCATCCTGGTCTTCTTCGCTGGAACATTGGGGCTGGCAGGTCAGCGGGGTCCCCGGGCAGAGGCTACCCCGACGACGAGCCCGTCGTTCACTTCGCCTTCTGCGGCAAGGGATCTTGGATGGAAGAAGCTGAACGGCCCATATGAGCGCGTCACCTACGCCCTCATCTTAGTGCCCGGCGACAAGGGGACTACACTATACGCGGGGACGTTTGGCCATGGCGTCTATCGCAACAGGAGCGGGAGGGGTGAAGAGACGTGGGAACCTTGTGATGGCGAAGAGATGAGACGCATCACAGAACTGGCTGCTTCCCCTCCTCCCAGCAACACCCTCTACGCTGGCACTTCCGAAGAAGGACTATTCCGTAGCACTGATGGCGGCAAGCACTGGGAACTTCTGGGTGGCCACAGTCTCTTCACTCAGTCTAGTACCGAACACCTGGCCCGTGACCCGCTTTACATCGAGAGTGTATTGATCCTTGTGGCGCCAGAGACTGAAAGGGTCTTCGTCGGCACTCACTACGGAATGTGGGTCAGCGAAGACAAAGGTGACAACTGGCAGCCGCTGCGTACCGGCTTTGCCGATACCGACGAAGCTTACAACGTCCAGGCTCTGGCTCGCAGCCCAACTGGCAGGCTCTACGCCGGCACGCTGGATGGACTCTATAGTAGCCAGGATAGCGGCCAAATCTGGCAGTTTATAGGACCGCCCGAGGACCGCACAGAGGCACGTCGTATTCTCTCCCTGGCTGTTGTCACCAACACTAGAAACCACACTGGTACCCTGTTGGTCGGCACGCAGGGCGCAGGCCTCTACGCACTGGACATTGAAAGCGGAGCGTGGTTCACGCGCACGACTGGTCTTCCCATTGACAAGCGTGCCCAGACGATTCAGGTCCTACTGAGTACTCCAGATGGCGTGGCCTACGCCGGGACTGTGGACTTTGGTGTGTTCGAGAGCAAGGACGGCGGACAGAACTGGCAGCAGAAGACAGAGGGCTTGCCGCCGAACTCGCGCTCCATCCTGTCCTTAGCGCGAGACCCAACGAACGATACATTGTACGCTGGCACCTATGGTGATGGGGTCTACCGGCACCGCCTCGGTAGCCAGCAATGGGAACCGGCGAATGCCGGCCTCCCGGTGGACTTTTCTGTCCAACAAATTGCCTTCGCTGGCCCCGACCGCCAACGCCTATTGGCGGGCCTGCAGGTGGGCGGGATGTACTTGAACACCAACCGGCAGGAGCCTGAACCGACATGGAAGCGCTTGCCCCGAGCCCTGCCTATCGGCCCAGCCCGGGACGTGTTCGGGCTGGCTGTCGGTGGGGCAGACTGGGATATAGTTGTGATCGCGGCCGGTGCCGGTGTCTCTCGCAGCACAGACGCTGGCGAAACGTGGCGCCACCTTGGAGGTGCAGAGGGACTGCCATCTGGCAATGTCCCTGCCAGTGCCTTGGCACAGGGACGCCAGGATCCGGACGTTCTTTACGTTATATTGGCAGGCGGCGAGCATATCTACCGCAGCGTAGATGCTGGGGCAACCTGGACTTCTGCACTCGGCGACCTGGAGCCAGAACTGGTTGGCCAGATTTCCTGTCTGACAGTCGGCGATAAAGATGAGACTGTCTATCTGGGGCTATCTTCGGGCCAGTTGTATGGCACTTACGATGCCGGGGCAACCTGGCGGCTGCTATCGCGAATCAGCGATCAGAGAATCCTGGAACTCGACTGGAGCCGGCGCGCCGCCTGGGACCAGTTCTTGCACGGGGGCCAACGGCGCATGCTGTGTGCCCGCACCACTGATGGCATCTACGTCAGCTACGATGAGGGGAAATCGTGGCAGTTGCGCATGAGGGGCTTTTTCAGTGCGCTGCTGGCCGACCCATATCGCGCCTGGGTGGTGTACCTCGCTTCTCCAGGCACCACCCTGGATAGGGAGTTTGCGGCGCAGATTGAACTGACACCCGACCTGTGGATCAGTTACGATGGTGGTGAAACGTGGACTTGGGCTGGGCCCGGACCATCTCTTTCGGCCGAGGAACTCCCTGCCTCTATCACAACGCTGGCTCTCGATCCAAATGACAAGAATCTGCTCTACGTTGGAACTGAAGGGGCTGGGATTTTCAGGGCCGATCTATCGTCAGTTATGCCACTTTACAGGCCCTACACTCCAGGAAGCATTGCCCTTCTGTTGATCTCGATTCTGCTTCTGGGAGGTGGGATGTATATCTTGCAGACCGGCCTGAGCCTGGGGCAACCCTACCGGCTGCCACTGCAAACGTGGCCCGCGCTGGCCTATTTGCGAGCCAGGCACGCGGATGAGCTTGGGCTGGTCAGCGACGCTCATACACCATTGGCCTCGCTGGAGCGCCTGGTACTCGCGTTGTCGCCGGACGAGCTGTTCCGTCCCGAGGCCATAGGGCGGCGATTGGAGGCCGCTGGAACCCCCACGCCGCTGCCCCAGGTAGAGACAACACTAAACAGATTGGCTCTCGACTACCGTCTGTTGCATCGCCGTGAGGAGCACTACATGCTGGTCTGGCCATTGCTGGGTCAGATGGCTCGTGCGCGTTTCTGGGACACCGCTGCCGAGCAGGAAAAGCTGGTAAAGGTGGTGCGAGGAGAAAGCCAACTCCGCGCCGATGCACGGCACTTTTTTGCACAGGCAGGGTTCGACATCTCTTCCTTCGAGGTTGGATTCAAGATCACGTCGAGCCAGCCCGGGTATACGCTCCTGGGCGCTGATCGGGGCATCTACGTTCACCTGCACACAGCGACGACCATAGGCGAGAAGCACATCGAACAAGTCCGAGATGCTGCCGGTCGCGCCTATGAAGGGCAGTTGAGTGGGGCTGCCGCTTTCCTGGTCGTGAGCGGAGCTCCTTGTGTCGAGGCATACCAACGCATGGCGCGCCTGCGGCAGGAAGAAGATCTATGCATTGTGCTGTTCTCCCACGGCAGCATTCGCCATGTAAGCGGTGCAGCAGCATCTCGACAGCAACTCAACCAGGGCCTGCGGCGTGTGCTGGGCGATAGAGATCTATTTGGGCTCGACGGCCCCGCGCTGGATTCACTTGACTTCTTTGGCCGTGAGGCGGCTTTGCAGGAATTGGTAGCAGGCTGCCAGGAGGGGTGCGTGATCGGACTGGGAGGGATGGCCAGGGTCGGGAAAACGTCGCTGGTCCGACAGGCGGTGGACCGTCTGCCCCAGGCCGTTGTCGCCTGGATAAACTGCAGCAATCCTCCCCGTGCAGGATTGTATGCCACGGTTCGCCAGGCATGGTTGGCCGATGCTAGGCTCAGGTTTCCCCAATGGGAACAGCCTCGTCTTGAGCCGTTCTCTGAGCGGCCTACGCCGGTACAGATCCAGGATGATCTTGCCACCATTCGTGAGAGCCTCCGTAGCCTGGCTCCTACGGTACTCCTGGTAGTCGTGCTTGACGGACTCACAGACTCTGGAGTCCAGACAGGGGAATTTGACACGTTAGTACAAGCCATCGCTCCGGCAGCAGACGCAAGTTTGGTGGGTGTCTTTGACGCCGGGCCCCGACACGCGACCTCGTTCCAGATGCTCCGCCTACAGCCGTTCGAGGAAGCGACCACTGCCGCGATGATTGATGCGCTGGCTGTACAAATGGAGCTGAGCGTTGAGCCAACGGCTATAGAACAACTCCACCTGGCTTCGGGCGGCCACCCCCTCGTCCTGCGCCAATTGACCAGTCTGAGTATTGCTCAGATCGATGGTAGTGACCGGCAGGTAAGTACTAGGGATGTGGAAAAGGCTGTCTCCCAGTATGTGTCGCAGCCCAATCCCACGCTGAGTCACCTGTGGGAATCACTGAGCAGAGAGGAACAACAAATGCTGTTGTCAGCGACCGACGCAGAGGTACTGCTGCCCAATGACCTGCTCATGCAATTGAGGGATATGGGATGGCTATGCCAGGTGGATGGCCGTTGGCAACTGTTCAGTCAGGTGCTTGATCGTTGGCTGCACACTCACCTTCCTCGGCAGTGAGAGGCACCAGGCGCAGGCACACCCGGCAGCCGGTGCTGCTCAGGCCAATCGCCGGATCGAGCAAATGCCGGTATGCACAGCGGGCCTCGTTTATGCTCCGGTTGAAGGCTCCCCCGCGTAGCACACGCGGGCGGTCACTGGACACTGCCTCGCGTCCGTCGTCACTGTGATAAGGATAGGGCCGGTATTCAGAGCACGTCCATTCGAGGACGTTGCCCGCCATATCCTGCGCACCACAGGGGGAATCGCCTGCCGGTGAGCAGTGTCCAACGGGCGTGGTGTCCTTCACACCGGATTCTTGAACGTTGCAGCACGTCGCGTCGGGCACCTCGCCCCACGGGTAGGGGCGTGCCTGGCCAAGTTCCAGATCCCAACCCGCGGCCTTTTCCCACTCGGCTTCAGTGGGCAGTGCCACGGGCAGGCCACTTGTCTCGGCCAGCCAGGCGGCGTAAGCCATAGCCTCGTACCAGGTCAGATTGCATACAGGATGGTCTTCCCGGTCCTGTTGAGCCTGCCACTCCGCTGGTGCAGGTCTGTGCCCCATGCCAGCGCCGCCTGATTGGACCCAGTAGCGGGGTTGGACGTAGGCCCTCGCTTCGATGAAACGCTGCCAGTCGGCCACCGTCACAGGCGAGTGGTCCATCCAGAAAGCTGGCAGCCTCACGCTGTGCTTGGGCTGCTCGTCCGGCCTCTCGCCACTCCCCATTTCAAAGGATCCAGCCGGAACGAAACAGAAACCATCAGGCGTCAACTTGCGCAGGTAAGCCTCTGCTTCCTTGCATTCCATGTGGGCCAGGGCAATCAGGGCCTTCCTCTGGCTGGGCAAGAGGCGATCAAGTGAAACACGTTGACCCTCTGGCGACCTGGACGCGACAAAATCTGCTAAACGAGAGACAACCGCCGTATCCGATAGGCTGGCCAGCAGATTGATGGCTATACCGGCCTTTGCTTCGTCTTCCAGTTCCGATGTCCAGCGTTCGGCCAGTGCCGCCGTCAGGCCATGTCGCACCGCACTGTCCCGCCACAAGCGCAGAGGGCGTCCAAGCGCCAGGGCTGAACGGAACAACAGATCGAATGCGTCGGCACTCAAAGCCAGGTGTTCCCTGTGTGGCTCGATAATGTCCAGTCTGTCAGCACTCACCCGCGTGCGATCGTACTGCTCGTAGGCCTGCACCTCCCGCTCCAGCAACTCCTGGGCAGCCTTGCGTGTCTGAACCTCTGGGTCAATCTCAATCTGTTCCAGCAAGTAGTCGTGGACCAGTTCATAGGTCAGATTTGCTTCCTGCTCTTCGACGCGCAGCAGACGGCTTTCAACCAACTGAGATAGTAGCGTGTCCACCGTCTTCTCGCTGATGCCCTGTATCGCCAGTTCTCTAACGAGATCATCACGCGTGCGTGAGGCGCGACGTTTTTTCGATGTGACCAACGCTTCCAACAACTGACGGGCAGCCTGGCGTCGCTCGCGTGGCACGTTGCTGCTGAGAACGCGCTCCAGATAGCTGCGCAGGATACCGCGAGTTTCACCCGCCTGCTCATACATAGCATGTGTGATCCGCGTCTGACCATTCAACTGTTCGAATAATGAGGTGCACACCAATTGCAGGTGCGGAGGATCAATCTTTCCCTTTTGGGGGAGGTCTTCAACCAGCCTATCGGCCAGGCCAGGTTCATACGTCACTCCCCGCCGCCTCGCCGGTTCGACAATGACCTCCCTGGCTTCGTCGTCGTCGAACGTGCGCAGCAGGTATTGGTTGGCGAAGGGATGTTGTAGTGGCGGCTGGAAGGTCGCCAGTTGGGTCAACCACTCACCGCGTAGCGCCAGGATCCAGCAGACTGGCAGCAAGTCGTCGTCCAGGCAGGCAGCCAGTTGTTCGACAAAGCTGGCACGTGTTTTCTCGTCCTGTTCCGCGAATACATCTTCAAATTGGTCGAGCATCACCACCAAACGCTTGCCCCCCAACAACTCGGTCACTTGTCTCAGAAAATCGTACAGTGAGGCAGTAGCCAGGTTGGGTGTCTGTTGCGACTGGGGCAGCAGAGCACGCTTGACGGCGTGATGGGCGGGAGTCGCACGAGAGCGTACATAGAGTGGCACATGGCCGTTGGCCAGCAGACGAGGCATAATGCCAGCTCTGAGCAAGCTGGTCTTCCCCGCCCCGCTTTCAGCGTGCAGCACGGTCAGTGCGTCACGCTCCAGATGATCCAGCAGCGCTTCGATGGCTACTGAACGGCCATAGAACAAGGCGGCATCATCAATATCGTATTCGAGCAGAGCTTTGTAGGGATTACCGCGCCCGGATTGGCCCTGGGCCTCTTCGGCCTTGCGCTGCAGGTGCTCCACGTAGTCGGTCACAGCCTGGGCCAGCCGCTTACGGTCGAACGCCTCAACCTGTTCGAGCACCTCGACGTCCGTCAGCGCCCGTTCGACGTACTGATAGATTACTCGTGCACCTGCGCCGATCGCCGCTATGCTGCCGGATATGTCACCTACGGTGATCTTGTCCCCACCAACTCGGTCACCCTCGTTAATGTTCATTGCCTCTCTCCTATCGAGTGAACGCCGAAATCAGCAATGCTTAGCCGTCTCTTAAAGCAAGGGCCCCACCCACCTCATCTCACATTCAACCACCGCCCCATCTCGCATTCAACTGAGGCAACTCCTGATATGCCCACTCTACATAGTCGTAGAGTTTCCAGAACACTTCCCCTTTATTGTCCACCAAAGACTCGAGGATTGGAATGACAGAGGCGATGAGCGCTTCTACCTCCTCTACTCTCTTGACAGTCGCTAATTCCCAAATCTGCCATAGCAGAGCTGATCTCTGCTCCTGGGGCCATCCTCTCGCCTGCTCTGTCAGGACGTCAAGAAACTTGAGCAAGTCGCCGAAAGACCCGACGCCTGCAACCGCATTTTCCACATGGCTAAATTGATCAGGACGCTCAACGAGCTTCATCAATGCTCTAGCAGTCTGTCGGAGAGAGCGCTTTGATAGCTCTGTTGCCGACAAGACGGCACGATTTTTGGGCAATTGCATGACGCAATTGGTGCTATGATCACTACACTACTTGCAGACACGACCTACTTT
>Ga0307378_10008546_pt1 | contig 13583 bp, 6 predicted proteins | sample UN1MG_FD_202238 | JGI IMG/M metagenome (GOLD analysis project Ga0307378, IMG submission 202238) | Soil microbial communities from Risofladan, Vaasa, Finland - UN-1 | ecosystem: Environmental > Terrestrial > Soil > Coastal area > Acid sulfate soil | place: Finland: Risofladan, Vaasa | collected... | reverse complement strand
CGTCGCGTGGATGCGGGTGAACGAGGACCTCGGCGATCCGCACGACGCCGGCGCCCAATTGCTCCACAGGTGCTGGCTCGCGTACCTGTCCGACGACATGCCGACCGACTCCGTGATCCGGGCCCATCCGATCGCCGACGACCCCGAGGCACGCGAGGGCCTGTTCTGCGCCAGCCTCGACCACACCATCTGGTTTCACCGATCGCTGCGCGCGGACCGCTGGCATCTCCACGACTTCTCCTGCCATCACTTCGTCGGAGGTCGCGGTCTCTCGATCGGTCATGTCTTCGAGGCCGACGGCACGCACGTCGCCACCGTCGCCCAGGAGGTCCTGGTCCGCAGCGCAGCCGACCGCGACTGAACGCCACCCAACCACCGAAATTCGGAGCGCCCGTTGCGGTGAGCGCAACGTTGGCTCCGAATTTCGGGGTGGGAGTACGGTCGGTGAGCAATGACCGACGCCGGGCCACCCACTGCACTGTCACCCACACTCGAGGTCCTCCGGAGCCATGTGATGGAGCACTCGGTCAAGCACGGTGAGTTCACGCTGAAGTCAGGTGCGACCAGCACGTGGTTCCTCGACACCAAACAGACCGCGTGCCTGCCCGACGGGATCATCGCCGTCACCGACGCCGTCTACGAGGTGTTCGGCGACGTGCTCGACCAGATCGACGCGATCGGCGGGTTGACGATGGGCGGTGATCCCGTGGCCTACGGAGTCGCCGCGGTCGCGGCAACCCGCGGCCACCGCATGCGCAGCTTCAGCGTCCGCAAGGAGCCGAAGCAGGGAGGCATCACCGGGCGGATCGCAGGTGCGTTGCGGCCGGGCGACCGGGTGTTGGTCACCGAGGACACGACCACCCGCGGCACCTCGCTGATCGAGGCCGCCGAGCAGATCGAGGCGTTCGGAGCGATCCCGGTGTGGATGACCGTGATCGTCGACCGCGGTGGCACGTGCGCGGCGATGGCTGCCGAGCGCGGTATCGACTATCGCCCGTTGCTCGGGGCGCCGGATCTCGGCTTCGGCTACGGCACTTGATCGTCCAGCACCCCCGGATTGAGGGTGCCGGTCGGGTCGAGCGCGCGCCTGATCGATCGGAATGCGTCCAGTTCGCCGGCGCTTCGCACGAGGTGGAGCCACTTCGTCTTGGCGATGCCGACGCCGTGCTCCGCAGAGATCGTGCCGCCGAGTTCGGCGACGATCGGCAGCACGTGCCCGGCGATCCCATCCGGATCGGCAGCGTCCAGGAAGTTCAGGTGCACGTTGCCCTCGGCGAGATGTCCGAACGGGACCAGGCGCGCCCCGTGCCGCCGGGCGGCACCCCGCGCCGTGTCGAGCAGTCGCTCGATCGACCCGACCGGGACCGCCACATCCAGCTTGTAGGTCGGCGTGCCCGACTCGGTCGCAGCGGTCGCGATCGAGTCGGTGATGCGGTCGCGGAAGGCGAGCAACTGCCCGCGGCGCAGGCCGTCGGTGGCGATCGCCGTGGCGGCGACGCCGGCGGCGTCGGTGAGCACCGCATGGAGGTCGGTGGTGGGGTCGACGTGGTCGGCGCACTCGATCACCACGGCAAGACCTCGAGGGGGCACCTCGACCGGCGCCGGCGTCGCGAGGTGCGACGACACGAGTTCGAGCGCGTCGGGCCAGATGATCTCGATCGAGTCGAGCGCCCCGAGCCGGCGACGCGCGGCGGCGAGCAGGGACAGCGCTGACGCGAGATCATCGACCGCGGCCAGCACCGTGGTGACGTGCTCGAAGCGTGGGACGAGGCGCAGCCGCGCCGCCGTGACCACGGCCAGCGTGCCCTCGGAACCGGTCAGCAGCGACGGCCAGTGGATGCCGACGGTCTCCTTCGCCAGCCCGGCGAGTGAGCCGACGACCGTGCCATCGGCGAGCACTGCCTCGACGCCGACGACCTGCTGGCGCATCGTGCCGTAGCGCACGACCCGCGACCCGCCGGCATTCGTGGCGATCGCCCCGCCGACGGTGGCGGAGTCGCGCGCGGCGAAGTCGACCGGCGTGTCGAGCCCGGCCTGGCGCGCCGCTCGCTGCCAGTCGGCGATCGACACCCCCGCCTCGCAGGTGATCTGCATCGACTCGGCATCCGGGCGCGAGATGCCGTCGAGACGGCGCATCGACAGCACGATCGTCGGGCGACGCTCGACGTCATCAGGTCGGGGCACGCCGCCGCCGACCAGGCCGGTGTTGCCCGCCTGGGTCACCACGGTCACGCCGAGTCGGGTGCACGCTCGGAGTACCTCACTCACCTCACCGGTGGTCCTGGGCCGCACGACGGCGACACAGCTGCCGCGGTAGCGGCCGGTCCAGTCGGTTTCGTAGCCCGCCCGCTCGTCGGGTGCGACGATCACGTGCCGGTCTCCGACGATCGCGGACGCGGCTTGCGCGATCTCGGTGTTCGGGTCCACCAATGAAGTGTTGCACGGGCCGCCGGTGGTTTGGGCCGCCGACCCCCGATCAGGTCTACGATCAGGATCGGACCTGAGGGGGGACAACTATGCGGATGGAATCGTTCTGGCGTTGGCTCGGCGTGGCGCTCGGCAAGTACTGGAAGATCGTCGCCGCCGTCGTGGTCGTGATCACGGTGATCTTCGGCATCGGTGCCCGCAACATCGAGTTCGCGACCGGCCAGGACAGCTACCTGAACTCCGACTCGCAGATCGCGATCGACAACGTCGCCTTCCAGGACGACTTCGGCGGCGAGACGGTGATCCTGCTGTTCACCTCGAACGACGGGTCCGACGTCAGTGAGCTGTACGTGGACGCCAACCTGGCCGAACTCGAGCGCATCACCGCCGAACTGGCCGAGGTCGAGGGTGCGTTCGCCGTCGTCACCCCGTTGACCTCGCTCGAGTACAGCTCGAACCTCTTGTCAGGTGGTGTCGGCACCTCGGCGCTGCTGTCGGCTGCATCGAGAGACGAGGCCGGGGCGCAGGCTCGCAACGAGGACATCCAGATCGCACTCGCTCGCCTCAATGCGATTCCGGCCGAGGAGCAGGTGATCGGCAACCCCGCCTACAACGAGCTGCTGATCTTCGACAACACCGGGTTCGAGGTCGTCGACAACGCACCGGTGGCCCCACCCAAGGAGGAGCTCGCCATCCGGGCGTCGCTGCAGGGAACATTCCCCAACGTCGACCTTGATGGCGACGGCGTCATCGATGAACCGATCAACGGCACGGCGGTCGGCGGTGTCGTGCTGAAGGGGAATGCGACGCTCGACGAGCAGACGGCGGCGACGAAGGACGTCCTCGAGGTGCTCGACGGGGCGACGTTCGACGGGTTCGACCTGACCGTCACCGGCTCGCCGGTGTACCTCGCCGAGATCAACGACTACCTCCAGGGTGGAATGCTGCGCCTCGGCGCCGCCGCGCTGGGGCTGATGGCGGTCGTGCTCGCGGTGATGTTCCGGGTGCGTTGGCGGTTGCTCCCGCTGCTCTCGGTGATCATCGGCGTGATCTGGTCGTTCTCGCTGCTCGGGTTGATCGGGATCGATCTCTCGCTCGTCACGATCTCGGGGCTGCCGATCCTGATCGGTGTCGGGATCGACTTCGCGATCCAGGTACACAACCGCGTCGAGGAGGAGGTGGTGCTCGACAAGGAGGCCCACCCGATTGCCGAGACACTTGCCAACCTCGCGCCGCCCTTGATCGCGGCGACGTTGACCGGCGTGGTGGCGTTCTTGGCGTTGCGCATCTCGAAGGTGCCGATGATCCGCGATTTCGGTGTGCTCCTGGCACTCGGCATCTCGGTGTTGGTCGTGATGGGCATCGTGCTGACGGCGAGCGTGCTGGGCATCCGTGAGTACACCAAGCGCACCGAGGAGCGTCCGCCGTCCGTGGTCGAGCGGGTGGTGGTGAAGCTGGGCGGCCTGCCGACCAAGTTCGGGCTGCCATTGGTGATCCTGTCGGCCATCCTGTTCGTCGGCGGCGTGCTCGTGGAGGGCCGCGCCAAGATCGAATCCGATCCGATCAAGTGGATCGACCAGGACAGCGAAGTTGTCAAGGACATCGAGTTCCTCGAGGACGAGACCGGGTTCTCGTCCACCCTCGGCATCCTGGTCGCTGCGAACAACATCTACGACCAAGAGGTCATCGACCTCCTCTGGGAGTTCACCCTCGACGCCGAGGCACGAGACGAGGTCGTGTCGACCTCGAGCCTGGTCAACACGATGGGCAAGATCATCCTGATCGAGGGAGCCACGCCGGTCGCGCCGACCACCGCGGACGTAGTCGACTCGGTCGAGCAGATGCCCGACGACATCGCCAACGCCCTGCTGAGGGCCAAGGACGATCCGACGGCAACGCAGCTGAACCTTCGTCTCGCGCCGAGCAGTCTCGACGATCGAGCCGATTTCGTGGCCGAACTCGAGGCCGACCTCGATGCTCGGATCGCCGCACTCGATCTGCCGGCTGAGAGCATCCTGCTCACCGATCTGCCCGACGGGCAGGACCCGGTGCGGGCCACACCCGCAGGCCTGGCCACGGTCGGCATCGGGTTGCTGGAGAACCTGTCGGCGAACCGGGCGAATCTCACCTACCTGGCGCTGAGCCTGGCCGGTCTGTTCCTCGTGCTCCGCTTCCGCAGCTTGTCGCGGGCGCTGCTCGCGCTCGTTCCGGTGCTGCTCGCCGTCGGCATCTCGTCGTTGGTGGTCGGTTTGCTCGGGTTCTCGCTGAGCCCGCTCACCACGGTGAGCGGTCCGCTCGTGATCGCCAGTTGTGCCGAGTTCTCGGTGCTGATCCTCGGTCGGTACTTGGAGGAACGTCAGCGCGGTCTCGCTCCACGTGCGGCCACCGACAAGGCGGCCAGCCGCACGGGGCGGGCCTTCTTCACCTCCGCGGTCACCACGATCTGCGGTTTCGCCGTGCTGATCGGGTCGTCCCTGCCGCTGCTGAGCGACTTCGGCCTCATCGTCACGCTCAACATTGCGATCGCGCTGCTCGCGGCGCTGGTCGTGATGCCGCCGCTGTCGGTGTGGGTCGACGAACGAGGCTGGCTCGGCACGCAGGATCGTGTGGCCGGCGCCATCGACTCGGTCCGGCTCGCCGCGCCGCTCCCCGGTCCGCAGACCCTGGGCGCCGCGATCGGGGTGGCGGGCTTCGCCGCCGCGGGGGTCGTCGTGTACTCGACCGCCGACACCACGACCGGCGAGGCCAGCGAGATCGCGTACGAGGCAACCCCGCTGCCGACCACCACGACCACGACCACGACGACCACCACCACGATCCCGCCGTCGACGGTGCCCGGTGACACGGTGCCCGAGGGCCCGATCAACAACCCCGACGACTTCGGGACGGAAAAGCCCACCTCGCTGGTGGGCGGAATCCTCTTCGACGAGTTGACGGCGATCGGAGTGCCCCCGAACCAGGCGAACTGTGCGATCGAAACCGTGCCAGGCGGTGTCGACAACGTCGACACCGGCGCCGTCCTCGCCGGCGACGACGCCGCGGCCGCGCCGGTGGTTCAAGCGGCGCTGGACTGTGGCATCGACCAGGCGACCATCGACGCCGTGCTGACGTCGATCCGGGGCGGCTGAGCGTGACGACATCCGGACCGGGACCGACGACCTGCATCGTCGGAGCCGGCTGTTCCGGATTCACGATGGCCAAGCGCCTGAAGGATGCCGGGCTTGCCTACGACTGCTTCGAGATGTCCGACGACATCGGCGGCAACTGGTACTTCGGCAACCCGAACGGGATGTCGTCGTGCTACCAGAGCCTGCACATCGACACCTCGAAGTGGCGCCTGGCGTTCGAGGACTACCCGGTGCCCGTCGACTGGCCGGACTTCCCGCATCACAGCCAGATCCTCCAGTACTTCCACGACTACGTCGACCACTTCGGCCTGCGAGAGACGATCACGTTCAACACCGCGGTGACCGACTGCGAACGTCTCGCCGACGGACGCTGGAAGGTCACGCTGTCGACCGGTGAGTCGCGCGAGTACGACAATCTCGTCGTCGGCAACGGCCATCACTGGGATGCCCGCACGCCCACGTACCCCGGCACGTTCGACGGGTACCAGGTGCACTCCCACCACTACCGCGATCCATTCGAGCCCTACGACTTCCGGAGCAAGCGGGTCATGGTCGTCGGCGCAGGCAACTCGGCGATGGACATCTCCTCCGAGCTGTCGCAACGCCCGATCGCCGAGCAGCTCTTCATCTCGATGCGCCACGGCGTGTGGGTGATACCGAAGTACTTCGATGGCAAGCCCGCGGACAAGGCATCGCTGCCCGCGTGGATGCCGGCCAAGGTCGGCAGGGCCCTTGCGCGAAAGAAGATCAAGAAGACGGTCGGCAAGATGGAGGACTACGGCCTGCCCAAACCTGATCACCGACCCCTCGATGCGCACCCGTCGGTGTCGGGCGAGTTCCTCACCCGGGTCGGTTGTGGCGACATCACCCCGAAGGGTGCGATCGACCACCTCGACGGCGACGGCGTGGTGTTCGCCGACGGCTCACGCGAGCGGGTCGACGCCATCGTGTGGGCGACCGGCTACAACGTGACGTTCCCGTTCTTCCGCCAGCCCGAGCTCACGCCGCAGGACAACACGTTCCCGCTGTTCAAACGGATCGTGAAACCGGGCTTCGAGAACCTGTTCTTCCTCGGCCTCGCCCAGCCGCTGCCGACGCTGGTCAACTTCGCCGAGCAGCAGTCGAAGCTCGTGGTCGCGGCGATCTCGGGGGGCTACGCCTTCCCGCCGGCGAGCGAGATGCACGAGATCACCGCCGCCGACGAGAAGGTCCACCTCGGACACTTCTACGACAGCCCCCGACACCGCATGCAGGTCGACTTCAACACCTACGTCGCCGACCTCCACAAGGAGATCGAACGCGGCGCGGAGCGTCTGCTGCCCGTCACGTCGGCGTGAGTTCGCCGAGATCCTGCTCGTGATCGGTGTCACCCGTCGCTGAATCTCAGGAAGTGAGGCGGCGTCGTCCGACCCGCCTGATCAGCAACAGCACAAGACCGGCGAGTGCGGCGAGCAGACCCGCCGTCAGCATCGCGTGCGGTCCGTCGGAGCCTGTTGCGGGAAGCTGGCCGCCCGGGATGAGGTCCGGAGCCTGAGTTGTCGGGGGCTGAGTCGTCGGGGGCTGCGGAGGGATGGCGGCGAGTTCGCCGTTGTAGTGCGACGGGTCGGAATCGGTGACTCGGATCGGTGAGCTACCGGCGCGCGTGACCGCCGTGGCCGTGCCGATGTTGGCGTACTGACCGGCCACCGCGGTGCCTGTGGCGACGCAGGTCGCGGACGCCCCGACGGCAAGTGTGTCCGTCGGGCACGAGATGGTGCCGATCCTGTCGTCGGTGACCACCAGGTCGACCAGGTCGACGTTCCCGGTGTTGGTCACCACGTAGCGCCACGTGACGAGACTGCCCTCGGTGATGTTCGGTCCCGGCGCCTGGTCGGCATCGACCCCGTTGGTCGACTTCTCGATGTCGATTGCGGGAGCGGCTCCGAAGTAGTGCGACGGATCGGTGTCGGTGAGTTCGTCCTCGAAGAAGTCGAGTGCGTCGACGGTGGCGATGTTGCTGTACTGCCCGGCGATCGCGGTGCCGCTGGCCTGGCACACCACGTTGCTGCCGGGCAGGAGCAAGCCGATCCGGGGACACACCACGGTGACGGCGGGGTCGGAATCGGTCACCGAGAACGCGATGATCGACACGTTGCCGGTGTTGGTCACCACGTAGTTCCATTGCACGCGATCACCCACGGCAACGACCGGCCCTGTCGGCGTGTCGGCGTCCTCGCCATTGGTGGACTTCTCGATTGTGACACCCGGCTCGTAACCCCAGTAGTGCGACGGGTCGCTGTCGGTGACGTCCGGGCCGGTCGCCGGGGTGCCCGTCACGGTGGCGATGTTCACGTACGGAGCCGTGTCGGTGCGCTGGGCGATGCCGGTCCGTTCCGTGCAGTCCATCGATTCGCCGGGATCGAGTGACGTCTGCGGGCAGGTGATCGTGCCGAGCTGGTCGTCGGTCAACTCGATGTCGGTGATCGTCTCGTTGCCGGTGTTGCTGACGCTATAGGACCACACCACCTCGTCGCCGACGAGGATGTAGGGGCCGTTGAGACTTCCGTCGGGCGCGATCGGCTCGTCGCCGTCGACGCCGTTGGTCGCCTTCTCGACGTCGATTCCGGGGTCGGCGCCGAAGTAGTGCGACGGATCGTCGTCGAACACTCGCCGGCCCAGTGGGTCGAGTCCGCTGACGAATGCGGTGTTGGTGTACTGACCGGCCGTCGCCGTTCCCGGCGGTGCTGTGCACGTGGTGGAAGCACCCGGAGCCAGCGACACGGGCAAGGTGCAGGTGATCGAGCCGAGTTGGGTGTCGAACAGGTCGAGATCCGTGAGCGCGACGTTGCCCGTGTTGGTGATCTCGTAGGTCCAGGTCACGGGATCACCGATGGGTACGTAGGGTCCCGTCGGAGCGTCCGCGTCCTCGCCGTTGGTCGCCTTCTCGACCTGGATCGACGGGTCGACGCCGAAGTAGTGCGATGGATCGCTGTCCGAGACGGCGGTACCCGCGGGATCGGTCGCGTCGACGGTGCCGATGTTGGAGTACTGGCCGGCCACCGCGGTGCCTGTCGCGAAGCAGGTTGCGGTGTCGCCGGGCCGCAGGGGGACCCTCGGGCAGTCAACGGTGACACCCTGATCGTCGGTGACCATCCACGTGGGGAGCAGGATGTTGCCGGTGTTGGTCACGCGATAGATCCACAGCACGTTGGAGCCCACCTCGATCAGCGGCCCCGTCGGTGTGTCGGCATCCTCGCCATTGGTCAGCTTCTCGATGTCGACCGCAGGGGCGGCTCCGAAGTAGTGGGAGAGGTCGGTATCGGTGACGGTCCCTGTCGGGGTCGTGCCCGTGGCGGTCGCGAGGTTCTCGTACTGGCCGGCTACCGCGGTTCCCGACGCCGTGCAGGTCATGGACGCTCCGACCGCAAGCGTGCTCGCCGGGCAGGTGATCGTGCCGAGTTGGTCGTCGGTGACGACCACTGGGTCGAGGGCGACGTTTCCGGTGTTGGTGACCACGTAGGTCCAGGTGACCGGGTCGCCGGTCTCGACGAGTGGGCCAGGTGCAGCGTCGGCGTCCTCGCGGTTGGTGGCCTTCTCGATGTCGATGCCGGGGGCCACACCGAAGTAGTGCGATGGGTCTGCGTCGGTGACGTTCGGCCCCGTCGGTGGCGTGCCGGTTGCCGTGGCGGTGTTGGTGTACTGGCCGAGTGCCGCGGTTCCCGACGCAGTGCAGGTCATCGACTCGTTCGGTGCGAGGGTCGACTGCGGGCACGTGATCGTGGCGGCCGGAACGTCGCTCACGCCGACGTTCGTGAGCGTGACCGTTCCGGTGTTCGTCACGACGTAGGTCCACGTGACGGGTGCGCCGGCCGGGATCGACGGGCCGGGAACGGTGTCGGCGTCGGAGCCGTTGGTGGCCTTCTCGATGTCGATGTCCGGCGTGGCCGGTAGCACGTTGTAGATGGTGCACGTGACGATGGCGTCCTGCGGCACGGTCGTGCTGAAGCCGAGGGTGACGGGGTTGATCGCGAGCGTCTGGTCGTTCGGCTGGTCCGGTGTCCGATAGGTACACGCCGTGAGGTCCGGCCGGTACTCGAGACCGGGGATCGGCCCGGTGCTCGGGTCTTCCTCGGTGATCGTGACCTGCGAAGCGGTCGGAACCGGGGTGCTCCACTGGAAGTTGACGAAGCCGTTGCCGTCGGTCGAGTCGGTTGCGCTCGTGCCCGTCGCCCCGCTTGGCTGCACCCAGGCCGATGGCGTCGGGGAGATACCCGACGCGGTGATGTCGACACCGGTTCCGGGGAGCGCATCGCTCACGCCGGTGTCGGGGGTCAGGTCGACCAGCTTGCGAACCGTGACCGACGGCGCACACAGCTGGAAGGCAGCCTCGCGGAGCGCTGCTTCGAGCTTGGAGAAGTCGGCTTCCTTGTAGACGTCGTCGGTCGAGATGTCGAACGTGCCGGTCCCGTCGAACACGTCGGGACCGGAGATGCGCTTGAGTCGGTCGAGAGTGGCGCTTCCCGACAGGCCGTCACCGACGGCGAGCGCCAGGATGTGCGCCCCCTGAGCCTTGAGACCGTTCGAGTTGGCGACCGCACGGTTCGCCGCTTGGTTCGCGTTCGCGTTCGACGTCTCGTCCGTGCGGAGCGGCACCTTGTTCTCGTACTCGTTGGCGCTGAGGCTCGGATTGCCCTTGTCGTAGGTGACGTCCTGGTGGTCGATCACCTTGTTGGGGTTGCCGTCGGTGATGAACACCACGAGGTCGGGCTTGACCCGGTCGTCATCGGATGTGTTCGCGCGCTGCATCTCGTTGAGATACCTGGGGACACGGAAGCCGTCCTCCCAGTTGGTGCTGCCGTTCGGGTTGTATCCGTTGGCGATGTACGGCTCGAAGGTGTCGGCGATCGTCTGGTCGGTCACCGGCGTGAAGGCGTACCTGGCCGGTCCGCTGAGCGGTAGCCGGGCGACGGTCGAGAACTCGGACACCGCGAGGCGAGACCCCGTGTTGCGGAGCGCGGCGGTGAATGCGCGGAACGCGGTCTGGACGTCCCGGCGGTAGTTCTTGACCGAGCCCGACTCGTCGAGGACGACGTGGATGTCGATGCCGCACGCTTTGGGGAGATCCGGGTTCGCGACGGGCGTTTGGGATTCACCGGGTGCCGCTTGGGTGACGGGAGAACCGGCGGCCAACGAGCCGGCGGCAATCGCCAGTGCGGCCGCCAGGGCCCCCAGCTGTACGGCGCGCCGGGGGCGCTCGATCGACATTCCAATCCGTTGTCTCACCGGATCAGTATGTCACTGGCTTCCTCGGGAAGCCTCACGCGACCTGATCCTGACGATCCCTTGACACTGTTCGGCGTCGCCGACAGCGAACGAGCACGGACGTCCCGCTCTGAGTGCGGCGGAGTCAGTCCTGTGCTTCGAGACTCGCCCGTCGACGACGACGCCAGAAGATGACGAGCACCCCGATCGCCACGACCAGCAGCGCACCGGCGACCGCGAGGCGCAACCGGCCGGCCGCGGCGAGGTCGTCGATCCGGACCTCAGCAGAGTCCAGGATCTCGAGCGCGGCATCGCTGTCAGCGCGTTCGACCTGTGCCCGGGCCGCATCGAGATCGCGCTCGATGTCGGAACCCCACCGGCCGATCGTCACGAAGAAGCCGGAGGCCGCATCGAGTTGGTCGTCGAGCTCGATGATGCGCACCATCGCTTCGAGCTGGCCATCGGTCGCAGCGATCCCGGTGGCGAAGTCGGTGACACCCTCGATGTCGGAGAGCTCGGGCGGGCTCACGCCGGCTTCCGGGGCGACCATGGTGATCCCCTGGAGCTGTTCGTCGAGCTGCTCGCCGAGCGCGATCGCCGCATCGAGAACCGCCGTCACCTCACCGAAGTCGACACCGCCCGTCGAACGCATCGGCGCGGAGGCGTAGGCCACGTCGGCAGCGTCGGGTTCGTCGACGCCGACGGCGTCCTCGATCGACTCCAGCTCCGTGCGCTGCTCCAACACCACGTCGGCGGCGACCACCGCCTCGGTCACGTCGTCGATCTCCCAACGTTCGAGACGGTTGCGCACGCCGACCGGGAGTACCCATGGTGCGCTGCGCTCGGCGAGTTCGGCGACGTCGGCAGCGGCGCGATCACGTCGCTCGATCAGCGGCGCGTCGGCCTGGCCGACGACGTGGGACCGGAACACGTCGCCGGCCGTCGTCGCACCGCCCACCTCGACGAGCACGTCGTACACCCGCTTCCAGTCGAAGTCTGGTCGCTCGACGTCGCTCGTCGCCCCGTACGGGCTCGAACCGCTGCCGAGTGCGGCGACGACGTCACGCGTCCGATCGAGGCCGATCTCGTCGACGAGGCCGTCGAGCACCCAGAACGACGTGGCATAGCCGTACTCCTCGACGGCGCGCTCGTCGTCGGCCGCCGTCCAGTCGGTCAGCGGGCGGGCCGCAGGATCGTCGGCGGCCGGTTCGGTCGGTGTGCGCTCCTCGTCGCCGTCGCGACGCACCAGTTCGGCGGCGTACACCTGGGGCAGACCCTCGGTGAACCAGCGTTCGGTCGTCAGCCTCCGGTTGATCCACGCATGCGAGAGCTCGTGGTAGATCGTGTCGGCGTCGAGTGCCTCGCCGACCGCGATCTCGCTGGTCTTCGCGTCGAACCATCCCGCATAGCCGGACCGGCTCGGCTCGACCGTCTGGCGCACCGAGAAGCTTCCCTCCACCGGCCACGGGGTCCCGATCAGCTCCTCCAACGCCGGGATGCCGGCCTCGACCTTCGCGCCGGCGAAGTCGGCCCACTCGGGGTCGTCGGGCCACGAGCGCAAGCCGATGTCGACGCCCTCCACGTCGAGGGGAGTCGACACGAGCCGGTCGTCGTTGGCCAGCCCGACCGTGATCCTGGTGTCCTCGTTCAGGCCGGCACGTGTGTGTACCACCGTGGCGAACCCGTCCGGTTCACCGACCTCGAACCCGGTCAGGTCGGTGAACTCGTCGAACTCGTAGCCGAACGGTTGCGAGATCCGCAGCGTGACCAGTCCGTCGTCGCCGAGACCGAACGCGACGAATCCGGCGTAGGCCTCGTTGACGCGCCACGGCACCTGATCGCGCGGGGGTGCGCCCAAGTGGTCGTAGGTGACCTGGAGGCTGGTCGACTGCCCGCTGAACAGCTCGGTGCCGAGCGGAAACCGGTAGGTCGAGAATGCCGGGAACTCGGGGTCGAACTCGAGCGCACCCTCGAGCACCGCGCCGTCGCGTGTGGCGACGATGTTCTCGGCGCCGCGCGGGACCGCGACGAAGTAGCTGTCGAAGAACGTGCGTCGGATGAGGTCACCCTCGACGCGGTCGGTCGTCACGTTGCGCAGATCGATGTCGATCGTGACGCGCACGACGCCTCGCGTCGGGTCGAACTCGAAGGAGTTGACCGACGCCTCCTCGAGCCCGTTGTCGGCGCTCTGTGCGGCGGCACGATCGGATGACACCGTGGTCGCGATGAGCACCGCACACGCGGCCGAGATCAACCAACTCCACCGCTGGACACGAGGCACGACCGAAGTCTTACCGCCGCCTGTTGATCGTTCCGTGCACCGCGACCCAAGTGCGCGATGAGCGAACCGCCCGGATGGCGTCACTTGGCTCATCGGTGGATCGGGTGGTGCGGCGGCGGCACTCCGCCCGGGGTGGGCGGGCCGCAGGCGGCGTTCCTGGTGGTCGAGACCGGCGTCGATCCGGTGACCCCACGCTTTTCAGGCGTGTGCTCTGCCAACTGAGCTACTCGACCGTGTTCGTGTCGAATCTGGCGTTCGACACGGTGTTCATACAGAAAAGCCACCCGTCATCTTGCGATGACGAGTGGCCCCTGCTGCGGTCCCGACGGGACTTGAACCCGCGACCTCCGGCTTGACAGGCCGGCGTGAACTCCAGACTTCACCACGGGACCATATGTTTGACGCTCTCGCGCCGCACCCCCAACGGGATTCGAACCCGTGCCGCCACCTTGAAAGGGTGGTGTCCTAGGCCACTAGACGATGGGGGCCTGAAGGCAATGGCCTTG
>Ga0307378_10008545_pt1 | contig 13585 bp, 12 predicted proteins | sample UN1MG_FD_202238 | JGI IMG/M metagenome (GOLD analysis project Ga0307378, IMG submission 202238) | Soil microbial communities from Risofladan, Vaasa, Finland - UN-1 | ecosystem: Environmental > Terrestrial > Soil > Coastal area > Acid sulfate soil | place: Finland: Risofladan, Vaasa | collected... | reverse complement strand
TTTGCCTAGCCATAAAAAGAGCGATTCCAAATTTAAAGATGTTTGGATTATGCCATCAAATTGAACTTCTAACTCCACATCATTTATCTAGAATGATGGGAAGAGACATGAATGATATGCAAGTAATAACAGGAGGTCTGAATCATTTCGCATTTTTATTAGGGTTAAAAAACATTAATACTGGTAAAGATTTAATGTCGGAGTTTAATTCAAAATGTTGGGACTACTTCAAGGATAAATGGGATAGATTTCATTATGCGGATCTTACATTTGAGATTTATAAAAGATTCGGGTGGTTTCCCTATGTGGGTGATAATCATATTTGTGAATATTTACAAATTGGATCTCAGTATACAACTCAACAAGATTTAACAGATTGGATTACCAGAATGGAACAAGCAAATAAGGGTGGTAATGATCGACTAAAGAGATATCACAATCGATTAAAAAAAGGAAGATATACAAAAAAAGGAATGCTAATGAGAGAGCCTTCGGGAGAAAGAGGTATCCCAATAATTGAAGCTATTGTGAAAGATAGTAATACTTATGAAATAGCTGTTAATATTCCTAATGAGGGAATTATTGAGAATCTTCCGAAAGACTTGATAATTGAATGTTCTGGAATGGTTAATAAAGATGGTATTCAAGGAGTTAAATTAGGGAATATTCCTAAAAATATTGCTGCAATCTTACGTATAGAAGCCTCTATCCAAGATTTATGTGTTGAAGCCATTTTAAAGGAGTCTAAAAAACTAGCGATAAGTTGTATAGCAATTGACGTGAACTGTGGTAATTTTGAAATGGCTGAAGCAATATTTAATGAGATGATGGAAGTACAAAAGAAATATTTACCTAATTTCAAATGATAAATTATGTATGATGTAATAATTTCTGGAGCAGGGCCAGCTGGCTCTAAATGTGCTGAAGTGTTAGCAAAAAGTGGATTTAAAGTTGCTTTAATTGAAAAGGATACCAGTTGGCGTAAGCCATGTGGAGGGGGTGTAAGTTCAAGAGTTTTTAAGTATTACCCCCAATTACGAAAATTAGATTTGATGCCTATTACCGGAATAACAATTTATTCTGGAGATTATCATAAATTAGAGTATTCCTGGAAGGAAGTAGCAGAACCTTCATTGACTGTAGATAGATTAGAATTCGATAATTTCATAAGAGATATAGCTATAGATGCTGGGGCTAAACTCTTTGATAAAAATCTTTCTTTTGATTTTATCTATAAAAACAATCATAAAATTGGAGTAAAGACTAAAAGTCCTAATGGAACTAAAGAATATTTTGGAAAAATTATAGTTATTGCTGATGGGATGAGTTCAAAATTAGTAAATTTGTCTGGATTGAGAAATAAGTGGAAAATTGATGAGATAGGTTTATGTAAGTGTACAATAATGGAAGGAAAAAATCTATTAGATAAATCTGCAATTTCATTATTTTTTAGGAGATATAAAGGATATGGTTGGATTTTTCCTTTAGATGAAACTCATTTCAATATTGGATGTGGTACTTGGTTGGAGGCAAATATTGAGAACAATTTGAACCAAGTTTATAATGAGTTTATTCATGATCCAAATTTAAAGAAATTCTTTCCAAATAAAAATTATAAAGAGATTTGGAGGGGATCATATCCAATACCCGCATTAGGAGTTAAGGAGAAGAGTTTATTCAAAGATAATATTATGATCATCGGCGATGCTGCTGGTTTTGTTTCGCCTATTAGTGGTGAGGGAATACATACTTGCATAGTTTCTGGAAAGGCTGCAGGGGATACCGCAATCAGAGCTTTAGAAAATGATAATATTTCTAATCAAACTCTAAGGTTCTATAAGTCTTATCCTAATATCAAAAAAATCATAAGAAATTTTAAAATGAAAGTCTCAATAGTAGATTTTTTTTATGAAAACAATGGTTTAAATCTTAACAATATGTTCCATTTAGCTGAAACTGACGATAATATCAGAGATGTTGTAGTTAACATGTTCCTATTTAACCAAGCTCCAACAAGAGACTTTTTATCAAAATTGAAATCAATGAAATAAAACCAATAATTTTAAAATTACTTTTAATAATAATTTTTAAATGGCTGAATTAATAGGATATATATTTACTCTTGATGCGATAATTACATGGGCATTAGCTTCAGTTGTTTATAAAAAAGGTTTGGAAAAAACACACCCAAAAGCTAACTTGCTTTTTAGATTATGTTGTACTACCCTTGGAACCTTTATATTCTCTTTAATATTTGGCAATTATATTATTCTAAGAAATCTAAATAATTCAGAATTAATTTCTTATTTAATTGCATGTTTGATTTCAGGAATTAGTGTGACAATTGGAGATTTAATGTATTACATGTCATTAAAAAAAATAGATGCTTCACGTACTTATCCCCTCGTGCAAATATCACTAATATTTGTAATCTTCTTCTCCTTTTCCCTTTTTGGTGAAGAAGTCACATTTTCAATTATACTGGGTGGCGCTTTAATACTCTCAAGTGTTTTTATTCTAAGTACAAAAGATAAGTCTGAAAAAACGGATTTAAAGAAGAGTATGAGAGAAAGAATTTCTGAAGATTTAATTATAGGCGTTTTGTTAGCAATTGGTACCGCATTTTTCTGGGCGCTTGCTTATGTTTCATTTAACCAAGCTAGAATTTTAACGGGAGATGTTTTTATTTCTAATTTCTTGAGAGTAAGTTTTGGAATGATCGCAATATTGATATTAGGTCTATTTCAACGTGAGTACTATGCTGGATTTAAAAATGAAAACAGGATTAATTTGAAATATTTTATATACATAGGAATAGCTGGGATATTATCTTTAGGTTTCGCAGATGCTGTATATATTAAAGCAGCAGAGATTAATGGATTAATATTAACATCCACATTTACAGTAAATACACCTATGGTCCAACAAATTTTTTCAATTTTGATTTTGAAAGAAAAGTTTCGCAAAAGGTTTATAATTGCTGTGATTTTAATTATAATCGGAAATTATATTATTTTATTCTTATAAAAAGAGAAGTTAATTTCATATTCAGAACAAATTAATCTGTTTTAATATTTTGAATGTTCATAATAATTAACAGCGATAATTAAAAACAACAGAAACTATTATACATTTATAAGAAATAGTCATGAGAGAGATACTTAAATTATGGATTTGGATTTGATAAACAAAAATAAAATTCGTGCTGATGACTACATCACTTATTTATTAGCTATTTGTTTTCTTCTTTTTGCCTGCTTTTTACCTTTAGAAGCACTTTTATCCATTATAGTCTATCCATTTGCGTCTTTAACATGTTATGGTATTTTAAATATAATCAGCGTTCTTAAAAAAAGGAATTATGAAAATTATAGAAAACTTAACAAGATTTTATTGGGAATTATTTGTGTAAACTTTTCAGTATTATTCTTATGGTTTATATTAATACAACCTAATGTCACCACTCAGAGAATAGTTGCATTAATTGCATTTCCGATGTTGATTGTAGCATTTGCAGGTATTATAAAAGGAAAAATAATTGATATTTATTCATTAAAATACCGAAGAGTGAATATATATATTGGTATAATTACGTTTATAATTAGCATGTTAGTTTTGTTAAATATATTGAATAATTTCTTATTTAATATTATTGCTCTTTCTCTCACACTTTTTATTAATATTTTAAGCAGAGCAGCTTTATATTTAAGTGAATTTGGATTATCTATTGTTCATATTAAGAATTTAAGACTTTTCTTATATATTATTTCTGATTATTTAATACATATAGATAGAAATGGGAATCTAATATTAAGTAAGATTGAATAAGTTAAGTTTTTAGAAAGAATTCTTTTTACATGAAGATTTTTAAATCACATTTTCTTAATTAAAAATTGATATATTTTTCAGTAATGAAACCAATTTATAAATTAAATATTTTAATTCAAATTAGGATAATCAGGAATGGTCGCTTATCAACTTGTAAATAAAGATAAAATTCGTGCTGATAGTTATATATTAGGATTTCTCGTTATATTTTATTTGATTTTTGTTTTACTGTTTAAGACCGAAGCTATATTCAATATTATCGTTTATCCTCTTGTAGCACTAGCGAGTCAGGGGTTTCTGAAGATTATCAGTAGTTTAAATAAGAGAAATAGAGGAAGAGGGGATAATTTTACTCAAATTTTGTTAGGGATAATTTACATATTTCTCTCATTATGGTTTTTAGGATATTTGATTTCTTTCCCTAATATTACTTCTAAAACTCTCATCAATTTAATTGCATTTCCGATGGTGATTGTTGGGATTGCGGGGATTATTAAAAGTACAATCATTAAGATTTATGCCATGAAATATCGAATTATAAATAGTATAATTGGAGGTATTACTATAGTAATATCTATGATGGCTTTTACATCCCCAGTAATTCTTCCTAAAAGTATTTTTCTATTTCACATTATTGCTTTTTTAATTGTATTAATACTTAATGTTTTAGGGAGAGCTACTCTTTATTTAAGTGAATTTGGATTATCTCTTGTATCTTTTAGAAATTTTAAAGTCTTTTTCTATATAATATCTGATTATTTACTTCAAGTCGATAGTAATGGAAATCTTATTTTAGATAAAATACAATAGTAGATTTGATAAGTTATTGTATAAATGATAAGTAGAATCTCATGGTTACTGTGCCTAAGTTAATTAATCGCTTAAATAGAATCACTTTATGACTATGAGATAATTCTATTTATATATTCAAAAAATATAAATAAAAAATAATAAAAATGATATTAGCCCATACTATTTAATTCCATGCATCATACTAAAAAATTTACGTAATCTGAAAAATGTGTTAACTATGAAGGAGGTTCATTTTAATAAAGAAAAAGGGTCTGAATTAAAATTGTTTACTCCCGGACCAGTATATGTTCCAGAGAGAGTTTTGAAAGAATTAGCAAAACCAAATGATACTCATAGATCGAAGCCTTACTCAGAAATGCATCAAAAAGCAACTGAGGGTCTTAAAAAGTTATTATATACTAATAATGAGTGTTTAATTTTTACTTCAAGCGCAACAGGGATAATGGAAGCTTGCGTTAGAAACCTAGTTAGAGATGATGAAAAAGCATTATTTTTTTCTATTGGAGCATTTGGAGATCGATGGTATGAGATAGGAGTAACTAATGGAAAGATATCTGTTAAAGAAGGCGTTGAATGGGGTAAAGCGATAACTCCCCAAGTTGCTCAAGAAACTTTAAGTAAAGATAAATATTCGGTTGTTTTTATTCAAGCTAACGAGACATCCACTGGTGTTTATAATCCCATTGATAAAGTAGCACCAATAATCAAAGATTCGGGGGCTTTATTATGTGTAGATGCAACTTCTTCAATGGCAGGAATTAAAGTGGAAGTTGATAAATTGAATATTGATGTTTGCCTAGCTTCTGTTCAAAAATGTTTTGCTTTACCGCCTGGACTTGCTGTTTGTTCGGTATCAGATGCAGCATTCGATAAAACAGAAAAAGTAAAAAATAGGGGTTTATACTTTGATTTTATTGGATTAAAAAAGAGTAACGCAAAACATCAAACTCCAACTACTCCGCCTATACCACAAATAAGAGGCTTAACCACTCAATTAGATTTTATATTAAATGAAGAAGGTTTGGAGAAGAGATTTGAAAGACATGAACAATTAGGAAAACGAACGCGTAAGTGGGCAAATGATATCAATCTTGAGATGTTTCCTGAAAAAGGATATGAATCTAATACGGTTTCTACAATAAGAAATTCATTAAATCTTGATATTCCAGAAATGATTTCTATGCTTCTAGGCGAAGGATATCGAATTGTTAATGGATATGGAAATTTAGTAGATAAAACATTTCGTATCGGGCATATGGGAGAGATTCAACTTAAAGATCTTGAAGAGATGTTGAAAATTCTTACAGAAATTATAAACAAGTTAAAATAATAACGATTTAATTTATTAAATAATTGATTTTTCATTTTTTTATCTTTCTTTTTTTATATAGAATTCACTATAATTAAACAAAAACTCTTTAAAGATTTGTAAACTAAATGAAATATTCAATCTAATTAAATTCAATACGAGTGATTTAAATGAAAATATTAGTTAGCGATAAACTTCAAGATGATGGTATTAAGATATTTGAAGAAAATGGATTTGAAGTCGTAAAGAAATTTACAATTACTAAGGAAGAACTTAAGCATGAAATTGGAAATTATGATGGTATTGTAATTCGTTCAAGAACAAAGTTAACTGCGGATGTATTAGAAAATGCTAAGAACTTAAAAGCAATTGGAAGAGCAGGAGCTGGATTAGATAATGTTGATGTAAATAAAGCAGCTGAGATGAATATAAAAGTTTTAAATACTCCTGAAGCTCCCGCTGTTTCCGTGGCAGAATTTGCACTAGGTTTGATGTTAACTTTAGCAAGAAAAATTTCATATGCAGATCGTACAACCCATGAAGCACAATGGAAGAAAAATGAATGTTTAGGATATACCTTAAATGGGAGAAAACTTGGCTTAGTAGGTTTTGGAAATATAGCAAAGCATTTAGCAAAAATTGCAATTGCTATGGGGATGGAAGTTGGTGTTTATTCTAGATTTAGTAAAGGTCAAGTAGCTGTTGATGAGGCTAAAGAAATTGGATGTTCAATTTATCATTCAGTTGAAGATCTATTAAGTGAAGCACAAGTTGTTTCATTACACCTTCCTTCTTCACCTCAAACTGAAAATATAATCAATGAAGAACGAATTAAATTAATGAGGAAAGATTCTATACTTATTAACACAGCAAGAGGTAATCTAATTGAAGAAAAAGCTTTATTAAACGCATTAAAGAACCAAGATATCGCGGGTGCGGCTCTTGATGTATATCGTGATGAACCATTAAAGGATCAAGAATTAATTAAATATAATGAGAATTTAGTGTTAACTCCACACATAGCATCCCAAAGCATTGAAAATCAAACTGCTGCAGCTATTATGGTTGCTGAAAAAATGTCAAATTTCCTAAAAAGTAAATAAATAATAAAATTTTTTAATTTTCTCCTAAATCGTGTAAAATTAATCCCGAAAGGACTTTTGGATCGAACCAAGTGCTTTTTGGAGGCATGATCCCTCCTTTATCTGCAATTAATTCTAAATCTTTAATATCTACTGGATATAAATTAACAAATAAATCATTTCCTTTATCTATGATATATTTCTCCATTTCTTTGGGATCTGTTATACCTCCAACGAAAAAGATGTTTTCATCGGAACGAGGATCTTTAATACCTAAAATGGGCTCTAAAACTTTATCTTGAAGAATAGCTACATCTAAACTATCTCGTTTAGATTTAAACTTTTTATTTTTAACTACTAATTTATACCATTGTCCTTTTAAACATATTGCTAATTCATTTTTTTTTTCAGGATTGAATGCTTGCTTCATAGAACTGATTTCAAAATTGCTTTCTAATCTTTTTAAAAAATCTTTTTCTGGTATTGGTAATTTTCTAATAACACGATTATATGGTAAAATCTGGATTTGATCGTCCGATGCTACATAGGATAATAAATATTGCCAAGGAGCTTTTATTTTTTTATCTATTTTAGATTGCTTTAATTTTATTTTACGGTATTCTGCTGCACTAGCAGCCCTGTGATGTCCATCAGCAATGTATACCTTCTCATTTCTAAATAATTCTCCTAATTTTTGAATTATTTTATGATCAGTTTCTTGCCATAGAATATGGTGATATCCATACTTTTCGAAATCCAATCTAGGTTCTTTCTTCTTAATTTTTTCAATTAATGCTTTAATCTTTTTATTAGCTTTAAAAACAGTCCAAACCAAACCAGCAGCCACATTTGAAGACACAATATGATTTGTCCGGTCTTTAAGTGGTTTTTCTCGAGTATTTTCATGCTTAACAATATTTCCATCTTCATAATCCTGAAGAGCAACCCCTAATATTAAACCTTGATGACAGAAATTTGCGGATTCTTGTCGATATACAAATATACTTGGTGTATCTTCTTTCTTAACAATTTTTTTCTCTTTAAAACTTTTATATGCTTTAGCAGCATTACTGTAAATTTCATCACCATCTCCATCTGGTAATATAAGGTATACTAATGAATTAGGGTTTTTCTTTAACTCTTGTTCTTCTTCTTTACTAATAATATCATATGGATTAGTACAGAATTCTTCTGGATTAATAGGAATATAGGGCTTTAAGGGTGTTATCTGTACCATAATATTAATTAAAAGCTTTCAAGGATATATATTAATTTCCAAATTTCTATACCTTAAAAATAGCCCGCATAAAATAAATTAAGCTTTTTATTTCGAAAATTATTTAAAACTAATCTCTCTTAATTATGATAAGTTTTGTTTAAAAAAATTAATAAATATTTTATCCATATAAATATCATAAAAATATCTATTTTAAATTAAATTTTAAAGAGAATAAACTATGCCTAAAGATTTAAGAAAAGCATTAGACAGTATTGAATCCAGTGAAAAAGAGATCGCTGCTATTAAAGCAAAAACTGATAAACTAGCTGCTTTAGCAGAACGACAAAAACGTATTATAAGTGAACAAGAGGGAATAATTGAAGAACAAAAAGCTAAAATTTCGAAAATGTCGGATATTCCAGAAGATATACTTGAACTTAAAGAATTAATTGGTGCACAACGACAACATATTAATGAAAAAGATCTTGAATTAGAATATGCGAAAGGTGAAGTTGCCCAATCTTTAAAAGAATTAGAATTAATAAAAAAACAAATCATTCCAACTCAAAAAAAATTAGAAGAAGCTTATGAAACTATGGGTAATTTAAGAACCGAATTGGCTGAAAAAAACTCAGAATTAATCCTAAAAAAGGAAGCAATGAAAAATCAAGAAACAAAAATAAAAGAATTAGAAGCATTTACTGATAAATTCAAAGAAGAACAAGTTAAAATGATGGAAGAAATGGAACAAAAACATCGAATAGAGGCACAAGAATTAAAATCTGAAATTAATAAACTTGATTCCTTTTTGATGGATAGCAAGTTAACATCTACAGAAAAGACTTCTGAAGCAAAAGATTTTGCTTCCCGGTTTGAAAGTATGAGATCAAAATATGATGAGCTAATTGCCAAGGTAGGAGAATTAGGTGATAAAAACAGAGATGCAAACGAAGAAATGGAGAAGCTAACTAAAAATCTTAATGAATTAAAGACTCTCCAAAAAGATAATATAAATAAAATCAATTATTATGACAAGTTAAAACCAATAATGGAAAAAGAACCTCTTTTCAAAACTTTCTTGATTATTGAAGAAGTTGGAGGAATTAGTTTAGAAGATCTTAAAAATGCCCTTGGTATCCCGATCGTTTCTGTAAAAAAGAATGTTCAAACACTTGAAGGGATAGGTCTCATCGAAACTGATGATAGAGGGAAAGTTGTAGTAAAGAAACAAGAATTGGTTTAATATCCTTCCAATTTCAAATTTAAATAATAGAATTACTACTTTTTAAAACAACAATTAAAAAGTGAAGTAATAATATAATAAAGAATTAAAATAAAGCGCTTTAAATCTTTGCTAACTGATCATACAAACTTGGTAATACTTCTTTATACTTATCATCTGGAATTTTTTCGAGTATTTCAGCTGCAATTGTTTTTAAAATCTCACGATATTTTCCAGGTTTCTCATCTCGCCTAAGTAAAAGCGCTACAACATAATTTTCCACGGAAATAAAATCTTGTCCAACTCCAGAGAAGAAGGATACTACTTTATTATTCTTCAACGCGATACTCGCGAATCCAGGTTTGAGACTTTGGTATCTGTGTGAGCTATACACCTGCGTGAGAAGATTATTTGTTATTTTTAACGTACTGGGATAAAAACCTTCATTAATAGGACCAATCTCATTATCCCAGCGAATTACAAGAATACCTACAGGCATGACTTTATACCTTTTAATTTAAGTTATATAAGATAAATAAGTACTTTTATTTGTAGACTTGAAACATTACTATTTATGTTATTATTTTAATATCTTACTTTTATTTATTTCTTTTTATTTTTATGAATATCTTATCCAACCATTAACATAAATCAAATCCCGTATATAAACTAGCTAAGAAAAAATTTAAATTAAAATTATAACTTTGATTTATTGTTACCCTTAAAAGCTTAGAATTACCGCTTTTAAAATAAAATTTCTTATTTTTGCAATGGAGAGGTTACCGAGCATGGTCAAACGCCATTTTACACCAAAATGGGTCAAGACTATAGGTGCTGGACTTAAGATCCAGACATGTGATGTCTCCCAGGAGACTTAAAAGGATTTTCCTTCATGGGAGTATGGCAAAGGCCTTCGGGAGTTCAAATGTTGGTTAACCGCATCGGTAGCAGCAGGAAGTCTCCCCCTCTCCACACCTTTTTCTTTATTCGGGTTTAAGAATTAAGTTCAAATGTAAATTTCGAAGGTTCAAAACATGTTAGGGTTATCTGAAAGTGAAGAACTTCCCACCTCAATCTTTTGATTTCATTGAATTTCTGTTGTTTTATTTAGGTTTACACTCGGTTTTAATAATCTTAAATGTTGTATTCTCGATATCTTGAAACTTAATATTAAATTTGAGATGATTATTTATTTGAATTTGATATTTTATTGAGGCAATTTATAACTTTTAGAGTTTTAGAAAAAGTTTATAGATTTAATAATAAAAAAAAATTGAATTAATTATAGAGAATTGACTTAACTTTAACCTTTTATTTCCTTTTTCAATTTCATTACTAGAGGGATTATTTTTGTAGCATCCATAGCAGGGGTTGTTTTCATAACCTTAATATAACCAGGTTTAGCCAGCCTCCACATCATTGAGCCTTTTGCCATCTGTTCTTCATTCTCAGCTTCTTCTATAGTAATTCCCCAATAATCTGATGTGCTAACGTAAAAACCTATTTGATTAACTCCTGCAACTGGATAAAGTTTCTTACTCATGAGTGTTTGCGCAATTTCAGCCAATTCTGATGGATCAAAATCAGGATTTAATTCCCAATACGATAAGAAAAGCATTTTTTAACCACTTTATTATTTATAATTTTGGAATCGCATCTGTATGAACTTTCAGTTAATACAGTATTATTCATTAATTCTTTCTATATATTTAATATTTTCCAACTTCATGAAATTTATTGAGCAAAATTATAAATAAAAGAGGAACTATTCAATATACATAGAAATCACAGCGATGGGTACTGATTCCAATTTCAGAGTATCTTTTTTTAGCATTATCAATTGAGTATGTAGTTATAACTCATAAAGAATCAAAAGAGATTATTTACTATAAAACAGCTGGTGATTTTGATCTGGATTTCCTTGATATTTTTCGGAGTTCAATTCAATATGATATTTTAGATTTGCCATTAGAAGAAGGATCAATCGAACAGGCAACATTAGAAGGCAAATATTTAATAACGCGTGCGGGTAAAATGATTTGGACTACGATAATTACTAACCAAAAACCTATTATTATTGCGAGAGAAACTTTAAATTCTTTTTGTTTTAGATTTGAAAAGTTATATAAACAAGAGCTTAAGAATTTATATACGGAATTCAATGGAGATATTTCAATTTTTCAGCGTACCTCATTATATAAAGTGAGTGTAGATATGATTGTGAATGATGAGTTCTATTTACAACACACCTTACCATATAAATTGGGATCGACTAAAGGAAAAGATATATCTTCAAAGACAAAAAAAATATTGCAACTTGCTAAGGATATTGCTCATAAAAACAAAGGGCTTATATTACTTGGAACTCTATTTACTGAAGCTAGCCATATTCTAAATTTTGATAATGTAGAGATAGCAGTATTAATTTATAATTTAGTTGAAAATGAAATATTAATGCCTATTCCTTTAGAAGACATTAAAAAGAAATAGGCTGCTGATTTTTAAGATATGGTAATAATTTTTAAGATGGAGGAAATTGAATAAACATTAATATAATCGAATTTAATTATATATATTTATTTTCTAAAATATAGGGAGATATACGTAAATGAAATTAACAGAAATAGTTAGTCTTACCGAAAACCATGCTAAAAAGTTGAAGAAAGAGGGAATTTCTACAGTAGAGGATCTTCTACCTCTTACATATAATGAAATTAGAAAATTGGCTAGAAAGATAGGTGTATCAGTGAAGTTAGTTGATACTTGGCAAGAACATGCCGATTTAATGCAGATACAGGGAGTAGATCCTGAAATTGCTAATGCAATAAATCTTATAGGTGTAGATTCAGTGAAGGAATTTGCCAATAGAAATGCGAAAAGTACTCTTGAAAAATTAAAACAATTTAAAAAAGATAATCCTAAAGCTCTCGCAAAACTTCCTTCTCAAAAAGAAATTGAAAGTTGGATTAAAAATGCCAAGGATCTTTCAGGAACCCCTGAGAAAAAACCTGCGAAGGAACCGGTGAAGAAACCAGTGAAAAAAGAAGAGCCTGCTCCAAGCCCCATACCTAAAATTGATTACGTGCCCATCGAGGAATTTAAAGGAGATTATGGACAATATGGTCCAGAATACTGGAATAATAAATGGGAAACGGCTCCAATCATATATACTGGTAGAGCATTAAGAGCAGAAGTGTACAAGAAACAAATAGATGTAGATGTTAAGGCTTTTATTAAAAAAAATGATGCAATTCTATGGCATGTTGTAACTCAAATTGGTTTAAGAAAAGAAACTCCAAATGAAACAGCATTAGCGATTCAAAACTTCGTGTGTAATTTTCTGAAGTACAAATATGATGATTTAACTGCTGAAGTACCAGAATTTTGGCTGTTTCCCTTCGAGAGTATACAGGCAGAGATTGGGGATTGTGAAGATGGAGCAATTCTAATTGCGGGTTTATTGATCAATGCAGGTATCCCTAGTTGGCGTGTAAAAGTAGCGGCTGCAGAAGTGTTGGCTGATCCCGTATTTGCCCCTTCAGATACAGAAGTAGGAGGGCATGCTTATTGTCTTTATCTGGCCGATAGACCCGAATCTGAAAGGAAATTAGAATGGGTAATACTTGATTGGTGTTATTTGCAAGACCCAGAAGTTCCTATTGAAGAAAAACCACTTGCAGGAGACGGTGGAACGGAAGGGGCTTATAAGGATGTCCTCTTTACATTTAATGATGAGTATAGTTGGGCTCAAAACGCGCTGGAAGTGAAAGAAGGGAGGATAAGTCAGAACCGAACTACTAAAAAAGATGAAATTTTAGCACCATTAGAGGATATTTTAAAGCACCTTGCAGATGAAGAGCTTAAAAAAGTATTCAGAAAATATGGTATTGAAATTGAATGATTAACAAGCTTAAATTATTTTTATTCTAATTTTTTTTATTTTCTATTTCATCGAATAATGATTTTCCACATTGGGGGCAATAAGCAACTTCTCGACCAATTTCAGTTCCACAATTTTTACACGTTGTGTTAAATTCTAATGTTGGGGGAATATTTTGCATCACATTAATAAGAGTTTCATTGAGAGCATTTTGTATTTCTTCAATCTTTTG
>Ga0307378_10008543_pt1 | contig 13586 bp, 7 predicted proteins | sample UN1MG_FD_202238 | JGI IMG/M metagenome (GOLD analysis project Ga0307378, IMG submission 202238) | Soil microbial communities from Risofladan, Vaasa, Finland - UN-1 | ecosystem: Environmental > Terrestrial > Soil > Coastal area > Acid sulfate soil | place: Finland: Risofladan, Vaasa | collected... | reverse complement strand
TACCAATAATATCACAGTTAATTAAAGCCGATTGTCCATTAATGTTATTCTGCGAAAGCAGAAATCCAAGACCTTTATCCTTTAGATTGGCAATTACAATATCGGTTCTTTCTTACTGAAATCATTATGACAGGGAGTTCCAGCTTAGTTGAAAACTTCATAGTAGATTATGATGTGTAGTCTTAAGACTACACAGCTTATAATAATTCCATTTGGTTTGAGCCGATATGGCAGATGAAAGCTAAAGCTCTTGCACTGTCCGTGGTGCTTACGGACGGGTGGCAGCCACTGAGGGAACTCTGTTAGCGAAGTGGAGGATATTTCACTTAAAATAACGTCCAGGTTTCCTTGTCAATTCTGATTGGTTTATCGACGCCATTGAACGGCTTTTGAGATGGCCGTATAAAGGAGAATTTGGGGTAAAGATGGGGAATTTGCTTGATTTTTCGCTCGTTTTGGTGTATAATGTGGTTCGTATGTGGTATGTCGAGTATATAGCAAATCGTTAATCCGGGGTGGAGGAAGCAAATCAAATATCAAAGTGCAAAATGACAATAGTTCATCGTTCATAGATAACAGACCTCAGATTTCAGACAAAATACAATGGCTATCATCTCACAAAATGCTTTCAAACAACGTCTTTTTTTGTCAGAATTGGTCAGAAAGTACGAAAAAAGGGGCAAAATAGTGAGTAAAATTCGTATTAATTTGAAAAAACAAAGCCAATTTGCCGGCCTTTGCCCGGGAAATACTAAACACCCCTGCTTACGCAGGGATAAACTCGTCCCCGTGAAAACGGGGATCCTAAATCCTCCACAGGACCCCTAATGGGGGAAACAATATCAAATGTTCAAAATCCTGAATTTTCAGAACAAAACCACAATCAAAACGCGCGAAAATCCGCCGAATGGTACAGAAAGCACGGCAAAATGAGGCAAAATAGTGAGTAAAATTCGCGCTAATTTGAAAAAACAAAGCCAATTTGCCAGCCTTTGGCTGGAAATCCGAAGCACGAAGCTCGAAATCCGAAACGATTTGAAAAAACAAAGCCAATTCAAAGCCAATTCGCCGGGATTTGGCCGGAAACTCGAAGCACTCCGTAAGGAGTCCCTGGGACGAAACCCAAAATCCGGAACAAAGACATTTTTCAGAAAAAAATTTGAAAAAACAAAGCCAATTTATGACAGGCTAAAATGAGCGCAACACCATATATAGCAAGAGCTTATGAAGATAATGCCGGGTTTGGGCACAGAAAAAACAAAGCCAATTTCGAGGCAACTTCAACCCCCTACCCGTTTTTTTTGCCGATGAAAACTGTGCGCAAACGCTCTACCGCCCTACTTTAATTACTTTATCGCAGTTTTTCAGTCTCAACCGCCTATTCGGTTATCATACCTGCTCGGGCACGACGAACGGCTTGCGATACGGCCGGGTGAGCAGTTGATTAGCAGCCGCATTATCCACGAACTTCTCAGTCCCTGGGTTGAACTTCAGCATCGGCCCAAGCTGGTACGTGCTCTTTGGCACATCAAGGCCCAATGTGCCTTTCACCGTTTGCTGGATCGTATCCCAGGATTTTGCGATTTCCTCGTGCTTGTCCAGCACGTCCGGCCTGGTCGCGCCGGAGACCTGCTCGCCCATGCGGTAAGAGATGTTGCCGAGGTGGCAGCAGGCGGCGGACAGATGTGCCTCTTCGATTTCGGCGTTGAGTTCACTGCGGTTGCGAGTTCGCACGCAGTGGATGAAGTTCTCGAAGTTGTCGCCGGGGCCCCGCTGGTATTCAACGTCACCCAGGTCTTCGCCCTTATCGGAACCCTTAGGATAAAATTTGCCGCCCCTGATTACGCCTTCTTCAAGGAAGAATTCGTTGCCGACTTTCTTTGGATACTTTTTGCCGTCGACTCCTGCCCTGTCCACCAGCCCGATGACCTCGAAAACGAGCAGCGGTCCGCCAAAGTCCATAACCGTCAACTGGCAGTTGGGTGTCTGTGCCTGGTCGGTGAAGGGCGGATATCCGGGCGTCGATTCAACCCATCGTCCACCCATACTTATCGAGCTTATGGGCAGCGGGGATTCCTTGATGGCCCAGCGTGCGATGTCCATCTGGTGGACGCCCTGGTTGCCGATTTCCCCGTTGCCGAAGTCCCAGAACCAGTGCCAGTTGTAGTGGACAATGTTTTCGTGGTACGGCTGTTTCTGGGCCGGGCCGAGCCAGATGTTAAAGTCGAGGTTCTCGGGCGGCTCCTGGATGGGCTTGAAACCGATGCTCCATCGACCTTTTCCATTCTTGGAGGCCCAGGCCTTCGAGACGAGCAGCTTGCCGTACTTGCCGCTGTGAACGGCGGCAATCTGCTTGGCCCAGCTGCCGCTGGAACGGCTCTGCGTGCCGTGCTGGACAATTCGCTTGTACTTGCGGGCGGCCTCGACGCACTTGCGGCCCTCGAAGACATTGTGGCTGCAAGGCTTTTCGACGTAAACGTCTTTGCCCGCCTGACATGCCCAGACCGTGGCCAGCGAGTGCCAGTGATTCGTTGTTGCGATGGAAATGGCATCGATGTTCTTGTTCTCCAGAAGCTCGCGAATATCGACATAGGTGTCGATTTTCTCGTTGCGGTCTTTGAAAGACTTCGCCCGCTTGTCGAGAACGTCACGATCCACATCGCACAGGGCCGCTACACGAGCGCCATCCATCTTGCTGAATGCGCTGATGTGCGAACCGCCGCGACCGTTGATACCAACCACGGCAACGCGAATAACGTCATTGGCACCTCGAACGCGGGAAAATGGACTGGCCAGCGTCAAGCCGGCACCGACTGCCATCGAACTCTTGATAAAATCTCGGCGTGTTAAACGTTTCATAAAAAATCTCCTTCATGACGCAAAATGTTTTTATTACGTTTGAGAGGCTCGATATTGATCCTATTTGGCGATCTATTAAGCCTCATCGAAAGCCAGATACAGTTAAACACATTTAAGAAAGATAATCAAAAAAATAACCGGCAGCAAGGACAATTTCTGAAAATCATAAATATATTAGTTTTCTGTGATGATTTCTTCTATCGCTTTTGCAACCACGTAATCCGGCAGCTTGCTGAGGCCCGGTTTAGACTCGTAAGCAAATATAATGCTCTTATCCGGAAAAGCTCCGACCTCGTTGATCAGTTCCTCAGCCAAAGACCTGAGTTCTTCATCGCTAACGATTTTTATGGACTTATTGCGTGCGGCTTCCACCAAAGCCCTGAATTCCTTTCGGCTGTCGTACCAGTTAAGCTGCAATTCCAATTCAAATGCTTCTTTTGCACTGCAGCGGTCGTAAACATATTGAATCCCGATTGGATTGTAGGCCTCTATACGCTCATCAACGAAAGCCATGCAGGCCTCCTGATACGCGGCATATTTATCCTGGTCAAAGCTCTCAAATTCGCGTATTGCAATCTCTTCTGCCAGCAGCTTATCTATTCTTGCTGCCATAATGTCTTTCTCAGCTACCAGCAGGTCATAAAGGGCTTCATAATACGCCCTCAAAATAACGCTCGTTTCGTTCATTAGTTCTTCTCAAATATGCTTTTGCCGGATCACATTTGAATAGCAAATGCAAAATACTAATTATACTATCGAAAACACCCTTTTTCCACATTCTACCCAGTTTGTCATCGTTTAAATCTATCTTTGAACAAAAAAAGAGTATAAATCGATGACTTTTATAATAGTTTGATGAAAATTTCAAAGAAATAGGCCTTATTAGCCTTTTTTTTGCAGAATTAATACATCGTGATTCTCTGATTAAAAACCAGAAGCATAAATCAATAATTTCCACTTTACTGTTTGATTTATTGTTCGCTGCTCTACGTATGAGAAGTACTACTTCATATCAAAATTTGTCTTGACTGGTAAGGGTTTAATTTGGTAAATATAGGATAAAGGGAGATGTTATTATGTTCTCGTACAGTTTTAGTATGGATTTGCTGGTTTTCACTTGGTAGCAAATATAGGGTTTTTAATGGAAAGAGGTAATTTCAATCCGTAAATAATTTTCTGCGAAGGGTAGAAAAAGACTGTAATGAAGGCGAAAATCAATACCGGTCGCTTTGGCGTGTGACCAGGGCAAATTAATATACTTTTTTTGAAGGAGAGGTGTCATGTGTAGAAAATTTATAAATATAGTTTCTTTTAGTGCTGATTCTGGCCGAAAGTGTTAAAAAACAACCAGCAATGTGCGGGTTTACTTCATGTTTTTCACCAAAAACAGATTACAGATATTAACCGCTAAAAGGAGAAAACGAAATGTTTAACCAATTGTCTAAACAAATTTTACTCGGTATTCTCGTCGCATTGTTGTTGATGACGATGCAAGTAAATGCTGTAGAAAAATTCAAAACCTCCAACTATGGGGCGGGACACCAGATTTGGTTTGAGGCTGAGGCTTACGATGAACGCAATCCCGAGGGTGATGAGTACTATGCGCTTGTTGACAAGGCAGGCGCGTTCGGCCAGGCGATTAACCGGACAGGTAGCTCCGGCGGCATGATTCGCTGGACATTTGATATAAGTAAAGCCGACGGCAAGGGAGGAACCTGGTATTTCTGGGCACGACTTATCAATCCGAACAATCAGTCGGATTATATGCTTGTGGAGGGAGATCCTGGCGACCCCGAGATTCCCACCGGACCGCCTTTTCCTGGAAATGACGGGACACCGCCTTTCGTAAATGATGACGACCGGATTTTTGAAGAAAATGTCGGCACGGAGCCTGACAACTGGGCATGGGGCTTGTCTAACCACGAGGAGGGCCATACCAAAGAACTTCAAAATGGCGTGAACACGATGTACATCTTTGACAGGTCAGGCAATAGAACCGTGTTCTGGGATGTCTTCATGTGGACGGATGATCCTGACTACGAGCCCACCGATGCAGATTATGAAAAAGCCACTGTGCCTATTCCCGGCAAAGCCACTCAGCCAAATCCGCCTGATGGGGCAACAGATGTGACGCGAGATGTGGTTCTTAGCTGGACCCCGGGAGAGTTTGCAGCCCAGACAAACGGTCATAAAGTTTACTTTAGTGAGAGCTTCAACGACGTCAACGATGGTATTGGGGGTATCACCCAGAGTTCCAGCGTCTATACTGTGCCCCAACGGCTGGATTTCAGCACGACTTATTACTGGCGAGTTGACGAGGTCGATGGCCCGCCCGACTTTACAGTACACAAGGGCAATATCTGGCGGTTTACGACCGAGAATGTCTCTTACGAAGTTGAAAATGTCTCCGTCACGGCTTCCAGCAGCTTGCAGAGTAAAGGGCCTGAAAACACCGTCAACGGCTCGGGACTGGACAGCAGTGGTTTACTGCACGGTAATGTAGGTGACAATAACATGTGGCTGAGCGATATGGCAGGGCCGCAGCCGACCTGGATCGAATTTGAGTTCGACACGGTCTGCAAACTTCATGAGATGTGGGTATGGAACTCTAATGAGAGCCTGGAGCTGATGGTAGGTTTGGGATTCAAGGATGTTACAATTGAGTATTCTCTCGACGGCATCGAATATACAACACTGGGTACTACTTATGAGTTTGCCCAGGGGACAGGCACGGCCGACTATGCACACAACACCACTGTTGATTTGACTGGTGTGACGGCGAAGTACATCAGGCTCACAGCTAACAGCAACTGGGGAGGCTTTCTGCCGCAGTTCGGCCTGAGCGAGGTACGCTTCTTCGACATCCCTGTTTCGGCAAGAGGGCCCAGCCCGGCTTCAGGTACAACGGATGTGGAACTGGACCTGATTCTCGGCTGGAAGGCCGGCAGAGAGGCAGCCAAGCACGACGTATACCTCAGCAGCGATGAGCAGGCTGTAATTGACGGCAATGTCCCACTGGCTACCGTGACCGAAACCAGCTATGGTCCCTTGTCACTCGACTTAGCTCAGACTTACTACTGGCGGGTCGATGAGGTCAATGACGCCGAGACTCCCGCAACCTGGGAAGGCGGGATCTGGGACTTCTCGACGAAGGAGTTTCTTGTCGTGGACGATTTCGAGGACTACAACGAGTTCGAGCCCTTCACGGTATATAATACGTGGACGGATGGATACCAGGACACGACAAACGGCTCGACGATAGGTTATGTGCTTGGCAATCCTCAGGAGACTATAAACGTTCACGGCGGCAAACAGTCGGTGCCGGTTATGTACGACAACAGCGTTGCAAGCTTTTCAGAGGTTGCGGTGAATCCTGATGCCCTTGCGATAGGTCGTGACTGGACCACAGGTGGTGCTAAAACACTATCGGTGTGGTTCTCTGGCGCTGCGAGCAATACTGCTGCGCAGATGTATGTGAAGATCAACAGCTCCAAGGTTGCCTACGATGGTGATGCCAGTAACTTAACGGTAGCAGCATGGCAGCCATGGAATATTGATCTGACATCGTTCGGTGCAGGTCTGCAGAATGTTACGAAGCTGGCTATTGGGATTGACGGCATTGGTGCCGCGGGTACATTGCTCTTTGACGATATCAGGCTGTATCCTTATGAACGTCAGTTTATCACACCGGTCGAGCCCAACAACGTTGGTTTGGTGGGGCACTATAAACTTGATCAGGACGCCACCGACAGCTCCGGAAACAATAACCACGGCACCCTGGGTGGTGACCCGAAATGGACAACCGGGAAGATAGGCGGTGCGCTGGACTTTGACGGTGACGATTATGTGGACCTCGGCAATCCAAGCCAGCTTGACTTCGGGACGGGCAGTTGGTCTGTCTCGGCGTGGATAAAGATGCCGGCCACAACTGACAATAGAAACATCTTCTCTAATGGAGGAGACAACACCGGTGGAATACGTTACATGCTAAATGTGAGCGAAAGTGAAGATCACAAAGCTTGCCTGACCGTGGATGACGATGCCACAAAGGTACAAAGTACGAGCTCGGTCACAGTTGATGATGACCAGTGGCACCATATCATAGGGATAAGAGATGGAAGCAGCCTGCTTTTATATGTCGACGGAGCTTTAGATGGGACCAATACCCTTTCTGCCGGCTACGACCTCTCCGGGACATCACAAGCTAATGCGTATATCGGAACCGGGTGGAGGTACGACACCAGCGCGCTGAACAAGTTTTTCATTGGCGTGATAGACGATGTCCGGATTTACGGACGAGTGTTGACGGAGGAGGAGATTGTGTGGCTCGCAGGCCGGACTAAGCCCTTTGACAAGCCGTTTTGATATGCATGAAGAGAGTGTGGATTATGCCGAAATACCGGATTTGTGGGAAGCTTTGTTGAGGGCTCGGCAGGCACCTATACGATGACCGCCGCCGGTGCGGATATCTGGGGCACAGCAGACCAGTTCCACTATGCTTACAGGTATCTCTCCGGCGGCGGATCAATCATCGCGAGGGTCGAGAGCGTTGAGCAGACCGACAGCTGGGCCAAGGCCGGTTTAATGATTCGTGAGACTCTTGATGCAGGCTCGATGTTCCTTGGATAGCCCGGAGAATCACTCGATATTTCTTGACGGAGAGGTGGCTAATATAGTATAAATAAGGTTGATGGAATTTTATGGTTTTTTAGTTTAGGCAGCGATAATTTTTATTGCTTATTTGAAATTTGAACCTTTAAATTAGAAGTAAATTTAGTTTTTTTGAAGGAAGGAGGTCATTTCAAGCCGTAAACAATTTCCCGGTCAGGATAGAAAAAGATTGTAGTTAAGGCGAAAATTATTATCGGTTGCTTTGGTGTTTGACCAAGGCATAATTAATATACTTTTTTTGATAGCCGTTCAGGCCCTTATGTTGTTGACTCGTTGTTAACAATCAGAGCTAATGTTAACTTTTCTTCCCAAAAGGGAGAAAATGGAAATTTAGATGTCTAAGAAATTAATTTATTTAGTTTGCGTTGTTTTGGTGCTGGGGCTGGCGACAGGTCTGGCAAGTGCTGCTGATGAGATTTGGCGGGAGGCGGAATTGGCGGATAGTATTACAGAACCGATGGTGATTTATGAGGACGATCAGGCATCAGGTGGACAGTCCATTGGGCCAGTCGCAGGCTCCGGAGACAGTAATAACGATCCCACTGACGGTATCGCGACTTATACTTTTAGAGCCAAGGGGGGTACCTACAAAATTTTCTGTCGGGTGAGCTTTATCACAGGCGTTGACTCGTTCTGGTTCCGGATCCCTGGTTGGAGTTCGGATCAGATAAGCCGCACAGATGGCTGGGTGAAGTGGAATAACGTACCCATACTGAACTCTGGCTACTTCTGGGCGCAAGTCTTCAACGACGACATGGCGGGGGATCCGGTTCTGGAGTTTAAGTTGTCAGCGGGAACACACACTCTGGAGATTGCCCGACGTGAGCGTAATGTGCGTATTGACGCTTTTTGGATTACAGATAACCTGGCCCTTGACGGAGCGACATTACCGGATCAGCTTCCCCCTGTCCCTGGACCAAAGGCCACTCAGCCAAACCCTGCTGCAGATGCCACAGATGTGCCGCGAGATGTGGTCATTAGCTGGACGCCGGGAGATTTTGCCAACACACATGATGTCTACCTGGGCACGGTTTTCGACGATGTCAGCGACGCTGACATAAGCGATCAGCGGGGCGTGCTGGTCAGTCAAGGTCAAATCGCTGCAACTTATGATCCCGGCCGTCTCGATTTCGGCCAAACTTATTTCTGGCGTGTTGATGAGGTCAATGCTCCGCCCACCAGCCAAGTGGTGTTTAGAGGCGATGTATGGAGCTTTACGGTCGAGCCGTTTGCTTATCCCATTGAGAACGTAACTGCCACAGCTTCCAGCGCGAACAGGACCGATGAGGGACCGGAAAATACCGTCAACGGTTCCGGGCTGGATGACAGCGGTTTATTGCACGGCAACATAGGTATCGATAATATGTGGCTCAGTAATTTCGTTGATCCTGATAGGGCCTGGATCCAATATGAGTTCGACAGGATCCATAAATTGTATCAGATGTGGGTATGGAACTACAATGGCTCTGTTGAGCCAATTATCGGCTTCGGCATCAAGGAAGCTACAATTGAGTATTCGGTCGATGGCACCAACTGGGCCATATTGGGCACTACTCACGAGTTTGCCCGGGGTTCCGGTTCGGCTGGTTATGCCCCCAATACCACCGTTGATCTCAGCGGTGTGTCAGCAAAATATGTCAAGATCACTGCCAACAGCAACTGGGGAGGCATGGTGAACCAATACGGTCTGAGTGAGGTTCGCTTCTTCTACATACCCGTCTTGGCAAGAGAGCCCAACCCAGATTCCGGAGCTACGGATGTGCCTCTGGATGTGAGCCTTAGCTTTAGAGCCGGTAGAGAGGCAGCCCACCACGATCTGTACCTTAGCACCGACGAACAGGCGGTGATAGCCGGCACGGCAGATGTCACTGCTGTGACCGAGACCAGCTACGGTCCCCTGTCTCTCGATTTAGACAAAACCTATTACTGGCGGGTCGATGAGGTCAATGAGGCCGAGGTTCCCACAACCTGGCAAGGCGAAATCTGGGACTTTGTGACACAAGAGTATCTCATCGTGGAAGATTTTGAGGACTACGATGACTACGAACCCAACAGGGTATTCGACACGTGGACAGACGGATGGGGCGTGGCAACAAATGGCTCCACAATGGGCTACCCCGACCCGATTTTTGTCCTAGGCGAACATTTTGTTGAGACGACAATAGTACACGGTGGCTCTCAGTCCGCACCATTGTTCTACGACAACACCGCCGGTGCAACATATTCAGAGGTCACACGCACCGTCGATGCCCCGCGGGATTGGACCATGGCCGGCATTCAGGCATTGGTGCTGTACTTCCACGGCAGTCCGGGCAACACCGGGCAGTTGTATGTAAAGATCAACGGCTTCAAGGTGGTCTATCCCGGTGATGCGGCTGACATGACGCGACTGCGGTGGAAGCAGTGGGGCATCGACTTGGCATCGTTGGGCACAGATTTGCAGAATGTCACGACACTGAGTATTGGGATTGACGGCAACGGCGCCAGCGGTACATTGTACTTTGACGACATTGGGCTGTATCCGTCGGTTCCAGAGGCTTCTGCTCTGGAAATATGGTTTGAAGCGGAGGCTGCGGACAGCATAACAGAACCGATGAAGATTTATCCTGCTGCGGGAGTCGATCCCGTCGCGGATGCCGGTGGAAAAGGAGCGCCCTCTGGCGGATCGTATATCGGGACAACCTCGGATGTACCCGGCAACACAAACTCTCCAGGCACCCAGGACATCGCCACATACACCTTTACGGTCCCTGCTGCGGGTACTTATGCGATCTGGGGTCGTGTAAGTAACATTTTCGATGATTCGTTCTGGGTGAATATCCCGGATGGTCAATATGATGTGCCCGTCTACAGCAGCGGCTGGATACAGTGGAATGGTATAGAGCCTGAGACCGCTGACTGGCACTGGGTGCGGGTTTTCAGCCAGAATGCGGCTAATGCTGTTGTTAATGTCACATTGACGGCCGGAGAGCACACGATACTTTGGGCCCATCGTGAAAGTCAAAACTTCCTGGATGCTTTCGTGATTTCAAAAATTGACTAAACATCGTTGCCGGATTGATAATCAGCCTTTATACGAGGCTTATTGAATTCCCGCTTGTTTGGGACAATATAAGGATTTGTAACAGTTCGGGGTCTATGCCGATTGATTCGGCATGGGCCCCTTTTGATTATTAGGAGTTGGGACAGCATTGACATGCTTCTTTTATTGAGATATAGCTAACAGTGTAAACGTTATGCAAAATATAGTTTGGTCCTCCTTTACCGGGATTATGATAATGCTGATTATGTACATCATTAAAATGAATAAACATTGCAAATTTGAGGAGCATTAAATTATGGAAAAAGCGAATAGAGTTGGCCGCAGGGACTTTCTCAAGGTAGCCGGTGCCGCAGTCATCAGCACACACTCTGATTCAATTGCTGCTGAGAGAATTTCGGCCATCAGCAAACGCCAGGCTATCATTCCATATAATCCGGATGTGTTGGTAGTGGGTGGCGGTCCGGCGGGCATAGGCGCAGCATTAGGGGCTGGGCGAACAGGTGCCGAGACTCTTCTTATTGAAAACCATGGTTTCTTTGGCGGTGTCGCTTCATGGTGCCTGGGCATGCCTATCAACCAGATGCGGCCCGGCAGTCAACCACGATCAAAGGTACACGAACTGATTATTGAAAAGCTCATGGCCTATGGTGAACAGGCAGTGAAGATTGGTCAACACCAGTTGTGGTGCAATGTGGACTATCTCAAAGTAGCCGTGCTCGATGCGTTGGACGAAGTTGGCTGTAAATACCTGGTTCATACCCGGGCTGTGGATGCCGTGGTGGAAGGCAACCGCATTACCGGCGTCGTCGTGGCAACGAAGGAGGGATTGACTACGATTAGCCCGAAGGCCATTGTCGACTGCACAGGTGATGCCGATGTGGCGTACTTTGCCGGGGCGGAAACGATGAAAGAAATCGGCTCTCTTTCTCCAATCACGCTATGCTTGAACCTGACGAATGTCACCAGAGAGCAGGTAAGCAAGGTCAACATAGGACAGCTCGCTCGCAAAGCACGTAAAAAATTCCCATTGATTCCAAATGGATGGGGTCTGGGAAGGGTTTCAAACAGCAACAGTTTCTATATCAACCACGCAGGGACAAGAGACCTTGGGCAATTCGATGCAACCGATCCGGTTGAACGTACAAAAGCCGAGTGTCTCAGCCGAAGGCAGGTTCTGCAGATGGTCCAGGCAATGCGTGAGTTTGGAGGGGAACAATTCAAGGACATAGAGCTAATTGGCACTGGCACTCAAATCGGAGTTCGAGAGACTCGCAGGATCAAAGGACCTTACATTTTGACCGAAGAAGATGCGTTGAGCGGACAAAAATTCGACGATGTGATAGCCTGGCGAAGTGGTTTTCTTGACATCGGTTTTGTTCGACTTTCCCAGATGAAGATTCACGATGTTCCCTATCGGGCGATCCTGCCGGAGAAACTGGATGGACTTTTAATCGCCGGCAGGTGTATATCAGCAACACACGTAGCAGCATCAGCAGGCAAGAGCATGGGCAATTGCGTGGCCACCGGACACGCGGCGGGATTAGCAGCAGCGCTTTCCGCTCAAAGGGATTGCCTTCCCCGGGATTTGAAAGTAGAAGTACTGCAAGAGGCACTGCGTGCCGACGGAGTCGATCTATCCCGCGGAGGCGAATCTCAGGAGAAGCTAAAGAACAAAGGATAAATACGAGGTCTTAATTGATGTTTGATTATTTTAATAATCTTTGAATTTTTTCATCCAGTCAGGCCATACAGGTGTGCCTTTCTGGGCAGCATCTTCAATCCACTGGCGATGCCATTTGAGATTCCATAACTCCTTTATTCCTGTTTTTCTGACTGTAAAATCTAAAAAAAGGCAACCTACAAAACCATCGTGCCGGTTCATGCAGAAGCGTCTCATGTTGTCGCCCTCGCCTGTGTTGAATTCGCCGTCGAAGCTTGGCGGCTCGTCCCACGCCTCGGGCCAGCCATCAAGTCGATTCGCATCTGAAAACAAAGGTATATAAGCTGCCCCTCCAACGTTCTTGGTCTTCCAGTGTTTGTGCTCACCCTGCCTAATATTAGTTTCCACAAAGCCGTTTGTTCCATAGCTGCCGTGATCGAGATCCTCTTCACCTCCACTATTAAAGACCCAGGCGGTATTGTTGCCCCATCGGCCGACCTCGTCAATATGTTTGGTGGCTGACGGGCAATAGAATATCTTCTTATCATCATCATAATACGGTTTCATCTTTATGGTCCAGTGATACCCGCGTTCTAAACCTTTATTAAAGATGCCATTGTTATCGTCGGTATACATTGAAAAGATGAGACCCCATTGCTTGAGATTCGATAAGCAGGCCACTGTCCTTGCCTGTTTTCTTACCCGCTGTAATGCCGGCATTAATATCGACATTAAAAGCGCAATAATTGCGATTACTACTAAAAGTTCTATTAATGTAAATCCTTTTCTTCGCATAGAAAAACAAATCCTTTTTGTTTCCGGGCGTTTCTGTCGTCTTGGCAAGGCCAATAGTCAAACCGGGGCCTATAATGAGCGAATCGCTACAGGCCCCGGTATATTACAAAATCTGCTTATAAACTCAACAATATCTCCAATTGTTGTAAACCTGATTATTCAAACCATAACTAAATTACCTGGCCGATCTATAGCCTTAGGAACACCGCCCGACAACGTCGCTCAGTCTATCTTGTCCGTAATCACGAAAGCGTCAAGGAAGTTTTCATTTTCACGATGGGCCCACAGTATAGTGTGCTCTCCGGCCGTCAACGTCACATTAACGACAGCATTATCCGGAGCACCGTCGCTGAAAACCCGCACCCAGTGCCAGTCAGCGGTCTCAGGCTCTATACCATTCCACTGTATCCAGCCGCTGCTGTGGACGGGCACATCATATTGACCATCCGGGATATTCACCCAGAGCGAATCGTCGGCTACGTTACTTACACGACCCCAGATCGCATAAGTACCCGCAGGGACGGTAAAGGTGTATGTGGCGATGTCCTGGGTACCCGG
>Ga0307378_10008542_pt1 | contig 13586 bp, 11 predicted proteins | sample UN1MG_FD_202238 | JGI IMG/M metagenome (GOLD analysis project Ga0307378, IMG submission 202238) | Soil microbial communities from Risofladan, Vaasa, Finland - UN-1 | ecosystem: Environmental > Terrestrial > Soil > Coastal area > Acid sulfate soil | place: Finland: Risofladan, Vaasa | collected... | reverse complement strand
TCGGCGCGGAGATCCGCAAGGGCACCGACGGCATTGTCATCGGCCACGGCACCGACACCATGCACCACACCGCCGCCATCCTCTCCTTCATGGTGCAGAACTCGCCGGTGCCCATCGTCATGGTCGGCTCGCAGCGCTCTTCGGACCGGCCCTCCTCGGACGCGGCCCTGAACCTGATGCACGCCACCAAGACGGCCGCCGATTCCGATATTGCCGAGGTTATGGTCTGCATGTTCGGCCCCACCTCCGACGAATACGCCCTGCTGCACCGCGGCACGCGGGTGCGCAAGATGCATTCCTCCTACCGCTCGACCTTCCGCACCATCGGCGACATTCCCATCGCCATGGTCGACCGCAGCAAGATCACGCCGCTGCGCCAGGACTACAAGCGCCGTCGCAACGACCGCAACGTGGACATCCTGCCTTATTTCGAGGAGAGGGTGGCCATGGTCTATTATTATCCCAACATGCAGCCCGACATCATCGATTCCCTGGTGGACAATGGCTACCGCGGCATCGTCATCGCCGGCACCGGCCTGGGCCACATCAACAAGCCCGTCTACCCGGCCATCGTGCGCGCCGCCGAAAAGGGCGTGACCATCTACATGACCGTGCAGACGCTCTGGGGCTACGTGCACATGTTCGTCTACGACACCGGACGCGACCTGATGGCCAAGGGCATCATCCCGGCCGCAAACATGCTGCCCGAAGTGGCCTACGTCAAGCTGGCCTGGGCCTTAGGTCAAACTACAGATCTCGGTAAGGTGAAGGATTTAATGCTGACCCCCATCGCCGGCGAGACCACCGAGCGCGAGCCGTACAATGGTTATTTAATATTCCAGGGCGGCATCCCCGAGGTCGAAGAATTCATCAAGAAGTTTCATAAATAAGGAAGGACCTTGCCAAGCAAACCTTATTGAAAACTTTTTTTTCTAATTTTCCACAAATCACTCACAACCATTCTTGACTTTTCCCCCGCTTTATATTAAATTTATTGCAGAGGAAGTTTGGTAATCAATGATTACCCGCCGTACTTGCCATCGTTAGGGAAGAATTTGGGTCGGTACGGATGCTTCTTGCAGTTTCTGCTGCATACCCTAATTAGCTTATAATGTAGCTAAAAAGGAGGCTCGTATGCAGAAAAAAACACCGGCCGATCTTACAAACAAACCTTTGCTTTTCCAACTTCAGCAAATTCAAAAAGCATTGAAAAGCATTGACCCTGTTGTGATGATAGAACAGGGGTTTGTTGCCTATTCCCGGAAGCAAGTCGTGGTACCTCCGGTTGGGGAATTGATTTTTGAAAATCCGCCCGGAGAGACGCATATAAAATACGGCTATATCAAAGATGACGATTATTATGTAATTAAAATTGCCAGTGGCTTTTATGAAAATTACAAAATCAATCTCCCGGCAAATTCCGGACTTATGTTGCTGTTCAGTCAAAAGAGCGGTCAGCTTTTATGTGTCCTGTTTGATGAGGGCTATCTCACTGCAGTGAGAACAGCAGCCGCCGGGGCGGTTGTGGCCAAGTACCTGGCTCCAAAAAATGTTCATCGCATCGGTGTTTTTGGAACTGGTCAGCAGGGAAGATTGCAGGTAGAATTTTTAAAACCAATTTTAGATTGTACGGATGTTATGGTATGGGGTGTCAATCAAGGAGAAACTGATGCCTATAAAAAGTATATGGAGTCTCGTGGATATTACGTGCAAACAACCCTGGAGCCCAAGGAGATTGCCTCAAGCTGCAATTTCATAATCACTGCGACTCCAGCCAAGACTCCGTTATTGCAATCCGATTGGATCAAAAAAGGAACCCATATCACTGCCATGGGTTCGGATACTGCAGAAAAGCAGGAATTGGACGCAAAGATACTGCAAATGGCAGACATTGTTGTCGCAGACAGCATCAGTCAGTGTCTGTCGCGAGGAGAAATTTATCAGGCTTTAAAAGCAGGTGTTTTGAAGGAAGGTAAGGCTGTTGAGTTAGGTAATGTGATTGTCAGCAAGGGTCTGCAGCGGACAGCAGATGAACAGATTACCGTTGCCGATTTGACCGGGGTTGCCGTTCAGGATGTTCAAATTGCCAAAGCTGTTTATAAAGCACTTGTAAGCACTCAGGAGGATAGTAATGAAAATTGAAGATTTTCAGTTGGAAAGGATAGAGTCCTTATGGGAAAATACCGTCGAATACAACTTGACCGAAACGGGTATCCATCCTTTTACCCTTGAGGAATTACTGGATGAAGCGGAAATCAAAAAACTACATTCCATACGTCTTGGTTATGGTCAGACCAACGGTTCAATCGAGTTAAGAGAAGTGATAAGCAGCATGTATCCGGGGACAGATCGGGATAATATATTGGTTACCAGCGGTTCAATAGAAGCAAACTTTGTCTCTATATGGAATCTTTTGAACAAAGGCGATGAACTTGTCCTTATGCTTCCCAATTATATGCAGATTTGGGGGGTTGCCCGTGCTTTTGGCATTACCGTCAAGCCTTTTTATCTCAAAGAAGAATTAAACTGGCAGCCGGACCTTGCTGAGCTGCGAGAGCTGGTCACAGCAAAAACCAAAATGATCGCCGTCTGTAATCCCAATAATCCCACCGGCGCCATTTTGAGTGCAGAAGCGATGACAGAGATCATAAGGCTTGCCCGGCAGGCAGATGCCTGGCTTTATGCCGATGAGATCTATCGAGGCGCGGAGTTAAACGGTATGGATACCCCATCATTTTATGGCCGCTACGAGAAAGTCATAGCTGCGGGAGGGCTGTCAAAGGCCTATGCACTTCCCGGACTAAGAATCGGCTGGATAGTAGGACCGCACAAAAAAATTGCCGATTTCTGGGCTTGTCGTGACTACACCACTATTGCAACTGGAATTCTCAGCAATCGCATAGCCGCTTTGGCCTTACAACCGGGAAAAAGAGCGCAAATAATCAAGCGTAATCGTAAAATATTGAATGAAAATCTCGAAGTATTGACTGCCTGGGCCGATACACACAAAAACCTTTTCACCTTCATTCCTCCGCAAGCCGGGGGAATGGTTTTTTTGCGGTATCACATGAAAATTAACTCCACAGAACTATCCACAAGAATCAGGGAAGAAAAAAGTACTTTCATCGTTCCGGGCGATTGTTTTGGAATGGATCGGCGGATTCGTATCGGCATCGGTGCAGAAAAGCGTTACATAGCAACCGCGCTAAAACGGATCAGTGAAGTTTTAAAAGAAATCTCATGATCAGAAGTAACAATGCGGCTATGTCAAGATAAAGTGCAGCCTTACTAAGGCTCTGTCAGTTGCCGTTCAGACAGCATTGTCGGAGAATTGAATGACTGATTTAAATAAAAAGAGCAAATCATCAGCTACACTGGTCAGACAACTTGGGTTGTTCGATTCGACAATGATGATGGTTGGAATTGTTATCGGTTCCGGCATTTTTCTCACAACCGGCATTATGGCGAAATCACTGCCGTCTGTGAGCCTGCTGCTGCTGGCATGGCTTGCAGGTGGACTGATTACCCTTGCCGGAGCGTTAATTTTTGCCGAGTTAGGCGCTGCAATGCCGGCAGCAGGCGGTTTATATGTTTACTTGCGTGATGCATACGGTCCGCTTACGGGATTTCTTTATGGCTGGATCACTTTTTTAGTGTACATGTGCGGTTCTGTTGCCGGGCTTGCAGTTGCTTTTGCAGAATATTTTGGCTATTTCTTTCCATCCCTATCGACAAAAACTTATATAATTACAGCTGGTTGGTTTTCTCTTTCCTACGGCCAATTGGTTGCCGTAGGTTTGATTTTACTGCTTTCGGCGATCAACTACTTTGGGGTTGTATTTGGCAAATATATTCAGAATATTTTTTCAGTCATTAAGATTGGAGCTATATTTGTCTTCACTATTTTTGGGTTCGCAATTGGTAATGTTTCGTCCATAGATTTCTCCATAAATCCCATGAATTTCAGTTTTGCTCAACTTATGACAGGGTTCGGCATTGTTATGGTTGCCGTATTCTGGACATTCGATGGCTGGAATAATGTCAATTTTATAGCCGGAGAGATTAAAAATCCGAAAAAAAATCTGCCATTTGCGTTAGTAATGGGCACACTACTGATTTCAGTGCTTTACTTGCTTGTGAATATTGTTTATTTTATTGCCTTACCGGTTAAGGAAATGGCCGGAACGGTAACCATTGCCGAATCAGCTTCTTCGGCTCTTTTTGGCAGAACAACGACAGGGCTGTTAGCTGCTGCGATCCTTATCTCGGTTTTTGGCGCTTTAAACGGAACAATTATGGTTGGCGCCAGAGTTTATTATGCCATGGCAAAAGATAAGTTGTTTTTCGCTAAAGCCGCCATTATTCATCCACGTTTTAAAACGCCTACTTCTGCAATTGTCATGCAAGCCGTATGGGCATGTATTTTGGCATTATCCGGAACATTCGAGCAACTTTTCACCTATGTTATTTTTGTGGCGATTATTTTTTGGATTGGCGCTGCGTTGTCGCTGTATGCACTAAGAAAAAAATATCCAAATCTTCCTCGGCCATACAAAACATGGGGATATCCGATTACACCGGCTATTTTTATATTGGTATCGCTGGGAATTCTTGTCAATACGTTAATCGAGTCGCCATTGGAGTCATTGAGTGGATTGGGGTTTGTCGCGATCGGAATCCCGATATATTATTATTGGAAGCATAAGAAAAAACAGCAATCGTATTAGAAAAGGATTTTAAGATGAAGTATACAGATTTACTGACAAAAACCAATGAGGCCGCGGGAAGAATCCGGAAATATATCATCGAGACACCTGTTGAATTATCGTTTGCACTTAGTCAAAAACATAATTGCCGGGTCTATTTAAAAATGGAAAATTTGCAAACCACAGGTTCTTTTAAAATTCGCGGCGCCGCCAATATGATCCTTTCACTCTCAGAAGCAGATAAAGAGAGAGGTGTTATCGCTGCCTCAAGCGGCAATCATGCCGCGGCCGTGGCATACATGCTGCAAAGAACAGGTATTAAGGGAACCATTTTTTTACCAGAAAATGCCAGTGCAGCAAAAGTTTCAGCACTGCGTGCCTGGGGTGTGCAAATGGAATTTTATGGAACAGATGTAGGCGATACGGAAATTTTTGCCCGGGAAACTGCCTATAGGAAAAATAAAGTTTTCATTCCACCATACAATCATCCGCACATTATCGCCGGACAAGCAACCATAGGGCACGAACTACAGCGATAACTTGCCGCCCCTATCGATATCGTTTTTATCCCTGTTGGCGGCGGCGGTTTAGCGTCCGGAGTGGCCGGATATTTAAAATCAGTGAATAATAAAATTGTAATCATAGGTTGTCAGCCGCAAAACTCAGCCGTGATGTATGAATCAGTGAAGGCGGGGAAAATTGTCAAAATGGCATCGACAGCAACACTTGCCGACGGAACCGCAGGCGGCATCGAAGATGATTCCCTGACATTTGAATACTGTAATCGTTATGTTGATGATTATGTGCTGGTTGCGGAAGCTGAAATCAGGGATGCCATAATATTGATGCTGGAAAAACACTTTATGCTTGTGGAAGGAGCAGCCGCACTTTCCATTGCCGCCTTTTTGAAAACTAGGCAAAGATTTAACAATAAAAATATAGTGCTGCTCATTACCGGCAAGAAAATCAGTTTAAATACATTAAAGACGGTTCTTTTCAATGGGGGATTGAAAGAAAAATAAATACCAGGAATAAAATGTATCTAAAATGAAATAAAAAAAAGGGGGTATTAACCATGAAGATTGAAACATGTTTCGAAATTTTTACTGAATCTCGCCAAAAAGGCACTCAAGCAGAAGATACGCAGCGGAGCAGTCGATTTCAGGCAGGTACAGTCACTTTCATAATAATGCTATTTTCTCTGATAATGAATGTCAGTGCCCAAGTGAGGCACCCTATTTCGCCTGATGAAGTCCTCGGAATTGTGAGGATTGGAGATGTGCTGATAACGCCCGATGGGAGGAATGTTTTCTATTCTGAAGCCCATTTGAATTGGGACAAAAACGAATATATTAAAAAGTATTACCTGATCCCATTTTCAGGCGGGGCCCCGCAGCAGTTTATTGGGAAAGAAGGCGGAGAAGCCTTTCAATTCTCTCCTAACGGAAGATACCTTTCGTTTTTAAGGGAAGTCGATAAAAATATGCAGCTTTTCCTTATTCCTGTATCAGGCGGTGAAGCACTTCAGTACAGCAAACATAAGGGGGGCATTGAGGAATACAAATGGAGCAGTAGCAGTAAACTGATATTTTTTACCGCCAAGGACACGATAAGCGAGAAGCAGCAAAAGGAATGGGATAAAGGAGCCGATGCCTATTTTGTTGATGAGGGTCCGAACGGAAAACTCGCCGGACAGTGGAGCAATCTTTATGTATTTGATATTGAATCCAAGCAAGAGACCAGCCTGACAAAGGAAAAATTTATTATGGAAGATTTTGATGTCACGGCAAATGGTAAATCTGTTGTTCTGACAGCACGGCCAAATAATCGCCAGAATTATCCAAACCATTCGGAATTGTATTTGTTTGATCTTGATAAGAATAGTTTGAAACGATTGACTACAAATATGGCGCCGGAAAGTAATGTGAAGTGGTCTCCTGACGGCAAGGTTTTTCTCTATCGTTCTCCAGATGACAAAGAATTCGAACTGCGCAATGGATACTTCTGGATCATGAATCCGCAAACTGGAAAAACCCGAAAACTGACCGCACAAAATAAGGGTGAAGTCGATCATGTGGTTTGGATGCCGGACAGCAAAAGTTTACTTTTTAATGAAGTTCAAGGCACGAATGTAAACCTATACCGCCTTGACATAGAGCAAGATACACTGACGCCGCTTACAAGCAAAACCGGTACTTTGCGTGCCCTGGCTTTTTCGGAAGATCGCAGAAAGATGGTCTATTCATTTTCAGATTTCAACAGTCCCGAGGATATTTATGCTTCCGCCGTGACATTCCAAAATGAGGTTCGGCTTACTCGGGCAAATCCGTGGATCGAGAATGAGATTCTACTTGGCAAAGGTGAGGTGCTGCGCTGGAAGAGCTCTGATGGAACGGAAATAGAGGGTGTGTTCACCTTTCCCGGCAATTTCAAAAAGGGCGAGAAGGTTCCCTTGATCCTTGATATCCACGGAGGTCCCAGCGGCTATTTTGGAAATGATTTCGATTCATTTTTTCAACTTTATGCAGGGCTTGGCTATGCTGTTCTTGGCATTAATGTCCGCGGCAGCAGCGGATACGGTGATGCTATTCTGCGCGGGCTTATAGGCGATGTGGGTGGCGGAGAATTCGATGATTTGATGACTGGGGTCGATTATGTCATTGCACAAGGCTATGTCGATCCTGAACATATGGGTGTTAAAGGCTGGAGTTGGGGCGGCGTCAGTTGCGGCTGGGTGGTAACCCATACGGATCGTTTTAAGGCTGCCTCCTGTGGCGCTGGGGTGTTCAGCTGGCAGGCCGAATCCGGACCTGGATATAATTATGATGTCTCGCTCTGGTATATCGGCGGTAATGCATGGAAAAACCCGGAGGAGTGGCGGAACCGTTCCGCTCTGACATTTGTTACAAACGTGAAAACGCCGACGCTTCTGCTGCACGGCGCAAACGATATGACCAGCAGTACAAACCAGAGCATGGTATTCTATACCGCTTTGCGTGATTTAAATGTGCCCACCCGGTTTATGAAATTTCCCCGCCAGGGTCATGGCGTGCGCGAACCCCGCTTGCGACGTATTTTGCTGATTGAAGAGATTAAATGGATGCAGAAGTATATTTTAGGGAAGGAATGGAGCCCGCCGGAAATGAAACCTGATATTACTCAGGAATAAAACAAATAATTATGAATAAACACATTGGCAAAAAAAAGATTTGGAGCATTTTATACTTATAATGCCCGTTTTGTTGCCGTCATTTTCGGTCATAATCTGAAAAACCTGGCCGGGCGGTTGCCGGCATTTGCCGAATTCAATTTCCAGCGCCTCTATGACCTGTTCCGTTTCGTCCATGAACAGAAACTAAAAAAAGATATTATCAAAACGATGCTGCCCGAAGTGGCCTACGTCAAGCTGGCCTGGGCTCTGGATCAGACTACTGATCTTGATGAAGTTAAAACTTTGATGTTAACCCGCCTTTCTCACAAAGATTTGCTGCCATTGCGTAGATGGACATGTCTACACTCTCGGACTCCGTTGGCTATCTTACTCGTACCTACAGTATGTCTCAGGTCTCTTCGGTCGCCTCTCTTGTATCCACAACCATCTGTGTAATCTCGAGATAATGATTGTGAGAAAGGCGGGTTAACTCCCGTCGCCGGCGAGACCACCGAGCGCGAGCCCTATAACGGTTACTTGATCTTCCAGGGCGGCATCCCCGAGGTCGAAGAATTCATCAGGAAGTTTCATAAATAGAATCAGGGAAGTAATTTGGTAAATTCCGTTTTTCTATTATTAATAGTTTGATTTTATACGAAATAAAATACCCTTGGTATATCTAAAAGCATATTATTAAACTATTGCTTGAAAAAAGTTTGTTTTTATGCTATTTAAATAACCATGGGTAATCTAAATCATAATAAATTAAACCATCTTCTGGGGCATTGGCCGAGCGGAACTGTTGCCTTGTCCTCATGGTTAAAAAAGGAGGGTTATTCCAATCCCCTTCTCAGCAAATACAAAAAGAACCACTGGATATCATCCATAGGCCATGATGCGAATGTTCGTCCCAATGACAAGGTAAATTGGACCGGCGGTCTTTATGCGCTTCAGGAACAACTGCATTTGCCTGTTTATGCCGGGGGAAAAACTGCGCTGCAATTACATGGATATGCCCATTTTCTGCCCATGGTGACGGATACCAATGGGGAAGGACTGCTGGATGGTACAGGTTTCGGAGGCGGCTCGGGTTCAGGTGCCGGAACGGGGTTGGGGACGGGCTCCAGTGACCAATTTTCTATAACCCTGTTTGGTCCCCCCGGTATGAGGATGCCATCCTGGTTCCTGCAGTACGACTGGCAGGTCAAGATTTGCCATGTGATGACCAAGATGCTTCCATATGAAGATGGCTTGGGATTGACGCGAAAAGAAATGGGGGCCTTTTCCATCAAGGTTTCAGCTCCCGAACGCGCCATGATGGAGGTCCTGTATCTGGTTCCTCGGAAAGAGTCTTATGAAGAGGCAAAGCTTCTGATGGAAGGATTGTCCACCCTGCGCCCGGAGCTGGTCCAGGCGCTGCTGAAAAACTGCCTTTCAGTAAAGGTGAAACGGCTTTTTATGCACTTGGCAGAAACATGCAATCTGCCCTGGATGACCAAGTTGGACACCAGAAAGGTCAGTTTTGGGAAGGGAAAGCGGGTGATCGTAAAAGGCGGGCATTTCGACGCGAAGTACAATATCTCCGTACCGGGACCGCGCCTGGAACAGCCGGCTTCGGTGAAAAAGTAATGAAGAATAGCCCGTTCTTCAAGCAGGCTGAATTGATGCTGCGAACGCTCCCATATATCGTAGCCGAAAAGTGTTTTGCATTGAAGGGAGGAACGGCCATCAATCTGTTTGTACGCGATATGCCACGTCTGTCCGTTGATGTTGATCTTACCTATTTGCCTATTGAACCTCGGGAAGAATCGCTGAAAAAAATAAGCGCTGCTCTTGCCCGGATTGCTGCCGCTATCGAAAAAACTATACCAAAGGCCAGGATTCAGGCAGGGCATGTCCACGGTGATAAAAATATAGCCAAGCTCTTTGTTCGAATCCCGGAAGCTCAAATCAAGATCGAGCCGAATCAGGTCATTCGTGGAGCCATCTTCCCATCGGTGGAACTCACTTTGTCCAGGAAAGCTGAAGAGCTCTTCGAGCTTTCCGTCTCCGTTGCGACGCTCTCTTTGGCCGATCTCTACGGCGGAAAGATTTGCGCCGCATTAGACAGGCAACACCCGCGGGACCTGTTTGACATTCAGCTTTTAATGGAAACCGAAGGCATTACCGACGACATTCGCAAGGCTTTCGTCATTTACCTGGCTAGCCATGACCGGCCAATTAATGAACTGATCGATCCTGTTCGTAAAGACATTCGGCGAATCTTCGAGAATGAATTTCAAGGAATGGCCTCGGTTCCCGTTCGTTTTGAGGATTTGCTGTCTACCAGGGAAAAACTCATCTCCGTTTTGAGGAACGATCTGACGGGAGCAGAGAAAAGTTTTTTGGTCTCAATAAAAGAAATGAATCCACAGTGGGAGCTTTTAGAGTTGGATAGGATAGAGCGGCTACCGGCGATTCAATGGAAACTGGCTAACGTCAGAAAAATGAGCCCTAAGAAACGCATCGAAGCACTGGCGAAACTCAAATCTAAACTTGGATTGTGAAATCTTTTTTGGCGTTGTTTTTTACCTTGTTATTTAACCTGCTTTCAAAGAAATAGTCTCAGATCGCATGTATGCCTTGCAGCTTCTCTCCTGATTTTTCCGTAGAAAAAAACGACAGGGAAGCGCTGGGCCGGCTGGCGCAGTACGTGGTACATGCCTCATTTTCTTTGGAGAAAATCAGGTATGTCGAAAAGACCAATTGCGTGATGTACAAATCCAGATTGCATCAGGGGAAGAAACGGAATTTTGAGATCCTGGACGCCATCGAGTTTCTGCATCGGGTTTGTCTCCATATCCCCGGTCATTATGAAGCCCTTATCCGCTATTACGGCCACTACGCTAATGCTGCTCGGGGCAAAAGGAAGAAATTGGGATTGGAGGATCAACTGCAGATTGAAATCATCGACGATGCCCCGAATAAGAGAGTTTGCAGAAGATCATGGGCGCAGTTGATTTACCAGGTTTATGAAACAGATCCCTTGAAATGTCCAAAGTGTGGATCACAAATGAAGATCATCGCCTTCATCCTGGAGAGGGAGGAAGTCATCCGCATATTGAAACACCTTGAAATGTGGCCAATAGAGTATCCTAAACCCTGCCCGGTCGAAGCCCGGGCTTCTCCGTTCAATTTCAAACTGTTGCGGAAATTATCTGACTAAAAATGACGTGGAATATCAACGGTGGCGGAGCATTCATTTTTTAGGAAAATTACACGTTTTGCGGTCTTTTTTCATCCGGATTTCAAAAAAAGTTTCTTTTTTCTGAATTTCCACAAATAATCACAATTAATTCACATCCGCCTACATATTGCAACTTCAATAAAAGTTCCTTAAAATCCCATTATGGAGAAAATTGATTTTCCTATTGTGTTCCTATTGTGTTCCTATTGTGTTTATCACTTATAATCATTTCTTTTTCCTCCTTTTTTCAAACTCAATTTTCCCCAATCAAAAATATTTTGTCAAATTTCCAAGTTTCAATGCACCATCCCTGTTTTTTATTTTTTTTTTCTTGTTATAATAATTAATGGAGAAAAAAGATGAAACGATTTTATATTTGGTCTCTGCTGATAATATTTTTATTGTTCTTGCTGGGAGTGGGAATGGCCCAGTTTCCCAAGATTAAAATCAAAATCCCCAAAAAAATACCTGGACTGAATAAGATTCTCAAGAGCAAGCCACCCCTCACAAGCAGTATTTCAGATGCAGTCACCGAAGTTCCATTCCTTGATGACTTTGATCCAGAAACAGCCTGGCCAATGACATCACTCCAGCGTACAACTGAAGGCGATTTCATTTTAGAGTATCAGGGCAACTTTATGTTTGAGTGCCAGAGTTATTGTTTGCGGGCAGGAACCTATGCCCCAGGTGAAGGACGCGGGGGGAGGGGTTATCTCTATGCGCCTCTAAAAGGGCCTCAAGCAGATATTGTCTCTAACCTACTGAAAAAATCATATCTACATCCTGAAATTCCCCAAAAGGATATTCAGATTTTACTGTGGGCGATAATTTCCCGCACTAAAATTAAAAAAATGTCGCCTGAAAAAAGATATACTGCTGTCAAACTTCTCACCCCCAAGGAAATTTACCGGATCAATGGGGGGGCATTGGGATTGATCCCCAGAAAATTTTTAAACAAAGCCTTTGAGAACCTGCCCTCATCAGTACGGCGAGTAATGGAGGCAGAAGCCCGGTTGCGTACAATGCTCACCAAAACCCAGGCCTCTTATGAAGAACTGGAGCGAATCGCAGTATTACACGGAGAACCACCCCATGAAGAAGGAGACCGTGAAGTACCTCTCGGTCGCTGGTCTTTTCATCCTGATGGATATTTTATCCGTTATTTTCCTCGTGGATACAGACGAATGCTCATTGAACTCTATTATCCCGAACCGGTTCAGATAAAAAGGGATAAACTCGGCCGCATCATCTTTATTGCTGACCAGAAGGGCAATCGGCTGGAAACAGTCTATAATGATACCGTAGAACCGTTGACTATTTCGGGGGAACCCTCGCTTAGGGGATATGTTTTTCATTCTCTCTTTTTTGAGAGGGTCAATTTTGAACAAGGGAATCCAGAAAAAAAGGAAAAAAAAGAATGGAAAAATAAAGGGTGGACCTTGCTGGGAATACCAACCGGAAGGGGCCAAATCAATTCAAGGGTGAACCATTTCTCAGATTCACAAAAACGGTATTTGTGGTCCTTAACTCACAAGAAACAAGTTAATGATTTATTTAAAGGACTTATAACCCTAGGGAGATTTGGTGATAAGCAGAGACTGAGTCCAGACAAGATGGAAGAAATAATGGCCCTGGGACATTATGCTGTGGCCCTGCAGAATTCTGTGAGCAACAGTACTGCTGAAGACAAGGATTGGCTGGAAAGTGCCTTGAATCTGGTTAAAATGGCCTGGCAGGCAGCTGTTTCAAAAAACATGAGTACGTCTGAAGATACTCCGATTTTTAATCCAGCTGAAGATCCGGTCCCCGGGCAGGCCGCCAGTCAACGGGGGGGAGACTCACCACGTCCAACCAATAAAACAGAAGAATGTGACAAAAAGTTGGGAGAATGTATGGATAAAGCTAAAGAGAAATTAGATCGTTTTGTAAAAGATTGTCTAAAGAGTAATTCTTATAATGAAAATTTATGTAACATCGATGCCATTACAGAGTGTATAATACAAATATATGCAGGTGACAGAGATATCTCCACCTTAAATGATTGTATTGAAGAGGCAGGTTGTGGTGGAACCGATGAAATCAAAAAATGTGTCCGTTCAAAGCTGGGATTATATTATCGAGATATTTGGAAATGTGATGAGGCATACAAAAAATGCATGAATTAATCAAAAATTTCTTTTAAGACCTGGATGGAATTACGCCAGTTGGGGACCACTTTTACAAACAGGTCGATAAAGACCTTTTTTTTAAAATTAAAACGCTTATAAATAAATTAATATTTACTATTTCCGAGGAGAAATTGTTATTTATATGTTGCGTTGACCCTCTTGGATCAAATCAAAAATGCATACCAAATACCTGACAGAAGGGACGGACTCACTCTTGTCCTAATAAAAAAGTCAGATTTCGAACAAGAGCCTTTGTCCATCGGGTTCGTGGGGTAATTTGAACCTGTTGGGACTTAAATTGAGCAGATCAATAATGTCGATTTTATGGAAGAGTG
>Ga0307378_10008540_pt1 | contig 13589 bp, 11 predicted proteins | sample UN1MG_FD_202238 | JGI IMG/M metagenome (GOLD analysis project Ga0307378, IMG submission 202238) | Soil microbial communities from Risofladan, Vaasa, Finland - UN-1 | ecosystem: Environmental > Terrestrial > Soil > Coastal area > Acid sulfate soil | place: Finland: Risofladan, Vaasa | collected... | reverse complement strand
CGGCGCCGAAAATCAGTGTTTTAATTTCTCCCACCACCATCGATTATCAACATACCACTTAGCAGTTTCCTTAAGCCCGTCATTGAAATCGTATTCTGGCGTCCAGCCCAGTTCCATTAACTTGGAACAATCAAGCGAATACCTCAGATCATGCCCCGGACGGTCTTCAACATATTCGATCATTGAATCATTCTTACCAAGAATCTCAAGAAGCTTTTGTGTTATCACGAGGTTTGTTTTCTCAGCTCCGCCACCGACATTGTAAATTTCACCAATACTACCATTATGTAAAATAAAATCAACAGCCTTACAGTGGTCAAGCACATGGATCCAATCGCGTACATTCTGACCGGTCCCGTAAACTGGAACTTTTTTGTTATCCACAAGATTTGTCACGAACAGCGGGATCAATTTCTCAGGATATTGATACGGTCCAAAATTATTGGTACATCTGGTAATGATCACAGGAAGATTATGAGTTATGTAATACGACTGCGCAAGCAAATCGGACCCTGCCTTGCTCGAAGAGTACGGACTTGATGGCGTCAGTATATCAGTTTCCTTAAAAGAACCATCAAAAATGCTCCCATAAACTTCATCAGTAGAAATATGTACAAACCTTTTGATATTGTGTTTCAATGCGCTTTCAAGAAGAGTATGGGTTCCCAGAACATTCGTCCTGACAAAAACCGAACCATCTTCAATTGAGCGGTCAACATGACTCTCAGCCGCAAAATGAACCACATGATCAACCCTTTGCATAACTTTGTTGACAACATCTGGATCGCAGATATCGCCACAAACAAATGAATAATTCAGGTTATTTTCAACGTCCTTCAGGTTATCCAGATTTCCAGCATACGTCAATTTATCAAGATTGATTATTTTATAATCCGGGTACTTACCCAGCATATGCCTGATAAAGTTGCTCCCGATAAAACCAGACCCACCGGTGACTAAGAGATTCTTCATTTTTGCACCATCCCCATTGATCATCCGTGTTTTAAACCAGGAGCAAGTCCCCAATCATACGGGATCTCATTTGTGTCAGGAGGCAAACGGAATTCATCCGGCTCATCATAGTTATACGGCAGTGTGGGAATGCTTAAAAAATACGCTGTTTCGGTGCCAATCGCCTTGAAACCATGATACACACCTGGCGGAACACTGATCAACATCGGATTTTTCTCACCCACAAACAATTCCATAAGTTTTTGATAGGTCTGCGAATCCTCCCGCGCATCATATAATGCTACTTTCATCATCCCATGCAAACATGTAAAATTGTCAGTCTGTTTTTTGTGATAATGCCAGCCTTTGACAACACCCGGATATGCAGTGGTAATATATACCTGTCCAAATTGCTGAAAATTTTCATCATCACATCGCAAGATTTCCATAAGCCATCCACGCTCATCCGTAACAACTTTAAGATCTTTGATAACAACACCATCTATATTACTCATACTTTTCACCATTATAATTATAATATCTGGTAAAACCAATTTTTTCTGTAAATGCTCTCGAATTATTTAGTATTGTCTACCAATTGTTCGGAGGCATTGGGATATCCGACCATGTTTGTATAAAATCACCAATTGTATCTTCATCCATCAGGCATGAAGATCTCTTTTTCAGTATTTTTGAGATACCTTTAATGGCATCAATTTTAGATCTTATTATTACGACACCATGACCTTTCAAAATATAATATGGTATCACTGCAAGATTCCTGCCAATAATCCACGGCAATGATGTGATCAACAGTCGTGCCGGATAATTTTTAACACAATTCCATATTATGTTTCGATTTCCGTAATAAACCGTATAATCGCTAGCATAGCCTGCAGTACCCCCATGTACGTGATACACTATCGCCTTTGGAACATAAAGACACTTCCAACCTCTAAGTCTGCCCCTAAATGCCAAATCGACGTCTTCCATATATGCATAAAAATCTTCATCAAATAATCCAATATCCTCCAACATAGATTTTCGGTACATAGCAGCACCGGCACATGGGCCAAACACTTCATTGTGAGAATCATATTGACCGCAATCAGTTTCAAACATACCTCTATCCCAACACGCACCACTTCTTGAAATACAGATGCCAGTTGAATTTATTAATTTCGGTTTTTTCATGAATAACATTTTCGAGGCGCACATGCCAACTTTTTGATCGGAATTAATTGCATTTACCAGCTCGGTTAACCAATTTCGGGTGACTTCAGTGTCATTATTTAACGTGGCAATTAATTCGCCCTTTGCAGATTCAATTCCAATATTATTTCCTTTGGCAAACCCAAAATTATTATTATTAGTTATTATCTTTACCGAAGGAAATTTTTTCATTACATAATCAATTGAACCATCTGATGATCCGTTGTCCACCAGGATAATTTCAATTGCAGGATATGATTGAGACATTAATGAGGTGATACATTTTTCTAAAAATACTTTTCCATTATAATTTACAATAACAACTGAAACTACAGGAAAAGATGGACTCATTTTCATAACAACCATTTCTAATAAAATCGATTCACTTCGTTTTTCATCTTATCAAGGAAAATATTTACATCAAAATTAGATGCCTGTTCGATACATTTTTCTTTAAATTTTGCGGGATTTTCAGATACAATATGAATTGCATTTATTATTTCATTTACATCCGGACGTACAAGCATTCCAGTTGAATTATTGATCACAGTCTCTAAATATCCTCCTTCATTTATTCCAATAACAGGTTTTCCTGATGCCATAGCTTCAATTGGGGTCATTCCAAAATCCTCATCAATAGATGTAGTTATGAACCCTTTGCAATGGGAGTATAGATCAATCAATTCTTCTTCTGATACTATTCCAATTATTTCCACGTTATCAGGTAGAAAATTCCGGATTCTTTTAGCATAAGACGACGCATGATCACCCTTTGCATGTCCCCCTACAATCACCAAACGTTCATCAGGTAATTGTCTGAATGTTTCAATTTGTAATTCAACCCGTTTTTCAGGATATAACCGATTAACAGAAAGCCAGAAATCTCCATATTCCTTGAATTTATATTTTGAAACGTTGATGGGGGGGTAAATCACTTTTGAATCTCTATTCAAATATTTTTGTATCCTTCTTTGTGTATTAATAGAATTCGTAATTATTTGGCAAACATAGGTTAAATAATATTCATACATTCTGGAATGTAATTTTACCCACAATATGAATGATGGGGCCATCAAAAATGAATTCCTTTTAACAAAGACATGGTATAAATCATAAAATGCCCTCACAGGTGTATGACAATAATACAAATTCAAATGGTGCTTTTTTGCCGCAAAATGTGCCCAATTCCCCGAAAAAATAAAAAAATCATACTCCTTCGAATAATCACACATCGCAAATTTAAGCGATGCAGATATCTGCTTAAGCGGCGGCATCTTCACAGTCCTGCCAAGACTTATGATCTTCACATCCTCAAATCCCATTTTTGAGACTGAATCTGCATCCACATCTGTAGTAATTACATCAGCATCCAGCCCTCGCGCAAGTGTCAACACCAGCTTTTCCCCCCCACCAATGGCCCCGATATAATCATGGAATATAGCAATTCTCACATCAATCCCTCATACATATCCCGTAAATCCCCAATAATATTCTCCCAATCATATCCCTGTGCTTTCTCTTTTGCTCCGCCCGCCAGCCTCAACCGCAGGGTCTCATCCATAAGCAGTGTCTGTAAAGCTCCTGCAATCGCACCCGCATCCAGTTCCACAACAAATCCACATGTCTCATCAACCAGTTCAGCCGCTGCATTATGGACCTCGTCAACTGTAAGCACAGGTACACCACATGCGAACGCCTCCACAACCACCATGCCAAATCCCTCGCGACTTGATGGCAACACCAGTATCTTTGATGCCTTCATTCGTGCGATCACTTCTTTATACTCCTGGAACTCAAAGAACCTCACATTACTTTCTATAAGTTTATTCGTGCGGGCAAGTTCAATGAGCTGTTCTTTCTCGGGCCCATTTCCAATAATTATACACTTTATATCAAGTATCTCTTGCCTGACCAGTTCAACAGCTTCAAGCAGCACATTAACATTCTTCTCTTTAATAAGCCGGCCAACAAAAAGTACGTCACAGATATCATCTGATGGTACAATCGCGGAAATCTCGCCCAGGTGGACACCATTCGGAACAATATGGATCATTTGAGCATTCACCCCAAGTAATCCCAGGTCTCTTTTCGTCATACCTGACACAGCAACCACATTGGACGATAACTTTGAAATCAGACGCTCGACCAGTTTGCCCAGATATCCGACCGGGCCCATATATTCATTCCAGTATTCATCCCAGACCTCATGCCACGTAAAAACAGCAGGAGTCCGTCTGATAATAGACACGCATTTGACACTCAAACAAGAGAAATATGGGAATACGCTCACATCAATGACATCAAATCTGCTTTTAAACAGATGAGGGAGGAGCATGAGCGAATAAATTAATGCTTCTGATATCGAACGCCTGCCGTTAACATATAACTCTCGTGTGTTGCACACCCCATGCAAAACCATACCGTCCTGCTCGATTATTCCATCACCTTCCCACCATTTGACCCCAAAAAGATGAACCTCATCGCCGCGTTCAGAAAGACATTTTCCAACCTCGTATATCCGCTTTTCCGCACCCCCTTTCACCCACGGATACACCGCATCATACACAAACGCGATCTTCACACAGGTTCACCGGTCCGTATTCAAATCAAGCATCAGCACACTTAAGAAAATGGAGGTGAAGATCATTTGCAGTCCGATAGCGCTGAGTACCATAGCCATTACTGCAGATTCGATCTCCAACATTGATCCATAACCCGAATGTATCCATGTAAGCATTATCCTGCCTCCTAAAAATATACCAATTGCAACAAACATTATACCCACAAGTAGTTCTTTTTCAAGTGAATGATAATCAAGAAGTTTTTTGATAAAACTATCCTCACGTCCATAAATCCCATGAACGAAACCATATGCTTTGAGGTATAACCCGGTAGCCAGGATCTGACTCCCAATAACAAGCAGCATGCTGCCTAAAATGAACGAATGCAATTTGGTATCTTCCACATTACCTTTCATAATGATGGTTGTTGTTAGAAACAGACCAAGAAGGAATACAAACATTCCAGGGAATAAAATAAACGGTACTGGGCGATAAAGCATAATGAATCGCAGATGCCTCCACCCATCCTGGAAAGACCTAAGTTTAGAAGGTGCATCTCTAACAGAATATGTGATTGGTACTTCCATAATCCTCAAACCCTTGTCAGCAGCTTCAATTATCATTTCAGATGCCATTTCCATTCCATGGGCTTTAAGTTTCATTTTTTTGAGAGCATCTTTTGTAAATGCCCTCATTCCACAATGAGCATCAGATATATTTAATTTGAAACAAAGATTGAGAAGTTTTGTTAATATAGGGTTTCCAATATATCGGTGAAGCAGGGGCATTGCACCACTTTGAATTTTTCCTTTTAATCGGCTACCAATTACAAAATCTGCTTTATCTGCTATCAGGGCATCAAAAAATTTTGGTAATTCTAAAAGATCATATGTATTATCCGCATCAGCAATTGCAATGTAGTCTCCTTTAGCATGTGATAATCCCTCAATATAAGCATTACCATACCCTATAACAGATTTAATTACAATTGCACCCATAGAACTTGCGATTTCAGCGGTCTTATCATTCGAGTTATCAACAACTATGATCTCCCCCTCACATCCAAAATCTTCAATAACAGCTAATGCTTTTCGCATACAAATTTCAATTGTTTTTTCTTCATTCATTGAAGGCATCACAATAGATATTAATGGCATATTCTGTCTTACAAAGCTAATATCTTACATATAAATTTTGATAACACAAATTATTTATTATTACTGCATTATTAATGCTCACGATGAATAAAGAGAAAATTATTCGTAAACATTATAAAATCATTGTTATTACTCTAATTTTAATTTTTGCTTTTTTGTTAAGAGCATTATCAATTTCAAAAGTTTTTGTTAATGGTAACATCCATTTTATCGGCTTCGATTCTTATTATCACATGAGGAGAATTTTATTTTCTTCAACTTCATTCCCTGCCAGTATTAATTTTGATACCTATTTAAATTTTCCTTTTGGGTTTGAAATTGGATGGCCACCTTTATTCGATCAAGTTATTGCATTATTAGCAATATTATTTGGCTTTGGCTCACCCGATATATTTATAGTTGAATTAACAGCAGCAATCTTCCCATTAATAATAGGAATTTTAACATTTATACCATTATATTATATAACTTCAACACTTTTTGACAAAAATGTTGCAATTCTAAGTGTTGGAATATTGGCAATATTACCAATACATATAGTCCATTCTTTATTCGGTGCTCCGGATCATCATATTATTGAGATATTGCTGTCAACTTCAGCTTATGCCTTTTTTTTAGCTGCAGTGAAAAGTTCAGATAACATCAAATTATCACTCGCAGATTTTCGGGAAAATGGTTTGGAATTGCCAATTGCTAAATCTTTGATGTATGCAGCGTGTGCAGGGATTATTTTTGCCATTTCTTTATTGACATGGCTTGGTTCACCGATTTTCGTTGGACTGATTGTCATTTATGCAATAATTCAATTCACGTTTAATCTAAAACAAAAAAGATCATCTGATTATCTTAATATAATTATAATAGTAACATTTATTTTCACGTTGATTTTGATTACACCCTTCATATTAAATGCAGTTCGACCAGGATTTGAATTAAGTGCTTTATATTTATCATGGTTTCAAATTATATTTGTTAGTTTTATGATTATTATTTCAATTATGTTAGGTCTTATTTCCAAATTCATGCATGAAAAAAATGTTGATTGGTTTTATTATCCATTATTTATCTCAGTATCAGCATTATTTGTGATAATATTACTTAAAAATGTCTTATCTTCACTTTATATTTCTCTGGTTTCCGGAATTTCATATTTGATTGGAAGTGGAAAAATACTGACAACAATTTCTGAAGCACAACCCCTGTTTTTCACGGACAACCTTTTCACTTTCACACCCATGTGGAATGGATTTGCATGTAGTTTTATTGTTGCCATGTTGGCTTTATTAATAAATGGCAAAAAAGTAATTAAGGAAAGCTTTCCACCCGAAAAGGTATTTTTTATTATCTGGACTTTGTTAATAATAGCCCTCACACTATTTCAGAGACGATTTATGTATCTTCTTTCAATTAATGTTGCAATATTAACCGGGTTTTTTATAATTAATATATTACCTGTAGCTACCAAAATAAATTCAGGCAAATTATTAAAAAAATTAAAAAAAGTGGAGGGAAAAACGGAAAGACACATTCCATATTGGAAAATAGCCATTATTTTTGGACTGCTTATTCTTCCTAATTTATATGTCAGTATATCAGCTGCAACTCATCCAATGGTCCCACCTTCAGATTGGGAAGAATCTTTGAATTGGCTTAAATATAATACACCTGAGACATCGTATTACAATAATGCATCCAGCACACCTGAATATGGTGTCATGAGCTGGTGGGATTACGGGAATTGGATAGTGTATTTAGGGCATCGTCCTGTGATAACCAATAATTTTCAAATTGGGGTGGATGAAGCAGCAAAATATTTTATTGAAACAAATGAATCAAAAGCGAATGAAATATTAGATGATAGAAATGTTCGCTATGTAATTACTGATTCTGAAATGATAGTAACAAAATTTTCATCCATATCGGCTATTGCAGGTGAAGAAACAAATACTTTTTTTACCACTGAAAAATTTATGGATGGTAATCTAATTCGTGAAAGAATTTCAGAAACTGAGAAAATGAAACATACCATGTTATGGTCGATGCATATTAATGATGGAGCAAATTTGGGTTCTATACGATTAATACATGAATCAAATACTACACGATCAAAAAACGCTACTGTCAAATCTGTTAAAATATTTGAATATGTAAAAGGTGCGACTATTGTCGGATTTGCACTTCCAGATGATATAGTACTTGCTTATACAAATGTAACCTCTAATCGTAATAGGACCTTCAGATATTATAATGTAGATAAAGCAAATGAAACTGGCTGGTATGAAATTCCGGTCTCATATTCTACTTTCGGGTCTCCATATTTAGACGTATCCGCAGAACCTTATACAATTGTTGTCTATAATAGCAATATTTCAAAAGAAATTTCGATTGGTGAAAATGATGTAATACTAGGTAACATCATTAGAAAAGATCTTATTAATAATTAATATGTGATGCGGACCTATTTCAACGTTTTTTCACATAATAATTTATTTATGGCATAAATTTCAGCATTTGTCTTAAAGCCAGTTCCGGAAAAATGAGTTCTGGATGCCTTAAAACCTGCGGTTTTCAAAGCTTCGATCAAATCGTCAATGGGTCCGGGAGATATTTTAAGTTTTTTAGATAACCAGTGCTGATCATAATAAGTAGGGATATTGAACTCTTCTTTACAAAGTGACACAATTTTGGCTGCCTGCCTCAATTTGCCTGGTTTTCTGTTTTCTAATTCATCCAGCACGATCTGGCAAAAATCCGGTTCCTGAATATTACCAAGCCACAAGGGCCCTGCAAATTTCATAGTTTTCTGGCACATTGGGCATTCGGACTCCAATTGTGGGACCAGGCCATGCTTCCATGTCCTAAACCCGCAATTGAAACAATGGGCAATAAATCCAAGTTCATCCATTGCCCCATCAGCGGCCTTGACTCCATATACAATTTCAACATAAGTCCTGACATAATGTCTGGTTGCATGAGTGAGCAACACCTTCATTCCTTTATCTCGGCGCGCAAGTGCCCGTGTGATGGCCCCTAATAGAATGCGTGCTCCCATCTCCCTGTGATATTCGGTATTTAATGGTAATGCTGCATACTTTCTGATCCCGGACTTTAAATGGGCGCCGCACAATGGTGCCGTATCAGTAGCAGTGACACACAAAAGACTGCGTGCAGACCTGGCAGCAGAATCCAGAAACGGCGCAGGGGAGCCGAAAGGATCTACATCAACTATATTATATGATTCCTGATGCAGCAAGGTATTGGCATTCTGATGGGATGTGGTACACAGATCTTCCAAAGCGTTCAGTTTAATATTATCATTAATTAATTGATATGCATCCTCATTCCAATCATTGAGATGACATCTCAGCCCGACCTCAGAAGCAATCCTTACACCCCTGATGCCTGTGGCTGCCATTACATCAACGTATGAATAATTATTGAGATCAGCTTCTTTTTGCCTGATAAATCCCGAAATCGACGCTACTGTAATATCCCGATTCAATTCCATTTCAGGATTATAAAAAACGGCTGCAGATGATGGGGGGAATGTTGATAAATCATCTGGAAGGGGAATTATTATCCGGACGTCCCCTTCACAGATGATCTTAGTCTTCATTATATTCTATACCACGGTAAGAGTCCATTTTTTGGCATCTGCTGGTTGAACATAGAAAGTATATGTGCCCGTTTCAGTAAATGTGTAGTTTACTGTTCTCATATAATTAAGAGAAGGATTCTCTTCCCACAGATTATCTTCACTTATAAGCACAAATCTTCTTTTCAATGTATCAAAATTTCTAAATGTAAGTGTCTCTCCCACATTTATTTCCATACCACCTGCTGGTAATATCTGATAAGCCGAAATTCTGGCAATATTGGGGACTTCAATTCCTTCTGTATCTGTATCTGTTGCTGTTGCTGTTGCTGTTGCTGTGGGTTCCTCAGTTGGTTCTACTGTTGGTTGTTCTGTGGGTGCTTGTGTTGGAGTCGCAGTAGGTGTTTCATCTACTGTAGAACCATTTTCTGCACATCCAGCTGCAAATATAGATATAGTCAATAAAGCTATGACCAGTATTATTGAAAAAATGCTTTTAGATTTCATTATATTTCCACCTCATAAAATCAATATTTTACTAAGTAGTTCTTCTTCTTAGCTAATAATATTATCGCAACCTTTTGGTAATTATTTTTCCCAATTACAGTTATCCTGATAATGTAGACATTATACAAATTCCGATCTTACAGTTGTAAATACCGGGCCGCGAATATCTATTTTCTTATTATTACCTGTAATATTCCGCTGCGCAATGGAGTCCAGGATAATATTCATCTCAGAGGGCACTTTCACTATTCTCACCCTCGTCAAGGTATTTTCCCCCTCAGAGTTTTCAATTTCTGATGCTGCCAAAGCTGCAAAAGCATCAATATACCTGAGATTTGAATTTGTGCCATTATTGAATTGCTTTTCGTATTTCGGTGAATCCGGCAGACCCAGAATATCTCCATCCAATACTAAGACACTGTTAAATGCAGCTGGTCCGCACAATTTAGTATTATCCTCTGGTTCAGTAACCCATACCTTAACATCCTTACCGCTGACTTTACCGCTCCATGCCAGGAATTCACATGGACTGGGTTCACTGCCCTTTTCATCACACACCCTGACTATAGCCCTTTGAATATCCCATCCTTCTGATGTTACCGGAGCCTTATCTACAGATATCATGCCAGCCAGTTCCTCATCAGACATTTTCCATCCATCTTCATATACTGGGAATTGAGGGTACGTAAGGGCCCGGACATCATTGGAATCATGCAGGATCATTGCAAGGCGCTCTACTCCTAACCCCAGGTTCATTACCGGATACGGGATGTCGTATTGCGCAAGGGCAGACGGTGAATATATACCAAAAGTGGCTACTTCGACCCAACCGTCACTGTATTTAGTGCTGCTGCCTATCAACCCGGGATGGTAAGCGAATACTTCGATCTGGGTATCAGGCACATAATATTTGCTCCTCTTCTCATCAGGTTTGAACCTGAATTTCTCAAACCCGAACTGGGTAAGTAATCCGGCAGCGACCGCTTTACCGTGTTCAACGGTTACTTCAGGGTCCATTATAACACAGGATGCTGAGAAATATGTCATTAACCGGGTGGCGTCTTCCTGCTGTTCACGCCTGAAGCACCGATCAACACTGAACAGATGAATTGGTGGTTTTGCCCGCTGTGCCATGGCACCGAGGGTAATGAACCAGCCCGATGTCATATGGCTTCGAAGGGTCTTATTTGAACTAATAGGAGTGAGTTCTTTAAACTCTGGAAAAACATGGTCGATCATTACTGCGACCTTTGAATCCGGGACATCCAGTTTATGTGAGATCTCAGGTACCAGATCATCTCCCTCTATTACGCCTTTTTTATATGAATGAAGTATCTGGCGTATGGTCTCGATACCAGCATCGTCTACAGGGATGATCTCTTTTATCTTAGTGATCTTTTCATCAGAAATTCCAACATTCGGTCTGGGCAAACCTGCAAGATAGAAACAGCGATCCAGTACAGCCAGCGCCTCATAACCGAATTGTTTATGGGTTTCTTTATCATCCACGATCAAGGGATTGGCCATTTCTTCGAATCCTAACCTAAGATAAGCTTCCCGTAATTTTTGGATTGTATCATATATGGGATGGGGTTTGCCAAAACCCAATTTAAATCTTGGATATTGGGTATGGATGTTCGGTTCTGTTATGTACTCTTTTCCCTGGTTCCAAGCAGTATCAAAATCCTCTTTTGCTGCCTTTTTAATTTTTTCCGGATCAAATCTCATGATAACGTACCTATAGGAGAAACAAATGTCAGCTAAATTACATCAACCTTATCATTAAAATGGCAATATATATCTTATTTTCATTATTATTTCAATTTCTCTTCAAGTCTTGTCATGGATTCATCTAATCTGGCATTACCAATAGCTATAGTCAAATCTCCTCTTGTCCTCTCTACAAGACTTCGTGCCACATCCCCTTTATGCCTTAATCCCTTGGATAAAGCATCAGGGAAATCAAATAAGATTATTGTTGAAAATATATCGTCCATTATTTCCAGATATTTTTCCCCTTCATAGGTTTTATCATTTCTGATCAGATCAAGAATAATGCGTCTGAGTTCTCCTACAACATCTCCCAAACCTAAAAGGAAAGCTGAATCTTCCACATTCAGTTCAGTAGGTTCTGGAATCCTATTTTCAGTTAAAATGTGATAGATAATTGCAGCTTCAGCATATTCGGTCTGTGCATTCTCAACAAATCCTGCATGATAAATATCGGGATGGACCTTTAGCAATGCTCGGATATCATCATTTAATTTAGAGACTTCTTCCATTAACTGTTCAGCCTCATTATATTGTCCTCTGTGGATGGATTTAATTGCCCTTCCGCTGAGTCTTATAATATTTCTGGAAAGTCTTAATGATTTTTCTCTAGCTTCATCTTTGTTCTCAAAGTTATCAAATAGTCTTGATGCGATTTTAGAAAGCATAACTGTTTATTTGATTATGTAATAAAAAAGGTTTACTAATGGGATACTTAAAAATAACCGATCTAATTAACTCAGTCCCCTTCTTCACCCATGTTCTTCCAGGATTTTTGAATCAAACGTATCCCCTGCTATGATTTCCTTTTCCACTTCACTGGGAATTGTTATCACCCCAAACTCATCGATGAATTTACGAATAATTCCTACTTTTGCAAGAAGAATTAAGATCAAAAAATAATCAAACTAAACAAGCATCCATTTCCACAATGGTACATACCGTATTCCACCTTCCACCTTTTCCGTATCTTCAGTAAGCAGAATAAGGTCTTTAACTTTTGCCCCGAATTCCTCCATAAATTCGAGTAACGAATTTGTCTCCCTTTCAGCCGGCATATCGGTATATGAAACATTTAATGCTGTAAGAAAATTCTCATCATCACTGAAAACAAAGTCAACCTCTCCCCTGCTCTTCCAATAATACAACTCTTCACCCCTTCTTTTAAGTTCCAGGAACACAAGATTTTCAGCCAGACGTCCTTCATCCTTCGAAAACCTGAACGATACTGCATTCCTCAAACCGTTATCAGCACAATATACCTTGCGTGGATTGACCTGCTGCCTCTTTAGCGAATAGCTGAAAAAAGGAACAAGATATATCAGGTTAATATCCTCAAGATGTGAAAGGTATTCAATGATCGTCTCTTTGCTTACTGCAATATCATTTTTCACAGCCCTGTAATATGCATTTACGCTAAATTGTGTACTGATATTTGTTATCAAATATTTCAGTAGATTTTTAAGAAGTGTGGTGTTCCTTATTGAAAACCTCTCCACAATATCCCTGTAAATGATCAGCTCGAAATAATTCTTGAGTATATCCCTTCTCATCTCTTCTGATTCGAGCACTACCTCGGGATAACCACCACTGTAAAGATATTCGTCGAACAGATTTTTGACAAGATATCTTTTATCAGTGTACTCGAAATCCTTGTCAAGTATTATCTGTTTCATTCGCAGGAATTCTTCAAAACCAAGCGTGTACATGTGATAAGAAAGAGTTCTTCCCCTCAGGCTTGTCGCAATCTCCTGACTCAGTAGTTTTGAACTTGAACCAGTGATATAGATTTTCGCATTCTTTGTATCATCTATGCGCCTTATGAATACTTCCCAG
>Ga0307378_10008539_pt1 | contig 13591 bp, 15 predicted proteins | sample UN1MG_FD_202238 | JGI IMG/M metagenome (GOLD analysis project Ga0307378, IMG submission 202238) | Soil microbial communities from Risofladan, Vaasa, Finland - UN-1 | ecosystem: Environmental > Terrestrial > Soil > Coastal area > Acid sulfate soil | place: Finland: Risofladan, Vaasa | collected... | reverse complement strand
TTAAAGTAGCCGAGGCACGGTCAATGCTCAGATAGTCCAGACCGATATCCTTCAGGAAACCGAGGCGGCCTTGAATCTCCTTGATAATCTGCCGGGCGATGATTCGCTCCCGTTTACTGAGCACCCGCTTATCAATGGCAGCCAGCCACTTCATTGCCTGGACAACCGACATGGCACCGACATCCATAATATTCTGGCCGCCGATGGTCACCGCCAGGGACTCCGGCTTGAGCCGTTTGCCCTCACAGACCAGACAGGGGGTGGTCGCCATATAGCGTCCAATCTCGGCACGGCTGCGCTCCGACTGGGTATCACGGCTCAGCCGCTCCAGATAGGGAATCACCCCTTCATAGCCACTGAAACACTCCCTGACCCGCCCGTAGCGGTTGCGGTACTGCACCAGCTCCCCATCTTCTCCATAAAGTATCAATTTAAGCTGGTGTTCGCTCAGTTCTTTAGCCGGCGTATCCAGGGAAAAACCATAGCGCCTGCCCAGCATCCTGAGCTCATCCATATGCCAGGAAAGCCACCAGCCGGGGTGTATCGCCCCCTGGGCGATAGATAACTCCCGGTTGGGGATGAGCAGATCGGGTTCTACCTCCATCTTCATCCCCAGCCCGGTGCAGGCGGGGCAGGCCCCATGGGGGCTGTTAAAACTGAAGGTGCGGGGGGCAATTTCACCCAGACTGATGCCGCAGTAGACACAGGCAAAGTGCTCCGAGAAGAGCAGCTCCTCACCGTCCACAATGGACACCAGCACCACCCCCGCCCCCAGCTTGAGGGCGGTCTCCACCGAATCAGCAATACGGCTCTGGCTGCCGCTCTGCCCGACGACCAATCTATCCACTACCGCTTCAATAGCGTGCTTTTTATTTTTATCCAGCTGAATTTCCTGAGACAGGTCATAGACATGCCCGTCAACCCTAACCCGGACATAGCCCGCCTTGCCCAGGTCGTCAAAAACCGCCTGGTACTCACCCTTGCGGTCCCTGATTAAGGGCGCCATAATCATAATCCGGCTGTTCTGGGGGAGGTTCTGGATGGCATCCACAATCTGCTGCACGGTCTGGGTGGTAATTTCCCGCCTGCACTTTGGGCAGTGGGGGTGGCCGGTCCGGGCGAAAAGCAGCCTGAGGTAATCATAGATTTCGGTTACCGTGCCCACCGTGGAGCGTGGATTGCGGCTCGTTCCCTTCTGGTCAATAGAAATCGCCGGGCTCAAGCCCTCAATATTGTCAACATCGGGCTTCTCCATCCTGCCTAAAAACTGGCGGGCATAGGCAGAGAGAGACTCCACATAGCGGCGCTGCCCCTCGGCATAGATGGTGTCAAAGGCGAGCGAGCTTTTGCCCGAACCGGAGACGCCGGTAATCACCACCAGTTTATCGCGGGGGATGACCACATCAATATTCTTCAGGTTGTGTTCCCGCGCCCCTTTAACAATAATGGAATCAAGCGGCATAATCTCCTCCAAAGACTTATTTTAACATCAGGGCTGAACCCCTCACAAGTTTTACCCGTTGACAGCCGACAGGTCTGGGATTAACATAAGAAAAAGCTATGCTAGCTAAAGTAATGACCTGTGCCGTGGTCGGGCTGGAGGGGGAGATTGTTGAGGTTGAGGTAGATATTTCCCACGGCTTACCATCGTTTACTATTGTTGGCCTGCCCGACGCTGCCGTTCAGGAAGCCAGGGAGCGGGTCCGAGCTGCCATTCGTAACTCCGGCTGCACCTTCCCCCTGAAGCGCATCGTGGTCAACCTGGCTCCGGCGGCCCTGAAGAAAGCCGGTCCCGCCTATGATTTGCCCATTGCCATTGGTATCCTGCTCAGCTCCGAGCAACTATATGCCGATACCGCCCAGACTGTCTTACTCGGCGAGCTGTCACTGGACGGCACCCTGCGCCACACCACCGGCATACTGCCCATGGTCGCCCTCGCCCACCAGGAAGGGTTCGCCAATATCATCGCCCCGGCCGCCGATGTAAAGGAGGCTTCCCTGGTTGAGGGCGTCAAGATAAGGCCGGCAACATCGCTCTCCCAGCTGATCAGTCACTTCCGGGGCGAAATTGAGATTCCGGAGTATATACCCGATAAAACCGAGGATTATACCCCACCCCCGGTCACCACCGACCTGGCCGAGATTAAAGGGCAGGAGCACGTCAAGCGGGCTTTAGAAGTAGCCGCCGCCGGGGGGCATAATATAATAATGCTGGGCCCGCCGGGCAGCGGCAAGACACTGCTGGCGCGTGCCCTCCCCTCAATAATGCCACCGACGACCAGTGAGGAAGCACTGGAGGTTACCAAGATATACAGCGTCAGCGGTCTGCTGCCCACGGATACTCCGTTGATGAGGCAGCGCCCCTTTCGTTCCCCCCATTACACCATTTCCAGCGCCGGTCTGGTGGGGGGCGGGCACTGGCCCAGACCGGGGGAAATAAGCCTCAGCCACCGCGGGGTGCTCTTCCTTGATGAGCTACCCGAATTCGGACACTCGCTGCTGGAAACCCTGCGCCAACCATTAGAAGACAAGGTAATCACCATCAGCCGGGCCCAGGGTAGTGTCACCTTCCCGGCCAATTTTATTCTGGTCGGTGCCATGAACCCGTGCCCCTGCGGCTACTATGGCGATCCGTTTCGGCGCTGCACCTGCCCCGCCGGTCTGGTCTCGCGGTACCAGCGGCGCATCAGCGGGCCCTTCATTGACCGGGTGGATATCTTCATTGAAGTGCCCCATATTGACTACGAAAAGCTGGCCGATAACCGCCTTGGGGAAAAATCAGATAGGGTCCAGGAGAGGGTCAACGCCGCCCGCCTTATACAGCACCAGCGCTTTCAGGGGACAAAGCTGAGCTGTAACGCCGATATGATGCCCACCGAAGTCAGGGAATTCTGTCAGGCAGAGGAGTCCGCCCAGAGCCTGCTGAAGGCAGCCATGAAGCAGCTCTATCTCTCCGCCCGTGCCTTCCACCGCATCCTGAAGCTGGCCCGCACCATCGCCGACCTGGAAAATGCCGGGATAATCAAAGCCCACCACCTGGCTGAGGCCGTCCAGTACCGCCCGAGACAGATGGTGTAGCCCTTACGCCGGTAATCAGCCCCAGAGCCGGAAGGCGCCACCCATAATCAGCAAGATGAAACCGATGGCAAGGGCAATCCAGCCGCCTATCTTCAGGGCGCCGAACTGGGGACGCTGGGGGTAATGTTCCAGATACTCCCGGGTATCCCGGCGGCTGACAATGGCATCGTAGTATGCCTTCTGTTCCCGCCAGTCCCAGAAAATTGCCCCCGCACCAAGCAGGAGAAACAAACCACCAGCGCCTATTATAAAAAGCCAATCTGCCCGAAGCATATCAACCTCCCCCATACCGGGGTGTATTTACTCAGGCAATTAGACAATCTCGGCAGTAGCCCCCGCCTCTTCCAGCTTCTTCTTGGCGGCGGCCGCCTCGTCCTTGTTAACCCCTTCTTTTACCGGCTTGGGCGCACCCTCCACCAGGTCTTTGGACTCCTTCAACCCCAGTGTGGTCAATTCCCGCACCGTCTTGATGACGCTAATCTTGTTGGCGCCAACTGCCTTCAGAATCACGTTGAACTCGGTTTTCTCCTCGGCAGCGGCTGGTGCCGCAGCACCCCCTCCCGCCGGTGCCGCCACTAGCGCGGCTGCGGTAACACCAAAGTCCTCCTCCATTGCCTTAACCAGCTGGGACAGCTCAAGGACGGTCATCTTCTTCACGGTCGCCATGATATTATCAATGACGGGCGCTCGCTTTTCGGCTTTAACCGCCGGCTTTGGCTTCTCCACGGCTTCTTTCTTCGCTTCAGCCTTGGCTGGCCCGGCGGCTACCGGTGCCTCGGCCTTCTCCTCAACTTTGGCTGGCCCCGCGGCTTCTTCTTGCTTTGCCTCAGCCTCCGGAGCAGCCTCCTTGGCTTCCTCGGCCTCTTCCGGTTTCTTTTCCGCCGCCTCGGCTACTTCCTCGGCAGTTTCTTCTTTTACTTCGGCTTCCGCCGCCTCTTCCGTGTTCTCTGGCTGTGCTTCTAACTTATCTTCCGGCATCTTATTCTCCCTCCAATTGTTGAATTCTAGCCTGTAACCCAAACATAACCCCCCTTATCGGGGCGGTAAGATAATTAACCAATGCGGCTATGGGACTCTGCAGCCCACCGACAACCCTGGCGATTAATACTTCTCTTGACGGCAATTTAGCCAGGACTTCCACATCAGCAGCGGTAAGTAATCTATCGCCGAAAAAGCCGCCTTTAACACTCAGGGTCGCCTTGGTGGCGTCGATATAGTCAGATAAAGCTCGGGCTGGGTCGGTTATCTCGCCATAGCCAAAGGCAATGGCGACCGGCCCCTCAAAAAAGCTGACCAAATCATCCCGGCCGGCCCTTTCCACCGCGAAACGGGCCAGGGTGTTCTTGACCACGCGGTACTCAATGCCTGACGCCCGCAGCTTGTTGCGCAGGACAGTCGCCTCCGAGGCAGACAAGCCGCGATAGTCGGTAAAAATAGCCACGCTACAACTGGCAATGGCTTCCTTCAGCTTATCAATAGTCTCCGCCTTCTTCTCTTTCGACATCTGCTTACCTCTCTACAAAAAAATAAGTCCTCGTGCCAGGCACAAGGACAGCTGTTTAACGCAACAAGCTTCCTCGGCAGGCACAAATTTAAGCCTTAACCGGCACCCGCTGTCTTCGGAAATGACGCTTTAATTAATATAGCATTAACCGGCGGTTAATTCAAGGGTTGGCTTGAGGTCAAGCTTTATGCCCGGCCCCATAGTGGTCGCCAGCGTGGCCGTCTTAACATACTGCCCCTTAACGCCAGTGGGCTTAGCCTTAACCACCGCCTCCACCACCGCCGTCAGGTTAGCCATCAGCTTATCACTCTCAAAGCTCGCTTTGCCCAGAGGCAGGTGAATGATAGCGGTCCGGTCCAGCCTGAACTCCACCCGCCCTTTGCGGGCATCCTCAATCACCCGGGGCAAGTCGGCGGCGGGGACAACCGTCCCCGATTTGGGGTTGGGCATCAGCCCCCGTCTACCCAGGATTTTGCCCAGCTTACCTACCTTGCCCATCATTTCCGGGGTAGCCACCGCCACCTCAAAATCCAGCCAGCCACCCTCAATCTTCTTGACCAGGTCATCGCCGCCAACGTAATCGGCACCGGCCGACTCGGCAGCCCTTACCGCCTCCCCCTGGGCAAACACTACAACCCGTACCTTCTTGCCCAATCCGTGAGGCAGCAGGGCAACGCCACGCACCTGCTGGCTGGCATTGCGGGGGTCAACCCCCATACGCAGGTGAAGCTCAAGCGTCTCGTCAAATTTAGTGTGAGCCATCTGCCGGGCGATTTCAACCGCTTCCTGCGGAGAATAGAGCTTGGTCCTGTCCACCAGTTTAACTGCTTCCTGATAGTTTTTACCGCGCTTAGCCATATCTATTCTATCTCAATCCCCATACTTCGGGCGGTACCGGCAATAATTCGCTCCGCCCCCTCAATATCAACCGCGTTGAGGTCCTTCATCTTCATCTGGGCAATTTCCCGTAGCTTATCCCGGGACAGCTTCGCCACCTTCTCCCGGGCCGGGTCACTGCTCCCTTTTTCCAGCTCCACCGCCTTCTTCAGTAAATCGGCGGTGGGCGGCGTTTTGGTAACAAAGCTGAATGACCTGTCCTCATAGACGGTTATCTCCGCCGGGATAATCGACCCTTCCTGACCGGCGGTTCGCTCATTATATTCCTTGCAGAAGCCCATAATATTAATCCCGTGCTGGCCCAGGGCTGAGCCAACCGGCGGGGCCGGGTTTGCCTTCCCGGCTGGAATCTGCAGCTTAATTATGGCTCTTATCTTCTTCGCCATCTTCTCCCCTATAGAGTCTAAAGTTTCTCCACCTGCAAGAAGTCAAGCTCCACGGGTGTTTCCCTTCCGAAGAGAAACAGGAGCACCTTGACCTTGCCTCGCTCCGCCTTTATTTCATCCACCACCCCCATAAAATCAATAAAGGGGCCGTCAATGACGCGGATACTCTGCCCCTTGCGAAAACCAACTTTAACCTTGGGGGCTTCCTCCTCCATCTGTTTCAAGATGCGGCCGACCTCTTCCTCCTGCAGCGGCACCGGCTTATTTTCACTGCTCACAAACCCGGTGACACCGGGGGTATTGCGCACTATACTCCAGCTCTGGTCGCCGAACTTCATCTGAACCAGGACATAACCGGGCAATATCTTCTTGGTTACGGTGTGCCTCTGCCCGTTTTTAACCTCAATCTCATCCTCGGTAGGCACCACCACCTGGAAGATCTCGCCATCAGCATCCATATGCTTGATGCGCTGTTCCAGATTCCTCTTGACTCTGTCTTCGTTCCCGGAATAGGTATGAACGACAAACCACTGTTTTCCATTCTCGGCCACTATCAACCTCACTCAGATGAAGGCTCGGCTATCCGCCCAAAAATAACTCAACCAGTGTCGAAAAGCCGAAATCAAACGCCCCCAGGACTAAACCGGCGACAAGGGAGATAATCAATACCAGAGTAGTCAGATAGCCGACTTCCTTTCGGGTGAGCCAGACTACCTTCTTTAACTCGGCTATCGTATCACCAACGAAACTAAACCTTGAACTGCCTTTTTTGGGGTGAACACTACCATGCGCCATAAATCAAATCTCTCATGCCCTCGGTTATAGCTCGCTATTTCACCTCTCTATGGAGTTTTTGAGCACGGCAACGAGGGCAATACTTTTTAAGCTCTAACCGCTGGGGGTCATTCTTTTTGTTTTTAGTAGTGGTGTATGTCCTCTCCCCACACTCGGTACAGGCAAGGCTAATAATAATCCTAGCTTCAGCCTTCTTCGCCATAATTTACTCTATGATGCGGGTAATGGTGCCCGCCCCGACCGTCTTACCACCTTCCCGAATGGCAAATCGCAGCCCCTTCTCCAAAGCTACCGGGTAAATAAGCTCTATGGCCATATTTACATTATCACCAGGCATGACCATCTCTACCCCTTCCGGTAGCGTAACGCTGCCGGTAACATCAGTAGTCCTGATATAGAACTGGGGCTTATATCCGTTAAAGAAGGGAGTATGCCTACCTCCCTCGTCTTTGCTCAGGACGTAGACCTCAGCCTGGGCTTTGGTGTGCGGTTTTATCGAGCCGGGTGCCGCCAGCACCTGACCTCTTTCCACATCTTCCCGCTCCACTCCCCGGAGCAGAGCCCCAACCGCATCTCCCGGTTCAACCTCGTCCAGGATCTTATGGAACATCTCCAGACTGGTGACTACCACCTTGCGCGGCTCATGGTGCAAGCCGACAATCTCAATCTCGTCACCGGCCTTAAGCACACCCCTTTCAACCCTGCCCGTAGGCACGGTGCCACGCCCTTTGATGCTGAAAACATCCTCAACCGGCATCAGGAAGGGCTGGTCTTTGGGCCTCACCGGAACCGGGATATAGCTATCAATTGCATCCATCAGCTGCCAGATGCCGCCGCACCACTGGCACTCTCTCTTGCCACATCCGCATTCCAGTACCTTAAGCGCACTCACCCTGATCATGGGCACCTCATCACCAGGGAACTTGTATTTAGTGAGCAGTTCCCGCATCTCCATCTCCACCAGCTCCAGAAGCTCCTCGTCATCCATCATGTCAACTTTATTGAGGCAGACGACCATAGCCGGAACTTCCACCTGACGGGCTAACAGGAGATGCTCCCTGGTCTGAGGCATCGGGCCATCAGGGGCGCTTACCACCAGTATTGCGCCGTCCATTTGGGCTGCCCCGGTAATCATGTTCTTAATATAATCGGCATGCCCCGGGCAGTCGATGTGAGCATAATGCCGCTTCTCTGTCTCGTACTCAATGTGGGCAATGGCAATAGTTAAGCCTCTCGCCTTCTCCTCAGGCGCATTATCGATACTGCCGAACTCGCGATACTGGGTTGAACCTACCTTAGACAGTACCATGGTAATCGCCGAAGTTAAGGTTGTTTTGCCATGGTCAACATGACCGATGGTGCCCACGTTACAGTGCGGCTTGGTGCGCTCAAATTTCTGTTTAGCCATTTTGTAAAACCCCCTTCATATAAGCCCACAACCAGATTCGAACTGGTGACCCCGTTCTTACCAAGAACGTGCTCTACCGACTGAGCTATGTGGGCACTAATCCTGTTAGCTATTATAGCTACTTTTATAGACTAATGTCCAGAGCCTTTTGGGTGATGGTGGAGGGGGCAGGGTTCGAACCTGCGTAGCCCTTAGGGCGGCAGTTTTACAGACTGCTCCGATTAACCACTCCGGCACCCCTCCCCAAGCTATCCAAAGCAAATCCTCAGCCCGAGAGGGGATTCGAACCCACTAACCTACCGATTACAAGTCGGTTGCGCTACCATTGCGCTACTCGGGCACCTGAAAGCAATATTATAAAAATGAACTAAAATAAAAGTCAAGCCTGGTAGCGCATACCGGATTCGAACCGGTGATCTCCTCCTTGAGAGGGAGGTGTCCTAACCCGCTAGACGAATGCGCCACTTATGTCATAATAGCTATAGCTATTATATCAAGTAAAGGCGCTAAAGGGCAAGGCGAATGTTTTCCGCAGGCATGAGTAGCAACGAGATGAGCTTGGTTCCCGAAGATAAGCGCTGGCAACTATTATAATATAATTATAAGGGTAGCTCGACGGTTATTCTGGTCCCCTTAGCCGGCTCGGATTGCGCTTTTAAAGTACCACCGAGTAACTGGGCCCGTTCCTGCATACCGGCCAGGCCGAGCTTGCCGTCCCGGGCCAGGTCGCCTATCGCCTGGGGGAGATCAAAGCCCTTGCCATTGTCACTGACGGTTACCCTGGTCTGTTTCGGCTCAAATTCAACGGTAACCTCAGCCTCAGTCGCCTCAGAATGACGCCATACGTTCCGCAATGCCTCCTGAGTAATGCGGAAAAGCACCAGGGCGACTTCTTCGGGAAGACGGCGCTCGGTACCAATCAAATTAACCCTGGTTTTAACCCCGGAGTACTGGGCAACATCGGAGGCCAGCCCTTCCAGGACTGATAATAGACCAAGGCTCTCCAGTGCCGCCGGTCGCAGGTCCTGACTCAAACGGCGTACTTCATCCATAATATTACTGGTCTGTTGCCTCAGTTTCTCCAAACGGTGATGGGTATCGGCGGGCAATTTTTTATCATCGGAAGTCATGGTATCCAGCTGGCGCGAGAGCACCACCAGACTCTGAATAGTGCTATCGTGAAGCTCGCGGGAGATACGCTTTCTTTCCTCCTCCTGAGCCCTGATTGCCTGCTGCAAATAGAAACGCATATTCTCCTGCATCCGTCTCTGTTCGGTAACATCCCGGGCAATATGCTGGAAGGCGGCAGGCTCGCCCTGGTTAAAAACCAGACTGGTAGCCAGCTGGACAAAGGCTTCGCTCTTGTCCTTCCGGATAAGCTTTATTTCGGCAATAGGGCTAACCGCTTTACCCCCCAGCAGACCCTGCTCTATGCCATGGATAACCTCCAGGCTCTCCGCCGGGAACAGGCTATTGGCGTTCAAGCGGTATAGCTCTTCCAATTCATATCCGATCAAAGAGATACAGGCCCGGTTAGCCGCCACGATATTTTTGTCCAAATCATGGAGCCAGATAGCATCATGGGCATTCTCAAATAACTCCCGGTATCTCTCCTCGGATGTCCGCAGTTCCTGCTGGGTCACCTCCAGCTGGACGCGGCGCTCTCTTTCCCGCCGTAGTGAGTCAAAGCTAACCGCCAGTACATTACCGACAATAAAAACAGCCGCGGTTTCAAATAAGGCGTCCGTGGGGGTTAGCGAGATAAAAATGGCCCGAGGCAACATACAGGCAAGGGCAACTAATGAGGTAATAAAAGCACCCCACCAGCCAAACAAAAAACCAGCCCAGACTACGGGAGCCAGATAGAGAATGCGCTCAAAGCTGTGCCGGGTTAGACCAAGATTGGTGGTGGCATGAGTCAGAAATGCCGGTTGGGGCAGGGCTTCCCCGTAGTGGGGGAGGGTGATAAGCGCCAGTGAAATTACAATGAGCCAAAAAGCCGGCTTACTAATGAGCCTGAGCAGACGGCTTATCAATGTCCCGGGTGTTCCGTCCATACCTCAAGTATCCTTAACTGATTTAACCTTCAGGGTATATCGTCAAGAGTAATCCAGCCCTCTTTTAAGGCGCGTACTACGGCTTCAGTCCGCGAGCTAACCCCCAGCTTGTTAAAGATATGCCCCAGATGAGCCTGAACAGTACGCAGGCTGAGCGAAAGCTTATCGGCAATATCCTGGTTACTTAAACCCTGAGTCGCCAGATGGAGAACTTCCATCTCCCGCTGGCTGAGTGTCTCGGGAGGCTCCCGCCTCTGGCCCTTACCCAGAGAAGGCACGAAACGGTTGAGCACCTTGCGGGCAATCGATGGGTGGAGCACCGACTCTCCAGAGTACACGGCGCGGACAGCATCAACAAGCTCACTGCCACGCACACTTTTGAGCAGGTAGCCAGCAGCACCAGCCTCTATAAGACTGAAGACAAACTGGTCATCATCATAGGCGGTAAGTATTAAAACGGCCACCTGTGGATAGAGAGCCTTGATCTGCCTGGTCGCTTCGATGCCATCGACACGAGGCATGGAGATATCAATTATGGCCACATCTGGCTTACTGCTGCCGGTCAACTTCACTGCCTCACCGCCATCAGCCGCCTCAGCAACCACTTTCAGGTCCGGCTCCTGCTCCAGAATCTGGCGAGTGCCCTCCCGGACCACGGCATGGTCATCAGCGATTAAAACCCGTATCTCACCCAACAGGCTGACCTCCTTACCTGCCTATTTTACCACACCCCAGCTAGCTATGGTATTAACCCGGTTACGACCCTAGACTGGCTCACGCCTGATCTAGGCATAATTACCTAGTCCTGGACTGCCCTGATTAGGTATAAATCACTAGATTTTGGCGCCCCTAAATAGGTATCACGGCGGAAGCAAGGTCTGCGGGTAAGGTGGTAGGCTGGACTTGAGGCTTGAGGAAGGGGGGGATTGAGGAAAAAAGCTCTCTTCGGCTTAGCTCCAAACCCCGCCCTTCCCCCTCTCTTTTAAGTAACGGCCAAGAAAGGAAGGAGGTGGGGGCAATGCAGTGGGAATTCGTTGTAGCGCTAATAATAGCCGTACCCATTATCCTTTTCCCAGCTGCATTCGTCTGGTACCTGAATGTTGGTGGCATTTATGCCGCCATCAAAGAAGCCAGAGCCAGGCGGGTTGCCCGGGAAAAGGAGGCTAAAGCAGTTGTCAAAGTGAAACAGATTTGACACTGCCTTTAGAAGAAAATAACCGGGGAGGAGGACAATAAATTAATTATGGAATGGCAGATTATAGTAGCGATAGCGATAATGACACCAATCGTAATAATCCCGGTAGTGCTCGTATGGTACCTGAACATCGGCGGTACCTATGCCGCCATCAAGGAAGCCAGGGCGAGGCGGGTTACCCAGCAAAAGGAGGCCAAGGCTGAAGTTAAGGTTGAGGCTAAGTAGAAGCCATCAACCATCTGGCTAGAAGAATTGAGTGGGACAGTGATAAAATATTAATAGAGCCCACTTCTGCCAAATAAAGAAGGATTAAATGAGTGAAGCTAATCTTGAGGCAAACGGGGACAAAATGACCAAGGCAGTATTGTCCCCGTTTTATTGCCCGCAAGGCTTCTTAGCCCAACAGAAAGGAGGCAGCTTTGGAACTAAACCGTAGAGATTTCCTCAAAATGTCCGGGGCATGCGTCGGTGCCACGGTGGCCTTTCCTTTTCTTTCCGATACCACCATCTGGGCGGCTCCCAAAGAGTTTCCCCTAAAAAAGAAAGTCAAGGAAACCAGCACCATCTGCTGCTACTGCTCGGTAGGCTGTGGCGCCATCGTACACGCCTATGAAGATGGCATCATCAAGGTAGAGGGGAACCCGGACCACCCCATCAATGAGGGGACGCTGTGCCCCAAGGGTTTAGCCATGTCCCAGGTTCACCAGGTAAATGGTGAGCTTAACCCGTTCCGACTTACCAAGCCTCTGTATCGGGCTCCCAACTCAACCGACTGGGAAGAGAAATCGTGGGACTGGATGCTGGATACCATCGCCCAGAGAGTCAAGTCCACCCGCGACCAGAACTGGAACGCCAAGGCGAACCGAACCGATGCCATCGCCGGCCTTGGTGGTGGGGAGCTGGATAACGAGGAGTGCTACCTGCTGGCTAAGATGAACCGCGCCCTGGGCGTGGTTTATCTCGAACACTGTGCCCGCCTCTGACATTCCTCCACTGTCGCCAGTTTGGCGGAAAGTTTCGGCAGAGGGGCAATGACCAACCACTGGATTGATATCAGGAACGCTGACTGCGTTCTGATTATCGGCTCCAATGCCGCTGAGAACCACCCCATATCCTTTAAATGGGTGGAAAAGGCAATGGAGGCGGGAGCCAAACTTATTCACGTTGACCCTCGTTTCACCCGCACCTCTTCTAAAGCTGATATCTACGCTCCATTGAGGTCGGGCACGGATATCGCCTTCGTCGGTGGCATGATCAACTACGTGCTCAACGACATGGAGCAAAACCTCCAAAACTACAATATTGATTATGTAAAGCAATATACCAACGCCGCGCTTATTGTTAACCCTGGATTTACCTTCCACGAGGGGCTATTTGGTGAAGTGAAAGATAGTAAATACAGCGCTGCGGCCAGGGCAACATGGAAATACGCTGATGTGACCACTCCCGCTACCGACCCGACTTTGCGGAACCCCAGCTGCGTATTCCAGCTGCTCAAGAAGCATTTCTCACGCTACGATGTGGATACTGTCTGTAATATTACCGGCACCCCGAAGGATGTTTATCTGGAGGTCTGCCGCACCTACACCGCCACCGGGCAAAAGGGCAAGGCAGGCACCCTGATGTATGCTATGGGCGCCACCCAGCATACCTATGGTACCCAGAATATCAGAGCCTACGGCATACTTCAGCTCCTGCTGGGTAACATGGGTGTTGCCGGCGGTGGTATCAATGCCCTGCGTGGCACGTCCAATGTTCAGGGCTCGACTGATATGTGCCTGTTAGCCCACATCCTGCCCGGCTACCTCGCCGTACCCAAAGAAGGCGATACCAATCTGGAAGCCTACCTCAATCGCGCCAGTCCGGCCACGATAACACCACAGGGGCTGGCCGGAGACAAGAGCGCTAACTGGTGGGGTAACTACAAAAAGTATATCGTCAGTCTGCTCAAAGCCTGGTACGGCAATGCCGCCACCGGGGCTAATGACTTCGGTTTTAATTATCTGCCCAAGTGTGACCCCGGCGTAAACTACACCCATATCGGTATGTTTGAGGCGATGGGCCAGGGCAAAATCAAGGGGCTCTGGGCCTGGGGTCAGAACCCGGCCTCCGGCGGTCCCAACTCCAACGGAGAACGGGAAGCCCTGGGCAACCTGAACTGGCTGGTTGCCGCCGACATATGGCTGAATGAAACCGCCGAGTTCTGGAAGAGACCGGGGGTAAATTCGGCCGATATCAAGACTGAAGTATTCGTCCTGCCCATGGCTTGCT
>Ga0307378_10008538_pt1 | contig 13592 bp, 19 predicted proteins | sample UN1MG_FD_202238 | JGI IMG/M metagenome (GOLD analysis project Ga0307378, IMG submission 202238) | Soil microbial communities from Risofladan, Vaasa, Finland - UN-1 | ecosystem: Environmental > Terrestrial > Soil > Coastal area > Acid sulfate soil | place: Finland: Risofladan, Vaasa | collected... | reverse complement strand
AGGTTAACTTCCCACAAAAAACGCAGCCGGCATTATACAACCCCCACAAAATCACGTCAAAAAACTTCTCGACAATAAATATCAAACAAAAATGACTGCCCGTTGCATTATCTGAATATTCAGCTAAAATAACCACCAGCTTACACCTGCTTAAAGTTTCTGGTACGATATGCTCTATGCTGTTCGACGAACTCTTAAATCTGGTTTACGACTCGAGCCCTGAAATTAAAGTCCACTGCGACTCCAGGGCCGTCCAACCCGGTGATATCTTCGTCGCCGTAAAAGGAACCCAGCTCGACGGACATGACTTCATCGACCACGCCCTCAAAAACGGCGCAAAATACATCGTCGCGCAAAAATACAAACAAAACAACACCGCAATAATCTTCGTCGAAGACTCCGCAAACGCCGCAGGATTGCTCGCTCAGGCAAGCTTCAAAAACCCCGCACAGAAACTAACCAACCTCGCAGTAACCGGAACTAACGGAAAAACCACCGTCGCCTTCCTCGTCCGCTCTGCTATAAAAAACGCCGGCCAAACCTGCGGTCTCATTGGTACCGTCTTCTACGACACGGGACTCAACCGCTCCGACGCCAACCTCACCACTCCCGACGCGCCCGCAATAGCTAAAATGACAAGCGAAATGCTAAAAGCCCACGCTAAATACATGGTCATAGAGGCAAGCAGCCACGCTCTCTCACAAAACCGCACCGCCGCCATAAACTTCAAAGCCGCCGCTTTCACCAACCTCGCTGGCGACCACCTCGACTACCACAAAACTCAAAATCAATACCTTGCCGCCAAAACTCTCCTCTTCCAAAACCTCGACAAAAACGCCGCCGCCATACTCAACAAACAATCACCCCAGGCTGAGGAAATCGCAAAAAAAACAAACGCTAAAATCCTCTGGTACGCCGTCGACCAGCCCGCCGACATACAGGCACATATCGAATCAATGGACATAACCGGAACCACCTTCTCGCTACAATACCAGGGGCAAAAACAAATCGTAAAAACACCACTAATCGGAAAATACAACATCGCAAACCATGCCGCCGCCGCAGGACTATGCCTCGCCGCAGGATTAGACCTCAAAACCATCGCAAACGGACTCTCGAACCTGAAAAATATCCCCGGAAGACTCGAAAAAATAAACTCCTCCGCTGACTTCACCGTAATAGTTGATTACGCACACACCGACGACGCTCTAAAAAACGTCCTCGAAACACTAAAACCGCTCTGCAAAAACAGACTTATCGTCGTCTTCGGCTGTGGCGGTGACCGAGACAAAACAAAACGCCCGCGAATGGCAAAAGTCGCACAAAATCTCGCCGACCTTATCTTCGTCACCTCCGACAACCCCAGAACTGAAGACCCTCTCGAAATCATAAATGACATAATAAAAGGTTTCGATAATAAAAACGATGCCAAAATTACCGTCGAACCCGATAGAAAAAAAGCTTTACATCTCGCACTTAATACCGCAAAAAAAGACGATATCCTCCTCATCGCAGGAAAAGGACACGAAACCTATCAGATAATAGGAAAGCAAAAATTCGACTTCAGCGACAAACAAATAGCCCTTGATTACCTCGCAGAAAAAAAATGAAACAGTTTTACATCAAAGACCTGGCAAAAATTATAAATGCGAACACAACTTCAGACATGCCGCCTGATTCCTCCTTCTCCAGCGTCTCTACCGACTCCAGAGCCACAAAAAAAGGCGATTGCTTCTTCGCCATAAAAGGCCCGAACTTCGACGGCCACGACTACGTACAACAGGCCTTCCAAAACAGCGCCGCCTGTGCCGTCGTCAGCAAAGACGTAAACACAAAAAACACCCTCATAGTAAAAGATACTCTAAAAGCTCTCGGCGACTTCGCCGCTCACTATCGAAAAACACAGGACTTCAAAGTCATCGCCATAACAGGCTCCGTCGGAAAAACTACAACAAGACATATCGTCCACCACGTCCTGAGCAAAAAATACAAAACTGCACAGGCCCCGAAAAACTTCAACAACACCATCGGCCTGCCGCTCACACTCTTAAATGCCGACCCTCAGCACCAAATCGTCGTCGCAGAACTCGCTACAAACCATCCCGGCGAAATAAATTACCTCTCCAAAATCGCCTCGCCCGAAATCGCACTTGTAACAAACGTCCAACCTGCCCACCTCGAAGGCTTCGCCGACTTAAACGCCATCGCAAACGAAAAAATCTCCATCGCTGACGGCCTCACAACCGATGGCACCCTCATAATAAACGCTGACTGCGAAATCCTCCTCGATACCGCAAAACAAAAAAATCTTAACTTCATGACCTTCGGAAAATCCGACCACTGCGACATACAGGCCAAAAACATCTCTTGCCAACCCTCGCAAAGCTTATTCACCATAGACTCCGAAAAAATCAACCTCCCGCTCCCGGGCCCCGGCAACGTCGAAAACGCCGTCGCAGCCTGGGCCGTCTGTAAACTCCTCCGAATAAAAATCGAAGACTTCGCCCTCGCCTTAAACTCCCTCCCGCCGCTAAACATGCGAACCGAAATAATAAAGCTCGGTAAAATAACCGTCATAAACGACTGCTACAACGCTAACCCCGCCTCCATGAAAAACACACTGAAAATCCTCGCAAATCTCAAAACAAAAAAACAAAGGCTCGTCTTTATTTGCGGCGATATGGCCGAACTCGGTAAAAACACCGAACCACTCCACGAACAACTCGGTTCCGACATCGCAGATGCAAAAATAGACCTCCTCATAACCGTCGGAAAACTCGCTAAAATTACTCAACAGTCCGCAAAAATCAACGCTCACTATAAACTAAACACAAAATCCTTCGATGACACCATTTCCGCCTGTAATAATCTGCATAAATTCATCAAAGATTACGATATAGTATTAGTCAAAGCATCGAGAACTATGAAACTCGAAAACGCCGTTGAAAAACTAAAAGAACTTTTTGGCAAAAAATAAAGCTGGTTAAATCATGATTTACCACCTGCTCTGGAATCTCAGAAACGTCTTCACCCACAAGCTTGGCTTCTACGCCTACCAGGACGTAATGTTCCGCTCCGTCGCAGCAATACTCACCAGCTTCCTCATCGCTATTCTGCTCGGTCCGAAAATCATACGATGGCTCATGACTAAAAAAATCGGCGATAGACCAGAATTCCACCACGCCGCACTCAACGAACTCACAAAGGAAAAAACAAACACCCCGACTATGGGAGGACTTATAATCATCCTCGCCGTCATCGCCACAACCATGCTCTGGGCAAAACTAAACAACCCCTTCGTACAAAAAGCAATCTTCCTCGTAATCTGGTACGCAATCTTCGGTGGACTCGACGACTGGCTCAAACTCACCGCAACAAAAAGACACAGAACCAGACACGGACTAAAACCATGGGAAAAACTCACCTTCCAGTTCGGCGGTGCAATACTTATCGCTTGGTTCCTCTACCGTGACTTCGCAAACATACCCGACGGAAAATTATTCTGGCTGCCATTCTACAAATACGGACTCCCGCTCGCAAGCTCGGTCTTCGTTATCATAGCCATCCTATACATCTCCGCAACAAGCAACGCCGTCAACCTCACCGACGGTATGGACGGCCTCGCCGCCGGATGCGCCGGTATGGTCAGCCTCGTACTCATCATACTTTGCTACGTCGCCTCAGAAACGATGGGAAGAGCCTCGCCCGTAACATGGGCAAGCTACCTGCTGCTGCCCGCAATACCACAGGCCGGCGAACTAAGCATCTTCTACTCCGCTATACTCGGAGCCGTGCTCGGCTTCCTCTGGTACAACTGCCACCCAGCACAAACATTCATGGGAGATGTCGGCTCCCAGCCGCTCGGAGCAGCTATGGGCTACGGCGCACTCGTAACAAGAAACGAACTACTGCTGCTGATAATCGGTGGCGTCTTCGTCCTCGAACTAATCAGTGTCATACTACAGGTCACTTACTTCAAATACACCGGAGGAAAAAGACTCTTCAGATGTGCCCCCATTCACCACCATTTCCATCTCATCGGATGGTCCGAACCACAGGTCGTAGTAAGGTTCTGGCTCCTCGCCGCCGCTTTCGCCGCACTCGCTCTCGCTACTCTAAAAATCAGATAGCTGCTGTCCGCTTGATAGTAGCTGCTACTAATTACAAACAAACTTTTTGTAATTGAAATCACGACAATTTGCCGACATATTATTCCGGAAGTGGCTGTGAACCCAACTCCAAAATTTGTTCTTCAAAAAACCAAAAAAATAGGTCAACTTGCTAAACTTTTTTACACGAGACTGCCATGCTAAAAGCAAAAGACATAATGACCAAAAACGTAATCAGCCTCGAAAAAAAAACTCCTATCTCACAGGCACTTAAGCTTATCCTCGATAACAACATCAGCAGTATCCCCGTCGTCGAAAAAGATAATACCCTCGTCGGAATACTCTCCGAAAGAGACGTGCTAAAGCTCTTCGGAAAAGAAGAAAATTCCAAATCAAAAAAAGTCGATGACTACATGACCCAGCCCGCCGTACACTTCGATGAGAACGAAAGCCTGCCCGACATCTGCGATTGCCTGATGAACAACTACTTCAAAGCGGTGCCCGTAACCTCAAAAGGAAAGCTCACCGGTATCGTCAGCAGAAGAGACATACTAAAGTACATCATCGAGCAGAACGAAACTGCCGAATAACTACAACCTCAAACGTCATAGTGTTCTTCAATATGAATACTCACGTTCTCGCGGTAACCGTCTGAATCACCCTCGCCCATCTTGCTAAGCTTCCGCTGGGCAAAAAAAAGACGAATCGCAAAAATGCCGCACCCCACCCCCGCCGCACAGAATAACACCGCAAACAAAATCGCAAACAACTCGCGAAGCAACCATATCAAAAAGCCAACGCCTATCAGAATCAGACCCAAAACAAAAATGCCCGCCGCAAATTGAAGCGATGCCCGAGAAACCGCATTCGTATAAAATCGAAACATCTTCTAAACACCTAAAATACCAAAAAAGGCGGGCCCGAAAAGACCCGCCTGAAACTTCATCCGCTAATACATTCCACCTCCCGGAGGCATCGCAGGAGACTCCTTCTTCTCCGGGATCTCGCTGACTATCGCGTCCGTCGTCAGCAATAGCGACGCTATCGACGCCCCGTTCTGAAGCGCCGCACGCTCGACCTTCGTCGGTACTATAACACCGAAACTTATCATGTCACCGTACTTCTTCTGCAGCGCGTCATACCCGTAGTTCTTCTCTTTGCTCTCCATTACCTTCTGAGCAACTATCGAACCGTCAAGACCCGCGTTCGCTGCTATCTGCTTAATCGGTGCGACAACCGCCCTGCGCACTATATCAACGCCTATCTTCGCGTCACCCTTCGCCTTCAACTTATCAAGAGCTTCCACAGCTCGAAGCATAGACACGCCACCGCCGGGCAAAATACCTTCCTCTACCGCCGCCCGACATGCATGCAGCGCGTCCTCGACCCGCGCCTTCTTCTCCTTCATCTCTGCTTCAGTCGCCGCGCCCACGTTAATCTGCGCAACGCCGCCCGCCAATTTCGCCAAACGCTCCTGAAGCTTCTCGATATCATAATCGCTCGTCGACGCCTCAATCTCAGCCTTAATCTGCTCAATCCTGCCCTTTATCGCATCGCTGCTGCCGCCGCCTTCGATTATCGTCGTCGTGTCCTTGTCAATCGTAATCCGCTTCGCACGGCCAAGCTGACTCAGCTCGATATTCTCTAACTTCAAACCCAAATCCTCGAATATCGCCTCGCCGCCCGTCAAAACCGCGATGTCACTCAAAAGCGCCTTGCGCCTGTCACCGAATCCCGGTGCCTTCACAGCCGCAGTCTGCAATACTCCGCGAAGCTTGTTCACCACCAAAGTCGCCAATGCCTCGCCCTCAACGTCTTCCGCGATAATCAACAAAGGACTGCCTTTTTTCGCGACCTTCTCCAATAACGGAACCATCGACTTCACCGAGTTTATCTTCTTCTCGTGAATAAGAATATAAGGCTTCTCAAGAACAACCGTCATATCCTCGAGGTTGTTGATAAAGTGCGGACTCAAATATCCCTTATCAAACTGCATCCCCTCAACCAGCTCGACCACCGTCTCAAGCGACTGGCCTTCCTCGACCGTTATCACGCCGTCCTTGCCCACCTTGTCCATCGCCTCTGCCATCTTCTTGCCTATCTCTACGTCCTGGTTCGCCGAGCACGTCGCAACCTGCTCTATCTGCTTGCTCGAATCAACCACGATACTCATCTTCGCAAGCTCATCAACCACTGCAGCAACCGCCATGTCGATTCCCTGCTTCACCTGCATCGGATTCGCGCCCGCCGTAATGTTCTTCAGGCCCTCGATAAATATACTCTCTGCCAAAATCGTCGCCGTCGTCGTTCCGTCACCCGCAACGCTCGACGTCTTCGATGCCACCTCTTTGACCATCTGAGCGCCCATGTTCTCATAGGAGTCCTCTAATTCTATCTCCTTCGCTACGGTCACTCCATCCTTCGTCACCGTCGGTGAACCGTATGACTTCTCCAATATAACGTTACGACCGCAGGGCCCCAATGTTATCTTCACCGCCGCCGTAAGCTTCTTTACTCCCTCGCGTATCGCCGCTCGTGCCTCCGTCCCGAATGCTATCTTTTTAGCTGCCATTTCTTCTTTCTCCTTTTAATTACAATTTAAGCTGCACGCTCTAAGCCGTACACTATTTCTCTATCACTGCCAACACGTCCGATTCGCTCATTATCAAATGTTCCTTTTCCCTTATCTTCACCTCCGTGCCCGCATAACTCGTAAACAATACCGTATCTCCCTTCTTCAACGAAAGCTTCTGCACGCTCCCGTCGTCCATTATCTTACCCGGCCCAACCGCAACTACCTTGCCGCGCTGGGGCTTCTCCTTCGCGCTGTCAGGCAGTACTATACCCCCAGCCGTCTTCGTCTCCGCCTCAAGACGCTCTACCAGAATCTTATCTGCCAATGGTTTAATCTTCATCTCAGTTCTTCTCCTTTCAAAAAACCTTTATTCTTAAATCCGAATTTCATAACGAAAAAATACTGTTCTCGTAACGTTTCAAAAATAATCGGTCCAGCTGCTCCTGCAGCAAAACCATATCAACCGGCTTATCTATCACACTGAAAACTTCAAGCTCAAGCGCCTGACCCAGCAATCCCTCGCCCGCCTCGCTCGATAGCAAAATACAAGGCACCAAAGGATAATCCATCCGGATTATCTTCACCGTCGCCAGCCCGTTCGACTCCTCGCAGTCCATATCAACTATCGTCGCGTATATCCGCTCGTGCTCGATTATATTCAAAAACTCATCCGCACTCTGGGCCACCAAAAGGTTCACACCCCGAGGGCGAAATATCATTCGAACCGCCTCAGGCCACGCCCATCTCGCCTCGCTCGCCAATAAATTTATCTCAGGTTTTACACGTAATGCAACCATAACCCTAAAATAAATGCAAATGCCGTGCCAATACCGCTCCAATGCCCTCAGTCACACGCAAGCTCCTCTCAAATAACAACTTACAGCCTAAAAACTAAAATTACCTGCCCCTGCCAATTTGATTAAAACCCCGCCAAATCTGCCATCCTGGCAGAAACACTCTCCACGCTGCCCCCGTCTTTTGTTTTTGCGGGCACCTCAACAAATAAACCCTTTTCAGCCGTCAAAGTGCCGCCTTAACCTCCTTCAAAGAAACTCCGAGCGTCTTAACGGAAACCTCACCCAGCAAACTCTCCGGCCCCTGAAGATGAATTGTCCGGTGAATATGCGTAATAGACTCACCTGCCTCTAAACCAGCCGCAGGCGACGACGACTCCAATTCGCAAAATGGACCCAACGGCTTCTTGCCCGGTGCAGGAGGCCCGTCGTTGTACGAATTCACCGCGTCTCCTCTGTAAGGTTCTTCCTGCATCTCCCAAAGCGAATTAACATAATCGCTCACCCCTTCCGGCTTACTATACTGTACCAGCGTAAGGACATTGTTCGATGAGTCGTAACTGCCCATTATCGGTTTCGCTCTTTGCGGAGAAAGACCTATCTTACTTCTGCACTTACCGTCACCGCTGAAAAACAAAACATCGTCCTTCACAATCAGCCGCTCCGCAGGAACCTTACCAAAGTATGTATCGTTCACCTTCGCACCAAGCTGCTCTTCCGGACCCTCCTCGAACGGTATCACGATTGTCGTTCCTTCGGACGGATTAAACATACCCAGTATCCATATCGAAAGCAATCCCGTCTCTTTACGCCACGCCTCGCTGCCCGCGTTCTTCAGCGTGTTCTCCGACTGATAACCCACAACCTTCACACCTTCCGGAACCTCCACCCCAAGATGGTCTTCTACCTGCCCTCTATCCAGTAGCCGAATTTTCCGCTCTATCTCTATTTCAAATGTGAAACCTGCCATGTTGGTAAGCTTCGTCCTCTTCTCAAAAGTCGCACGGTCCTTCTCCTTGCAAAAACTCTCGAACGGCTCGGTATCAATTACTGCCGGCGTATACCAGTGCTCCAAATCAAACGGGTCCCCCGCCGCAAAGAAAATAGAATACTGACCGCCTTCGGGCCCGAACCAGATGCGGTCTTCTCCGCCAAAAACATTAATGTGTTTCTGAATCTCTCCGGAACTAATCAGCTCGTAATTCAACCAGCCGAAACTCAGCCCCTCCGCTCCTTCCGCCGTACTGGTCATTATCCTGCCCTGATATGCCGGAACAACCGCCACTTGCGACTCGCCCGTCTCGTCGCTCAGCGTAAATACGTCTGTGTGTTTTTTCAAAAATTCCACATCTTCTCCAAACGTTCGATTCTTCATACCTTCTCCCTGACAACCCACCGACAAAAATAAAATCGCCCCAAAAATCCGATACCTTTTACTTCTCATTTTATCATCCTTCAAAACCATAACTAAATCCCAGCCATATACTTCTAATGCCTCACAGGCCGACAAATACTCTAACAACTCCGGCAAAACTTTTCAACCATCCTCTCCAACACCCCCAACCCGCCAATCTCCCCCAATTAATCAATCATCCGCAATCACTTAAATCGCCTATCCCCGCTCAACCTTGCCATTTGTTGCCATTTCAGCCGGCAAACAGCATAAGCAATAAATATAGTAAGAAATTGTTTTACAAAGCTCAATAATGTGGTATAACTAATACATAAGGATTAGAAAATCTTTAGGCCCGCAGAGCGAGACTACTAACCTTTGTAGCTTTTTTGTTTGGTGCTATACCTAAAGGAGTAACAATGGGAAAAATACTAAAGACATCGGTTGAGGGCAGGAAATGCATGTTCCCGGACTGCACGCATATCTTGAGTATCTATAACCATGGAACTTACTGTCATGCACATCGGGATCGGGTCTCTAAGGAGCAAAAACTCAAGGTTCCATATCATCATATTTTATAAACCGAATAATTAATACAGATACTATGCAGTACCTTTTCGCTGCCAGAGAGACTAATCTTACCCCCGAACCTGCCACGCTTTTGCTGCTCACCCCTCCCACGCTTTGACTACGGCCGGGAGCTTTTGTCCCGGACAGTTCCTACCAACCCGGTTAACCTTTGGTTTTGGCTTCATTAACCTTAACCGTGTAGCCATCACAATCTTTCCCATCTAAGGCGGCTATTGCTGCTTGAGCCTCAGCATCACTACTCATCACGACAAAACCGAAACCTTTGCTTTGACCTGTCTGGCGGTCAGTGATTATATAAGCTTTTTCCACCGACCCAAATACTGAAAACAAAGCTTCCAGGCTTGCTTTATCTGCACCAGGACTTATATTTCCAACATACAACTTTTTACCCACGACCATTCTCCATTTTTAGTATACCAGTGCTCGCAAAAAACTATGTACTCTCAGATTGACCGGCAAAGGGATTTTAACTCGGACAACTGACCAATTCAAAACATTCTTTCCAAAAACTTTGCAGAAACTTATTTATCTTAAACTCAAGCCTCTGGCACATTTGATCATTGGTTATGATGAAAGATGCCCTTGTTTTCATTCTGAACCACTATATTTATTGTAGCTTAGAATTTCATCCGTGCTTTTTCTTTTTTTATCCGGAATTTTATCATCAGCGGAAAATCCGACTGTGATCATAAGCTCAACCCTTTTAAGGGTCGGAATTGAAAGCAGCTTCTTTACTTTCTTCTCATTGAACCAGCCAAGCATACAGCTTCCCAGTCCTTCTTCCGAAGCCTGAAGGCAAAAATGTTCAGCAGCTATCCCTATATCCATCAGGCTGAAGTTTTTCTTTTTAACAATACTCCCAAACTTAGCGAATATTTTCTGACGTTCGGAAACTATTAATACCAGGACAGGAGCTTTAAAGGCAAAATGATTAAAGTCCAGCAGACCCTCAAAAGCTGCCTTTGCTAACTCATTTATAAGCATGGGGTCATCTACCACTACAAACTTCCATGGCTGTGAATTACATGCAGAAGGTGCCAGCCTCACAGCTTCGATGCATCGGTCAATCTTTTCCCGTGGAACGGGAGTGTTTTGATAGTTTCTGACGCTGTATCTTTTATTTGCCAAATCCAAAAAACTCATATCTTTCCTCTAATGCCATAATATTTCCCTATTCTATTCACCAGCCGAAGGCGGCGGCGATTACCCTTTCAACCACTTTATACTTGTTGGCCTTTCCAGTTTATTTTGTCAATTCTTGCAGTAATCCCAACAGAACGAAAACGATCCAAGAAAACGCGATTAAATATCCTGAGGCTACATATACCAACCTCTACAGCGGTCTGAACACACAGCTTAAACACATCGGTGCCCGGTATAAGAAATTGAATTGTTATTCCACCCGTTTTCACATCACTCGTAGTAATATGCCCGCAAAAGTTGGGATGAGCGCCATAATCAATTGTCCTTTTGTAGAGAAGCGAAGCCTCCTGACTCAGTGTTTTATCCTGCTTAATCAGATTATCCCTGACAGCCCCATATGTAAATATTTGCCGACACTTTTTGGTTGACTCTTCGTCTTTTCCACGATTCAGCCAGGCTACTGATCTTTCTGGAAACTCCTCATCTACAGTCGGATCGTCATTTATATATAAAGCATATAACGCATTCTCCAAGCACCCACGGATAACCATATACGTCTCAACAATTTGCCCGCTTGTGGATAGCTTAACACCGCCCAAATACGCACTGTGACACCGACCTATAAAATTGGGAAGCAGCCTTTCATGTTGTCTATACTCAATATTTGTTGCAAGACGGAATAAGCTGTCAGTCTCATAAATCGCCTTGCAGATAGGGCTCCCCTTAAAATTCGTAAATGTTGCAATATTATTTTGATACGCTGATTGGATAAAATTTGATACAGGATCTTTTCCCCAGCTTTCAGGAATCTCAATATTCATTATGTCTCCTTATTTCACTGGCCAGCCGCCGTAGGAGTCACTTGTTTCGCTAATTATTACTACTTCTTTGAGTCATCTGCAGGAAAGCCTAAAGCTACAACAACGAGTTCATCATGAATACCGATGACCTCCAGTATCGGATTAAACTCACCAATTATAATGATAGGTTTAGTTTTGGCACCTACGCGTTTTTCAAGGAACGTTACATTCCTATTAACAAATGATTTGCCATTTAAGATCATATCGGGCAGTGTTACAATCAGTACATTGTTGTTTGTGGATTGAACCTTCCCCGTGTCCCAATCAATTTCAAGATTCTCCGGCATTAGCCCATTAGGAACAATGAGCCCGTCTTGATAAACTCCGAATATTGTGTGGGCAATTGGATACTGTTTAGATAGTTGTGGTTCAAGCCGTTCGGCTATTCTTGTCACTATCTCTTCTTTATCCGACTCTGATAGTTTCTGGCTGACAATCTTATCGCCTTCAACATAGTCGCCACCGACAATAGGACTATTATCACCACTTGTTTTAGCTTCCGTAGTTATCTTGTTCTCTGTCTTTGGTATCTCACTTTGCTCAGCAGCAGGTTTATTATTTTTTAGTTTTTCGTTTAAACGACCCCAAATATTATCGCCAAAGAAGAATATTAATATTGCTATAAATACAGTTATTATGCTTAAAATTATAATCAATTTCCCTTTGCCATTTTCCTTCTCTGGTTCTGGTGTGGCTGGTTTTATCTTTTTGTCAGTCTTATGGTTTGAATGACAAACCCTTTCTAACGCTGCTTTAAGAAACGCTGTTTTGTCCCCATGACCTTTATCTAAACAACATAAAACTGCTGTCGGTAGGTTATTCAACCAAATACCTTCAGTGATTTTCTCAACACCCTGCAAATAATTGTCGTGGACAGAAGACAGAAAAATGTAATATCGCTCATACTCCTCCTGTGTATTTCTTGCATTTGGTAGCTCTTTTCGTGTCTGATTTCTTTGATATCCTGACTCTGCAGGTTTAAGTATTTTAAGTGGATGTTCAGGTAGTGGAGTAAGCGGGGGTCTCCAGCAGCCAAAAACCTTTTCAGATTCTTCTTCCAAAGAATACACATATCGATACCACATCACTTCGACAAAAAAACGGTGATTCTTTTGTTGTTCGTCAGTAAGTTTATTATATTGAGTTTCTATTTCATTGTATTGTTGTTCTTGAGCAGCAATAGTGTCTTGCAACTTTTTGCACTCACTACTGGCGAATAGTAAGGTTTTAAGCTTTTCTTTATTGCGGTCTATATATCCTTTCAGGTTCTTTAGGTATATAGATGTTAATTTAGCAGGCATGTAATTTTTAGGGTTTTGAATTTTGTCGTCTGGGCCAATAGGTAAATCCGCCAGATAAAAACGGTCCCATTCCCAGTTTTTGTTATGAGGCGTTAAGTTCTTATCTTGAAATTTAGGGTTCTTCTTAACTAACTCCCAATGATCCAAAAGTTCTTTTTTTCTTTTATCGACAGCCTCATAATAAGTCTTCCACCGCTGAGCTAAAGGTCTGATTTGTTCCCTGAAATATTCCAATGCTCCATCGGTTTTTACAATATAACTATCAACTTCACCAGCAATTTGCTCTAATTGCCTATCATAATCATTTTCTTGTTTGGATGAGAATGCCATTATTATTCATTTCTATTTTAGGGTTCAGCTTAATTTTCTAACAAGTAGGGTAATGTTAAATAACAAAACTCTCTATCTTCGCTTTCCATCCCCTCACCACACAAAATTTTTTCTACAAATTACAAATCACAAATGGAGTTTATCCTGAGCCAAGGCGAAGGAACTTGCTAAGTACAAAGGAGTTTCCCAAATCGCCTTAAAACTCCAATCGCGGTTCCTCTCAACCACATCAAAATTATAACCGCGCCTATCCACTTCCGTCAACAACTTCCCCCCACCAGCCCCAATTAAAACTTTTTCGAGCGGAAATTATCCCAACCCGCTCAAAAAAAACAAAAACTTTACCCGCCATAGCTTTAGCGAAGCTTGCCCGCCATAGTTTCAACAACGGCGGGGCGGGCCGCTCACACCCCCCACCCACAAGAGAGAGAGATTGCGCGACCTCCGCGAAAGAAACCACCAAAAACAAAAACCCCCATTCTAACCAAATCCCCCA
>Ga0307378_10008537_pt1 | contig 13595 bp, 2 predicted proteins | sample UN1MG_FD_202238 | JGI IMG/M metagenome (GOLD analysis project Ga0307378, IMG submission 202238) | Soil microbial communities from Risofladan, Vaasa, Finland - UN-1 | ecosystem: Environmental > Terrestrial > Soil > Coastal area > Acid sulfate soil | place: Finland: Risofladan, Vaasa | collected... | reverse complement strand
AGAGCCTATCCCAAAACCCCAAGGGGATAATGTAGGGCTGAGAGATAAGGTAAATAAAGGGGGTAGAATAGAGGAGGCACATCGTTTATACTTACATTTTAGGCATATAAGTAAATGAAATGGAAGGAAATAAACAGATGTGCCAACAACAGTATAACCAAAAGTTAGAAGAGAAGCAACTGCCAACGATATGGGAAGTCCCCGATGAGATGTGGAAGCAGATTCGTAAGCTGCCCCTGGGAGAAAAGAAGCCTGGTAGCCCTGGGCGCCCAGCTATTCCTTGTCGGGTGGTGCTCAATGGCATTCTCTATGTACTGCGTACAGGCTGTCATTGGAAAGCTGCCCCCAAAGAGTACGGCTCTGGCAGTACGCTTCATCGGAGATTTCAGGAGTGGGAAGAGGGCAAGATCATGGATGCTATCGTGGAGATGCTGCTCGCCTGGTATGACAAGGTGATAGGCATTGATTGGCAGTGGCAATCTATCGATACCAAGATGGCTCCCGCTCCCCTGGGAGGAGAGCAGACAGGACCTAACCCTACTGATCGAGCCAAGATAGGCACCAAGCGACACCTTCTGATTGATGGCAATGGTGTCCCTTTGGCCTTCCTTCTCACTGGAGCCAATCTGCACGATATGAAAGGCATAACCGAATTGATCGGTGAGGGATTTTTAACGGTCAGGCCAATGTTGACTCTGGATAGACTCCAGCATTTGTGCCTTGATAAAGCCTATGATGCTCCAGAGATTGATGAGTTCTTACAGGCCCAAGGCTATATCCTCCATACCAAACGCAAAGGCAGTGGAGAAAAGACTCCTGTTATCGGTATCGGTGAAGCAGTCTATCCTGCACGACGTTGGAAAGTGGAAAGAACCATTTCCTGGCTCAATAATATGCGAAAGCTACGTACCCGCTGGGAGAAAAAGGCTTGCAATTATCGGGCACTCTGGCTATTAACCGCTACTCTCATCATTTATCGGTTAATAGTTTTGGGATAGGCTCTTAGATTGCCTTTTCATCATTACTTCCCTATCATGGTAATATACGCCTCGCTGGGCAGTATAGAGAAATTGCCTTCAGGCTGACCAAAGAACCAGCAGGAGGAGTCCCATTTTCCATTTTTAGGCTTATACCGGCTGATGCTCAGGACATTTTTTGATTTTGACTTTTGAAGATACTCAAGCGAAGTGTACTCTTCTTTTTGCTCTTCGTATCCTCCTCTTTGCCCTTTTGGTTCTGAAATAGTAATGAGACTAAGTCCTGGGATTAGATTAAGTCCCGGGATCGGATCAGGCTCCTGACAGACTAGCTTATCCTGTAATATAACTTGAGGAATAACTTTATGATGGTTTCCATAATAAAAGAGATACGCATCACAACTCATGAGGTCAAAATCACTCCCTCCGCACCTTCCATCTGATTTTCCTATCCGATTCCACGTAGAATTCCCCTTGTTATATTTCCAGATTGAATCCCCCTCTCCCAGTGTATTTGAACAAAAAGAGACTGCATCACAGGGAGCTTGTGAGGAAAATGGAAACAGGTTAACTCCTTGATAGAGAAGGCACTTAAAACTGGAAAGGTTAGGATCAGTTCCATATAAAAACTCTTCCATGTTGCTTAATCCATCGTGATCAGTGTCAGCATTTAATGGATAATAGGTGCCTCCCCATTGGCTATAGATATCCCTAAATCCACTGGCAGCATCTGTCTCATATCCTGGAACCCCAGAGGTTCCAGGAACTCCCGGAACTCCTGGAATAGCTAAGGTAATATCCGGCATACGATTGATCTGGCCAGGGTATAAAAAGATACCGGAAATCTGCTTTAAGATAATGTTAGGATCAACTTTTTCTGTGATCCGAAGCTCATGCATTCCACCACCTATCTTGGTGGTTAAAAAATACCACCCTTCAGTCATGGTCTGATCCAGGGTGTTGTCTTGTACCTTTTTCAAACTCCCGGTTAGGGCTGGGGGCATTGGGTTTCCCAGGGATGAGAAAATCGGGCCTCCCTGGGATGGGAAAAATTGAATCCTCACCCCATTTACCCCCTCTCCATCCTGGTTTACAACCCTTCCTATGATGGCCGCAAGCTGGACAGCCTGACTATCTTTTACCAACAGGTTATAGTTGATCTCTCCCTCATTGGGATCTGAGGCTCGCTCAAGTTTAAGGTAATAATAACTATCTCGAAGGCACTTAAAGGAGAGAGAGCCATAACCGGAGCCATTCGGAATAGCTTTCCCATTGGGGTCACATATAGCTCTTTCATTGGGGTCAGATAAGGAAAGCTGGATAAAGAGTGCGCATCCTGATGTATCCTGGGCATCTATCTCATAGCTATGCCCTTTATACCCAAAGAAATAAACCCAGTCAATATCGGTTAGGCTATGAAATGTGTGCTCTTGAACAGTGTTAATGGAAATCTGCTTTGCCTCCCCAAGGGTATTATCCTGCTCATAAGTATCAGGCTGGGGTTCTACCACACGAGTGGGAATAATGGGACAGGTTTCAGCGTCTGTCATCTCTGGATCAATTTGCCGGGCAGAGATGGAGACTTCAAAATACGGGTGATCTTTCACCTGCGGCAGACTACAGCTCCACAAAGAAGGAGCATCTTGAGTGACTTGAGTGAGGATTTTGTATGCACTTCCCCCCCCAGTAGGTGTCAAAAACACAGCTAAAGGAGGATCAATCTTCACAGATTCCTTTATCTTAAGTTTTACCGTTATCAGAGACTCTTCTTCTGTGGCCTGGACCTCCTGGATAAGACGGGAATCATTATTAGCTGTTGGCCTCCCCAGGGAAAGGCCTAACATCTCTCGAATAGTTTGAAAATTGCTGGGGTCAAAATCCCGGGTGTATAGGTAGGAGGAAGAGGGTGGTTTATTAAGACAGTTAGCAAACTTGTAAGCATCCAAAAAGGCATTACCGATGCTGCGAGAGGCCAGAATGCTGCTAAAAAATTTTGAGAAAAAAAGGGGATAGTTTGGATCGATGCAGGGGTCAGTGATCCCCACCCAGCCAGGCTTTGGGTTTAAATAAAATTCATCCATAAATTCCTTCATGAACTCCTGACCAAAAGGGGCATCGTAGAGGAAAACCACATGGCAGTTTGGGTCGATATGCTCTGTGATATGCCGGGGGTAAAGCTTTTGATTTGGATCCTGATTGAGGCTAAAATAGGCTTTCTCCCCATTGTCTAATCCTCCCTGACCAGTGAGATAAATAAGAAGAAGGCGGTAGTCTTTCCCCCGCACCCAGGAGGGGATATCCTGCGTAATAGTTCTGAAAGTAGGCCCCCTGTCTTTGAGATAATAGATGTTCTTATCCTGTATCTCTTTTTGTTTTAGTACATTATACGCTGTAACGCTTTGGGTATTTGAATATTCCCTGGCTTTATCCTCCTCCAATCCCTCAAAGTTTGTAGCCAGGATAATAGCCCCGATCTCGTCTGTTTCCAGGCTGCTGATATTGGTTCTGTCTGTAGTTACCTTGTCGGTTTTGTCCTTGGCAGAGAGGACAATCTGGTAGTTGAAGGCATCGGGATAGGGATCATCAATCTCGGTCTCATACCACCCGCCATAAGGGGCATTGAGATCAACAGCTTTAAGGTTGTAGATGGGGGCATTAGTTTTTGGTTCTACCTCTACTATTGACGAATCTCTTTCAGAACTGGTAATAAGAACCCAGACTCGATCAATACCAACCAGAGAGTAGACTTCAGCTCGAATTTTCAGCTTTCCTCCCTCACGTGAGAATTCTCTTTGGGTTATGGCTGGCTTTGGCTCGTCAATATAGTAAGTCAACTCCCGGTCCCTTTCTTTGGCCAGGGATTGATTAAAAAATCCGGGATCTTGAGGAAATGCTGAGATAGAGGAGCAGGCATGATCAAAGGAATCTTGCAGGCTATTGGTGAGGAGAAACTGATCAAAGAAAAAATATGAAAAGGAGTTCATGCCTTCAGCCTCAAGATAGGCTAGTTGATTAGGTTTATTTGGATCAGTACTGGTAATGATGATTACTTTATTAGGATCCATTAGACTCTTTAACTCATCCTGAACAGGCTGAATAAAGCTCCCAGAGTGACAGGCATCAACAAGGATAGTTATCTGGTTTTTTACATCAGAGGATAGAGATCCAATTCTTTTTGCCAGATCCTGAACAGTAAGACCATTACAACAGGGGTTGAGATTGAAGGTGCCAGGGGCACCATGATCAACCAGAAAGATCATAAGTTCCTGAGCACCGGTTTCTTTAATCTCGGCAAGGGCTTGATCAAGATTGGAAAGGGTAGGATGATCGTCTATATCATCTCTTTGACCATTGCGGTCCACATCCTGCAGAAAATAAGGATTAAGGTAAAAGATATCCTCACGGCCGTACCCTTTTTTGTGAAGGCTCCAATAGGCATGATTAGCAATGGTGTTGGTATTTTCCCAGAGATTATCTGGCAATCCGGGCATTTCTCCGATGCTTTTGTATCCAGCTACGATGATAGCCTTGTTCCCTCCGGCAGCAGGGTTATCCGGAATAGCAACTTCGATAGGCAGCCTGGCCGTGAGGAGAATGTTTGGATATAGTTGAGGGTCTGGGTAGGCTATGAGCGTGGTGAGGCCGTTTTTGGCCGGGCGAATGCAAATTTGATCACCAATGATTTCCCGTTGATTAGGATCTTTCGGTTCGAATACCAGAGGGTTAGACGACAGAAATCGAAAAGAGGCTGGATCGAGGATAACAGCGTTTCCATCAGGATATTTGGCAATGGCATGGAGGAAGACGGCTTTTGAGGTAATGATAAGAGGATCTAAGGGAATATTAGGATCATAGGGAAGGTTAGGGTCATAGGCAATATTGGGGTTATAAAGGTGAAGGGTAAGGGCAATGGGGCCTTTAGGGAGATACATCTGGGGTGCCTGGTCCAGAAAGGGGGGGCCTTGATCGTAGAGGAGATTACGGGCTGAAATGAAAGCATCTTTGAGGAAGTTTTGGTAATCCGCGGGATTTGAAGGGATTTGAAAGTTAGCCATGAAAAGATTCGTAAAGGAGATAGGGATATTAGTGTTTGGGTCAGGAGATGGCTTGAGGTACGATGGCCCCAAACCGGTTGAGGTGATGACGATGGTGTCATCGTTATCTGAATAGTTGGGATCATAAGCCAGATCATCAATAAAGGAGCCGGAATCTGCTGATTCCAGGAAAACTACTACTGGGCGTTTAGTGGCCTTAAAGGTATTTATATAGCTTTTCAGCTCACTTGCGGTTATTACCTCATTGGGCATGATCTGAAAGCGATCCTCTGCACCATGACCTACGAGGGAGATGTATAAGGGACCAGTGTTGAAACTATCATTGACAGCCCAGTCGGTGATGGCATATTCTAATCCATTGACCGACGGAACAGGATCATCTACTACCAGTTGATTGGGAAAGCCATCATTATCAATATCCTGAAGGTAAGCGGAGTTAAGGTAATAAATGTCATAGACCTCATAACTCTGAGTTCTGAAGGTGCTGAATATCTGGTTGCCAATCGTTTGTGTGCCACTCCAATAAGTATTTTTATTATCTCTACTTCCTCCTGCAGCCAGGATGAGATCCCCTTTTCGGGAAGGAGCAATATTTATCTTTAGTTGCATGAGATTTTCGTCATCAATCATATAGGCACAATTACCCTTTACAGCAACATCATAAGTAAATCCAGGAACATCGTAGGTTCCCACAATCATAGGATTATTCCTGTGACTGATATCGATAATATATAAGCTACCAAATGTATCAGTTACATAGGCATAATTATCTACTATAAAAACACTTGATGCAAATTCAGGGGTATCGCAGCTTCCTACAATTACCGGCTCACTTTTATTTCTAATATCGATGAGTTGTAAGCCCTCATCAACTCCACAAGCATAGTTACTGTCTACTATGGCAACATCACTTGCAGAGTAAGGACTTTCGTCGCTTCCCATTCTTCCCACAATAGGAATGTTGGGGTCGCTGATATTGACTATCAGTAAACCTCTTCCCCCATCAGCCACATAGGCATAATTACTATCTACAGCAACATTAAGTGCAGTGCCAGGGGTATCACAACCGCCCACAATCACAGGAATATTCGGGTTACTGATATCGATAATCTGTAAGCCGCTATCCCCATCGGCTACATAGGCATGGTTATCCGCTATAGCAACGCCTTGTGCATCATGAGGGGTATTGCAACTGCCTACAATTACAGGACTGGCTGGGTCGCTGATATCGACAATATGTAAGCCGCTATCCCTGTCAGTCACATAGGCATAGTTATTCGCCACAGCGACACCGTATGCAAAGCTGGGAGTATCAAAGCTTCCTACAATCACAGGGCCATTTTTGTTACTGATGTCAATGATGTCCAGGCCGCAATATCCATTAGCTACGTAGGCAAAACCATCCTCTATGGCAACAGCCATTGGAACACATACGTTATTCGAGCTTCCAACGATCACAGGACCATTCTTGTGACTGATATCAACAATTCCCAGTCCCCCGTTCCACTCAGCTACATAAGCATAACCAGCTTTTATGTCAACATCTAAGAAAGAATCAAAATGGTGGCTTCCTATAATCACAGGATCACTTGGGTTACTGATATCGACGATCTGTAAGCCACCAAGATTATTAGCCACATAAGCATAGTTCTCCGCTATAGCAACGCCTCGTGCATCATAAAGGATATCATCACAGCTTCCCACAATCACAGGAATATTTGGATTGCTGATATCGATGATCTGTAGGCTGCCTCGCTCATCCATATGTAAGCCGCTTACCCCATCAGCCACATAGGCATAGTTATCCGCTATAGCAACATCGTATGCAAAGCTAGGGGTATCACAATTTCCCACAATCACAGGAATATTGGGGTTGCTGATATCGATAATCTGTAAGCCGCTCCGCCCATCAGCCACATAGGCATAATTATCCGCTATAGTGACGCCTTGTGCATCATCAGGGGTATCACAGCTTCCCATAATCACAGGAATATTTGGATTACTGATATCGATAATCTGTAAGCCGCTCTGCCCATCAGCCACATAGGCGTAGTTCTCCGCTATAGCAACGCCTTGTGCATCATAAGGGGTATCCCAGCTTCCAATAATTACAGGATCATTTGGGTCACTGATATTAACTATCTGTAAGCCACTATCCCCATCAGCCACATAGGCATAGCTACCCCCTATGGCAACATCCTGTGCATTATAAGGAGTAATGCAGCTTCCCACAATCACAGGAATATTAGGGTCGCTGATATCGATAATCTGTAAGCCGCTCCACCCATCAGCCACATAGGCATAGTCACCTTCTATGACCACACCCCATGACCCCGATCCAGCAGTAGCCCAACTTCCAAAGATTACAGGCCCGTTCTTGTGACTGATATCTACAACAGCTAAACCATGATCATCAACCACGTAGGCATAGTTATCCGCTATGGCAATACTGTTTCCACCAGCATCGCAGCTTCCCACAATCACAGGCCCCTTTTTGTTCCTGATGCCACTAATATCTATGATAAATAAATCATCTACATAAACATAATTGCCCGCTATTGTGATGGCTTTTGCGGAACCACGGGTATCGTAACTTCCCACAATCACAGGAATATCAGGGTTGCTGATATCGATAATTTGTAAACCGCTCCACCCATCAGCCAAATAGGCATAGTTCTCTGCTATAACAACACCTTGTGTATCATCAAGGGTATCCCAGCTTCCCCTAATCTCTGGGTTATGCCTGTCACTGATATCGATAATCTGTAATCCACCTTCCCCATCAGCCACGTAGGCATAGTTACCCTCTATGGCAACATCATGGGCAAAGCTTGGAGTATCACAGCTTCCTATAATTTTGGGGTTATGCCTATCGCTGATATCGATAATCTGTAAGCCACTTTCCCCATCAGCCACGTAGGCATAGTTACCCTCTATGGCAACTTCCTGTGCAGAACCCGGGGTGTCACAGTTAGCAAGATAGTATAGCTTTTTAGGATCATCCACCTCGACCTTGACAATCTCTAATCCTGCCTCACCCTTAGTAATATACATATAATCAGTACGTTCATTATTGATAGTCTCTATCTCTAAACCGTAACACTCACCAAGAGAGATGAAAGATGCCAAAGATACCTTGTTAATATTAATGTTAAAAATCACTAAACCTTCGGATGTGGTACAATAGGCGTAATCTGCCTTGATTCCCCCACTTTCACGAGTCTTATAGAGCGCAACGGCACGAAACTCCCCATGACTGCTATTCCACTCCCCAACCAAACCTAAATTAACCATACCCTGAGCGGAGGCTGTCGGTAAAAAATACAAAAAGAAGCATCCAACCGACAAAAAAACAAAAGACATTATTTTCTGAATCTTAAACCACCTTTTCATGTTTATTCCTCTAGATAATGACAATCTAAAAATGACCTAGTGTGGTAACATAAAATGACCCAACCCCAGGGTTATGCCATTGATGACGGGTGAGGGGCGTAGGGAGTCCGTCGGACGACCGGAGCCCTCACCCGTCGCGCCTTGCATTTTTAGGTCTATCTATCTTTATCTTTATTTATTACCTACTTACTATATTTATAATATGTACTCGCTTGATAGAACCTTACTTAATTGCACCATTTCCAACCCAAAAGGGTATAAGCTATACTGACTGTAGCGTTGAACAACCCGACTCAGTTAATCAAATAGGCTTCACTGGGCAGAATAGGAAACTCAACTCCTGCTGGCTGGCCAAAGAGCCAGAAAGATGATTCCCAGACTCTTTTTTTATGGTTGTAGCGATTGATGCTTTGAACCCTCTTTAGTCCTTGTTCCCAAAGGAACTGAAACGAGGTGTAGTCATCCTGCCCATCCTTAGTTGGAAGACTACTCAGATTAAGCCCAGGAGCCAGAGTAAGCTCATAGCTTGTTTTATCCTGGACAATAATCTGAGGAATGACTCTGGAGTGGCTCTTATAGATGAGATACCCCATACCATTGGTAAGTTCGAAATTACTTCCTCCGCATGCTCCATTTACCTTTGATATATGGTCCCACTTAAGAGTTTTCTGGTCATATCCCCAGAGAGAATCTCCTTCCCCTAGAGTGCTTGAACAAAAAGAGAGCGCATCACAGGAAACTTGTGAGAAAAAGGGAAACAGGTTTAATCCTTGATAGAGAAGGCACTTAAAACTGGAAAGGTTAGGATTGGTTCCATACAAAAACTCTTCCATGTTGCTTAATCCATCGTGATCAATATCTCCATTTAATGGATAATAGTTGCCTCCCCATTGGCTATAGATATCCCTAAATCCACTGGCAGCATCTGTCTCATATCCTGGAACTTCTGGAGTTCCAGGAATTCCCGGAACTCCTGGAACAGCTAATGTAATGTCCGGAATATGATTGATCTGGCCGGGGTGTAAAAAGACGCCAGAAATCTGCTTTAAGATAATGTTAGGATCATTTTTTTCTGTGATCCGAAGCTCATGCATCCCACCACCTGTCTTGGTAGTTAAAAAGTACCACCCTTCAGTCATGGTCTGGTCCAGGGCGATGTCTTGTACCTGTTTCAAACTCCCGGTTAGTGGGGGTATTGGGTTTCCCTGGGATGAGAAAATCGGGCCTCCCTGGGATGGGAAAAATTGTATCCTCACCCCATTTACCCCCTCTCCATCCTGGTTTACTATCCTCCCCATGATGGCCGCAGGCTGGACAGCCTGGCTGTCTTTTACCAGCAGGTTATAGTTGATTCCCCCTTCATTGGGGTCTGATGCCTGCTCAAGTTTCAGGTAATAATAACTATTATAAGGACAACCAAAGGAGAGTGAGCCATAACCAGAGATATCCGGAATAACTTTTCCATTGGGGTCACATAGAGCTGTTTCATTGGGGTCCCATAAGGAAAGCTGGATAAAGAGTGCACATCCTGATGTATCCTGTGCCTCTATCTCATAGCTGTGCCCCTGATACCCAAAGAAATAAACCCAGTCAATATCGGTTAGACTATGAAATGTGTGCTCTTGAACAGTGTTAATGGAAACCTGCTTTGCCTCCTCAAGGGTATTATCCTGCTCATAAATATCAGTATCAGGCTGGTGGTCAGGACGAGAGCGAATAATGGAACAGGTTTCAGAGTCTGCTATATCTGAATCAATTTGACAAACCAGGATGGAGACTTCAAAATACGGGTGATCTTTCAACTGCTCTAGACTACAGCTCCATAAAGAAGGAGCATCTTGAGTGACTTGAGTGAGGATTTTGTATGCACTGTCCCCAGTAGGTGACAAAAAAACAGCTAAAGGAGGATCAATCTTCACAGATTCCCTTATCTTAAGTTTTACCGTTATCAGAGACTCTTCTTCTATGGCTTGGACCTCCTGGATAAGACGGGAATCATTAGCTGTTGGCCTCCCCAGAAAAAAGCCTAACCTTTCTCGAATCGTTTGAAAATTATTGGAGTTAAAATCCAGTGTGTAAAGGCAGGAGGAAGGGGGGGGCTTGATAGAACAGTTAGCAAACTGGTAAGCATCCAGAAATGCCTCACCGATGCTACGAGAGGCCAGGATACTGCTAAAAAACTTTGAGAAAAAAAGGGGATAGTTTGGATCGATGCAAGGGTCAGTAATCCCCACCCAGCCAGGCTTTGGGTTTATAGAAAATTCATCCATAAACTCCTTCATGAACTCCTGACCAAAAGGGGCATCATAGAGGAAAACCACATGGCAGTTTGGGTCAATATGCTCTGTGATATGCCGGGGGTAAAGCTTTTGATTCGGATCCTGATTGAGGCTAAAATAGGCTTTATTTCCATTGTCTAATCCTCCCTGACCAGTGAGATAAATAAGAAGAAGACGGTAGTCTTTCCCCTTCAACCAGGAGGGGATATCCTCCGTGATGGTTTCTAAAGTAAGGAGGCGGTCTTTGGGAGGATAGTAGATATTCTTATACTGTATCTCTTTTTGTATCAGTGTGTTATATGCTGCAACGCTTTGGGTATTTGAATATTCTTTCTCCTCGGCCTTATCCTCCCCTGATCCCTCAAAGTCTGCTGATTCCTCCAGGTTTGCATCCAGGATGATAGCCCCGATCTTATCTGTTTCAAGGCTGCTGATGTTCGTTCTATCTGTAGTTACCTTCTCGGTTTTGTCCTTGGCAGAGAGGACAACCTGGTAGTTGAAGGCATCAGGATATGGATCATCAATCTCGGTCTCATACCACCCGCCATAAGGGGTGTTAGGATCAACAGCTTTAAGCTCGTAGATGGGGGCACTGGTTTTGGGTTCTATCTCTACTATTGAAGCATCCCTTTCAGAGCTGGCAATAAGAACCCAGACTCGATCAATGCCAACCAGAGAGTAGACTTCAGCTTGAATTTTTAGCTTTCCTCCCTCCCGAAAAAATTTTCTTTGGATTATGACCGGTCTTGGATCGTCAATATAATAAGTCAACTCCCGGTCCCTTTTTTTTGCCAGGGGTTGGTTAAAAAATCCGGGATCTTGAGAAAATGCTGAAATAGAGTAGCAGGCATGGTCAAAGGAATCTTGCAGGCTATTAGTGAGGAGAAACTGATCAAAGAAAAAATATGAAAAGGAGTTCATGCCTTCGGCCTCAAAATAAGCTGCTTGATCAGGAGCTGTACTGGTAATAAGAACTACTTTGTTAGGATCTCCTTGATCCTCTAAGACTTGCTGAACAGGCTCAATAAAGCTTCCGGAGTAGCAAGCATCAATAAGGATAGTTATCTGTTTTTTTACGTCAGAGGCTATAGAGCAAATCCTTTCTGTCAGATCTTGAGCCGTAAGGCCACTACTGCAACAGGGGTTGAGATTAAAAGTACCGGGCTTACCATGATCAACCAAAAATATCGTAAGTTCCTGAGCACCGGTTTTTTTTATTTCGGCAAAGGCTTGGTCAAGGTTGGAAAGGGTGGGATGATCGTCTATATCATCTCTTTGATCGTTGCGGTCCACATCCTGAAGGAAATAAGGATTAAGGTAAAAGATATCTTCACGGCCATACCCTTTTTTGTGAAGGCTCCAATAGGCATGATTTGCAATGGTGTTGGTATTTTTCCAAAGGTTATCAGGTATTCCTGGCATTCCCTGTGGGCTTTTATATCCAGCTACGATAATAGCCTTGTTCCCTCCGGCAGCAGGGTTATCCGGAATAGCAACTTCGGTAGGCAGCCTGGCTGTGAGAAGGATGTTTGGGTAAAGTTGAGGGACTGGGTAGGCTATGAGCGTGGTGAAGCCGTTTTTGGCCGGGCAGATACGGATTTGATCACCAATAATTTTCATTTGATTGGGATCATTGGGATCGAATACGAGAGGATTGGATGACAGGAACCGAAAAGAGGCTGGATCAAGAATAACAGTGTTTCCATCAGGATACTTGGCAATGGCACGGAGGAAGATGGTTTTTTGGGTAATGATGAGAGGATCTAAAGAAATATTGGGATCATAGAGAATGTTAGGGTCATAGGCAATATTGGGATCATACGGGTGAAGGGTAAGAGCAATGGGGCCATGAGGGAGATACATCTGTGGTGCCTGGTCCAGGAAAGGGGGGCCTTGATCGTAGAGGAGATTGCGGGCTGAAATGAAGGCATCTTTGAGGAAGTTTTGATAACCCGCGGGATTTAAAGGAATTTGAAAGTTATCCGTAAAAAAGTGTGTAAAGGATGTAGGGATATTGGTATTGGGGTCAAATGATGGTTTGATGTATGATGGTCCTGTACCAGTTGAGGTAATGACGATGGTCTCATTAGTGTTGGGTGCATTGGGATTAGATGCTAGATCATCAATAAAGGAGCCGGAGGCAGTAAATTCAAGAAATACTACGACTGGACGATGTGTGCCTTCATGGTATATTCCATTAGAATCTATATAGCCGTTCTGGAAAGTATTAATGGAGTTATGTAATTCACTCGCCGTAATCACTGCATTTGAATTTGGCATAATCTGAAACCGATCCTCTGCTCCATGACCTATGAGGGAAATATAGAGAGGACCAGTGTTGGGAGCTTCCATAGCCCAATGAGTAATGGCAGACTGGAATTCAACTTTTGTCGGAGTGGAATCATCTACTATCAGTTGGTCCAAGATACGATCATTATCAATATGTTGAAAAAAAATAGGGTTTTGATACCAGATATCGTAGACTTCATAGCCATTATTGATAAAGGTATTAAAGACACGGTTTGCCTGCACTTGGATAGAAGGCCAGAGATTGTTTTCAGAATCTGCACCTCCTCCGGCCACAAGAATGAGGTTGCCTTGTAAGGAAGAACCAATATGAATCTTTAACTTTAGTAATCCATTATCTCCATCAGCTACATACGCATATTCATCCCATATTGCTACATTATATGCTCTACCAGGTGTATCATATGATCCGGAGATATACGGCTCTCTCTCGTTACTTATATCGATAACCTGCAAGCCACTATCCTCATCAGCCACATAAGCATAATTATCTCTTATGGTTACGCTTTGCGCCTCGTCGGGAGTATTACAGTTTCCAACAATATGCGGTCCTGCCTTTTTGCTGATATCAACAACCTGTAAGC
>Ga0307378_10008536_pt1 | contig 13596 bp, 21 predicted proteins | sample UN1MG_FD_202238 | JGI IMG/M metagenome (GOLD analysis project Ga0307378, IMG submission 202238) | Soil microbial communities from Risofladan, Vaasa, Finland - UN-1 | ecosystem: Environmental > Terrestrial > Soil > Coastal area > Acid sulfate soil | place: Finland: Risofladan, Vaasa | collected... | reverse complement strand
AACAATCACCACCATCGTTACTGCTTTGCTGGCTTACCAGGCTCACGTTACCCCGGTCACTTTGGGAACAATCAGCGCCGGTATTGCCGCGCTCACCCGCAGCATACAGATCGATGAGGATGAATTGTATGCGGCCATAATGAAGCTAAGAGATACAGTCGGCGGCTATATTTACGTGGACAACGACCGTCAATTAAATTGGCTTGACGATATAGGAGAGGATAAAGGACAACAGATCCGCTACAAGAAAAATATTATGGGCCTCTCCCGCACCTACGAGTACACCAACTTCGGGAACAAACTCTACTGCTACGGCGCAGGTGAAGGGACGGCCAGAATCAAATTATCAGACGCGGGCGGCTATGCCCTGGACTACGTGGAGGACGCCGCTTCTATAGCACTCAACGGAGTCTGTATTCGCCGCCTTACCGATAAGTCCATCACTCACCCTGACACACTTTATGAGTGGGCGCTTTTAAAGCTCGAGGAAATGAAAGACCCGCGCCACTCTTACACAGTGGACATGATCAATTTGGAGGCCATGGGCTGGGACTTCGAAGACATCCAATTAGGTTCGTACGTCAAGGTCATCGATGAAGATTTGGATATTTCCATTAACGCCCGCATTGTCCAGATCACCCGAGACCTTACCAATCCTGAAAACATACAGGTTGAGATATCGAATCCAGGTAAGGATATCATCGATACATTAAGCGGACTCTACGATAAGCAACAATTTGAAAGTCATATTGCGACTAAAATCGGCGCCGGACAGGTGGTTGTTTTGGGTGAGTTCATGGTTTCCGATTGGGTAACCGGAGGCACGACTTATATTAAGGGCGACTATATCCGCACAGGAGTCATAGAATCCACCAACTGGGGAGTAGGAGCAGGATCGCAGTTTAATCTCGACGATGGTACTTTCAAACTTGGTGGAAGTGCTGCTCCTAAACTAAGCTGGGACGGGACTACGTTGTCAGTCGATGGAGTTATTTCAGTCGGTGGAGCTGCGGACGATGTCAACGATCACGCTACGACCATTACGGGCGAGAAGATCACCGCGGACACCATCGAGTGCTCGAAGCTTAAAGCTTCCACTCTAACAGCCAAAACCATCACGCTCGGAGCAGGTGGCCAGTTCGTCACCGGAGCTGCAGGGTCAAACCGTATCGAGATAACTTCTACTCTGATCGCTGGGTACAACTCAATGAACGTGGCCCAATTTTACCTTCATGCCATCAATGGGAAAGCTTATTGTGGCGGAGGAGCAGTCATTCTCGACGCTGAGGGCATATGGCTCAATAGCTCTGCCAAAGCCCTGATTTTCAAAGACACTGGTGTGGAACAAGCTTCTATCTACTATAGCGCCGTCACGCCGTGCCTCTATATCGAGACGAGCGTTCTTAACAAACACATCACGATATCAGCCGGAGGCTATCTTTATTTGTATGGGTACAGCGGGATAGACGCTCACAGTAGCCCGTTCCTGGACTTGCCTCAGCGAGCTTCCGCACCAGCCACTTCAGAAAGCAGGGCTTATTACAACACCGCCACTCACAAGGCTTACTACTACAATGGCTCTACGTGGGTAGAGATTGGGACTGGTAGCGGGATGGCCAACCCTATGACCGAGATGGGCAGCATCATTTACCAGGGCGTGGCTGTTCCAACAGAATTGTTGCACGGGACAAGCGGCCAGGTACTGACTTCTCAGGGACACGGAGCAGCGCCTATATGGTCAAATGCAGGAGGAATGTCCTCTCATGCTCTTGACGGTGTGACTTATCATTCAGCACCCTCGGATATCACGACCTACAACTCATCAGTCTCAATGCATGGGTTTTTGAAGAAACTGGATAACAATGCTGATCATTTCATGAACGGCCAGGGAATGTGGACAACTCCAGCAGGGGCGGCATTTGCGACTCCGTCTATAACTCTGGGATTCGTGGCTGGTAACGGCGGACTGGGTACCACCGTGAGGTCGGACTGTACTATCGCTGCCTTTGACAACAACTGGCCGTCAACCCAGGCTTTCGGTGACTCTCCGGTCATTGGTGTGGCGGCATTTGCGGCCAGACGCGACCACAAACACGGCATGCCAACCGCTCGTATGCCAGCTTGCAGCATAGGAGTGTATACTGAATATCAGAGAGTATCTGGAGGACTTAACTACAACTACTCACAAGATTTACTGGTCCATGTTTACTGTTACAAAAGCACCGCAGGAGGCACCATGCTCGCTTATGTAAATGGAGTACAGATAGCAAGGGCTATGAACAATAACTACGTAGCGGCTAACTTCACTTTCTACGTACCAAAGGGTTTATCTTATAAAGTAGACTATTTCCCAACCCCAGATTCATTCCTGTGGACTGAATGGGCTCTTGGGTAAAAGAACACAAGGAGTTTTATGGAGAAACGATTTAAACTAAATTTGAGGGACTTCCAGTTAAAACAGAACGGAGAGCCGATTCTGAACAATGAAGGAAAGCCGGTGACCTACCAGGTCAAAGCCTCTATCGGTAATATCCTTTTCGCTCCACGGTTACAGCTAAGTACGCGAGACGTGATCCGCAATGATGCTATCGCGCGTAAGGTAGAGAGCGCAGAGAACGAGGTGCTTTTAACTGAGGGAGAGGCCAAAATAATCAAAGAGGCTTTTGAGGTTTTCGTTGGTTTCGGCCGCCTGGACCTCGAGTTAATCAACCGCGTCGAATCAATGCCGGAAGTCGATGTGAAGGTCAAAGAAAAATAAGGAGGCGCCGATGGATATAGCTGAATTAGCCGGTAAGATCGGGAACCTCGAGGGGACTGTGTTAGGCTTGACACAGACAATCCAGACGACCACCGCACAGCAGAGGGAAGATATCAACAAGCTCTTCACCGGGTTAAACGGCGTCAAGGCAGAGATTTTACGCCTTCCTTGCTCGCAACATTTGGATGATATAGAAGAACTGCAGGGCTGGAAGAAAAACTGCAACGGCGTGAAACAGGCCAGGGAAATTGAAAATTACAAAGGGGGCATTTCAATGAAGAACGCCATCATAGCTATTGTTCTAACGGCTTTAATATCAAACATCCCTAACATTATTATGCTGTTCACGAGGCCCGTAATGCCCTGATATTTCTCAGAAATAATTACAGTCCCAAAGGTGATACCAAAACATATCACTTTTAGGACTTGAGCCGCCCCGGAATCTTAACGTGGCGGTTTTTTGTTTAAAGAGGTGAACAATGTCTGAAGAAGTAACTACCGTTCTTAATGGCTGGAAGAAGATTCTGGCTGCAACCGTTCCCACAGTCGTAACCGGCGTAAACGCCGCTATCGTGGGTGTAAACCTGCCTTTGCCTGAAAGCTATGACCTTATACCGATGGCAGCCTGGTTGGTCAAGGCCTGTGTCTGCATGGCTCCATCCATCGCTTCTATTATCGGCGGTGTGAAGTATATGGCCGAGAATGTGAAACAGGATATTGCGCATACTGAGGCCACTGCCAAAGTTGAGACCGCAAAGTCAACGCCCATGTTCGATAACCCCGAGTACGGTAAGCGCCAGGTTAGCCAGGCCGAGGAGAGGTACTACAAGGTAATTGCACAGCCGCAGCTCAAGCCTGATTTCCCGAACGCTGTGAGCCGGAACCTTGAAGTCTGGTCAAAAATGGCCGCCTCGGATGAGGGCGCTTTCCAGATACTGATGGACAGGATAGGCGTTTTCATTGATGAGGAGTACAAGCGTTGGTCAACCTCTTCCCTGCAGGATATTGAATCCTTGAAGGAATTTGCCAAAAGGTACCTCGGTGTCGCTCTTACTTCGCAGGATTGCGAGGCTGTTTCAGCCAACAAAAACCTGGCCACAGTGGTGCATGCCGAAGCCGACAAGACCATCATCGCCTCGATCTACACCGCGCACAAGGCAGGGACGCTCGGCCCGGGTGTGTGGGAAGGCTGTAAGGTCCGCGCGCTCTATTATGCCCGTAAGAGCGTCATCGATACTGTCCAGAGAAAGCTGATCTCCGAGGATCTCCCACTGGTGCGTGAAGGTATGGCGGACCTTGGTCTCAATGATTACACTCAGAGGACAGCAATTTCAGGCGCCGGCACCTGGTACGTCAACATCGGTGGAGGGCCTCGCATCTGCGATCCCTTTGCGCTGGCCGGCATCGATTCAATTACCATGAAGCCTTTGGGGTGAATATGTTCCGCGCTGGGGATATAGCCGGATGCAAGGCGGGGATCCGCCAGCTCGCTTTCAACAAGCTGATCACTCCGTTTACCGACCGCTGGCACTTCCTTTTGATCGGGGGAAAGCTATTCAATGGCGATCATGTGATCTATGAGTCGCTGGCCAAGGGCGTCTGCCCCGGCAGATTGTCCTTTTACCGGGATGCCCATTTAAAGGTCTACCGCGTCCCGGATAAACGAAAGTCCCTCCAGGCGGTAGAGGAGGCCAGCGAGCTGGGGAGATTGGGCTACGACTATATCCTCTTCGTGTGGATGTTCTGGCAGGCGCTTTTTTACTGGACCATGAACGGGCCGGGGAAAATACCTTACTGGGCGCTTAAACAGGACGCGGACCGGAATGTGATCTGCACGGAATTGGTCTGCCAGTGCTTCCAAAACGCCGGCTATCCTCTGGTCCCTCGGGACATCATCCCGACCCCTGCAGCCATCGAGCAAGCCAATCTAAACGGGAAAATCGAGAAGATATTCGAAGGTGTCTGGTGAAAAGCTACAAGGTCGACCCGAACGGAAATGTGCGCATCAGGTTGGACATGGACAATTGCTTCCTCGAATTGAGGTTCAGGGACGGCAAAGCCTTTCATGCCTTGATGGTTGAAATGAACAGGATCGACCGCGAGCTTAATCCCGATATCTGCCCTGAGGCCCAGTGGTGCGCCGAAGTAGCCAAGTTCATGATCGACGTGCTGGATGCTGCCATGTAAACCCCTTGTCAACCATTTTCCATAGTAATCGCGATATCCCTGTTGATCATGGCCGGCGCCCTGTATGCCTACCTTTATTATCCCGTGGCCAGCATGATTTTAATTGCTTTGAATGGGGTTATACTAATTTTTGCGATAATCAGCAGATTTGAGAGGTGAAAAAGTAGTTCATTATAGGGAGCACATGCTCATCGCCCTGTGGTTTACCATAGGGCTTTTTTCTTTGTTTATTGACAAAAACTTTCCCAAAACCTATTGACAAAGTTATATAACTATGGTAATATATAGGTAGATAGGAAAAGGAGATAAGAAAATGAAAGAAATTTATAGGGATGGGAAAAGGCAGATTTCGGTAGAAGGAATTAGGCTTGAAGTAAAAGGAAAATTTGATAAGGAAATAGAGTTGGTTGGCGCCGAAATAACAACTGACATTCCAGAGATTATTAAAAATATGTTAAAGGAAATTGGCGACACAGAAGAAAAATGCATTCTCTACACTGCGTGTCAGAAGCCAGTGGTGATTCCTCTAGCTGCAATGGCAGTGATCCAGGCAGAAATAACAGCTATCAAGGCGAAAAATGAGGCTCTCCGCAACCAGCCGGAAAATATAGAGCGCAGAGCGATAGATGCGCTATACTCAAAAGCCGACAGATTGGCCGAGAGCGATAGCGAGGATAATGTCGCGGGTCCGATGAGTATCAGGGCGGAGGCACACCGAAGATTGATAAATTGGAGGATGAGGTACCCTGAGTGTGCGAAGAAAGAAGATAAAAATAATTTACTGGCACTGGCCTCAGAGCAGGAACATCTGGCCACAGGAGCATTAACCTTTGATGCTGATGGGTGGCTGGATAACAACGCCCAACAGAAAAGACACGATGAATTTATACGGAAAGCCGAGGAATACAAAGAGCAGGCCGCCAAAATATAGGAGGAAGGAAATGAATTGCAAGTTTACGGGGAAAATCGCAAAGGACGGTAAATACCTTACATACTCGGATGATATCCGGTTGAGCTACTATAGCAAAGGGTGGCGGGTAGGAGGATTTGCTCATAACCCGGACGGGCAAGATATCAAAAGCGGCACCATGGTACAGGGAGCAGATCACTACGGGCACAAAGCGGGAGAGGAGATTGGTATTACAATTATAGATAAACCGGAATTTTTCGGGCTGGCCGAGTGGAATACCTTAGATGCTGCACGCCACGCCATCAACGAAGGAGTTCCCCTAAAATCAAAGTGGGGGCTGCCTGCTGAGCACTTCGGGCAGCACGTACCAATCACATTCGCTTTCCTATCGAGGGAAAGCTACGGAGAATGTATTCTCTATGATCTCAAGATCGTAGAGTTTGGCTGGTAATCATGGGAATGAAAAAGTGTAAATGCCTCCGCTGTGATCACGAATGGTTCCCTCGCTCTGAGAAGAAACCAAAATGGTGCCCTAATTGTAATTCCCCTTATTGGGCTAAACCACGAAGGTCAAATTTATAATCTGCCCGCTAAGGCGGGCTTTTTCTTTGTTTATTGACAAGCATGCTATAATATAACCGTATTAAAGAATTGCCGTGAGACTCGGCAAGGTATTTTCAAATTGTTAGGCCCTGGACGGAAACGCCCCGGGCCATTTTTTTGTTTAAAAAGATTTTTCCGGAAACCCTTGACATGGGCATAAACTAAGGTGTACACTAAACCCATGAGATACGGAATGAAACTCAGAATATTTATGTGTGAGAGATGTGGTAAAGAGTGGGAATCGAAATCGAAAAAGCCTCTCCGCTGTGGGAAATGTAAATCGCCTTATTGGGATATTCCCAGGAAGGATAAGGCTAAGGAGGTGAATTAGATGCCAACGAAGCCAAATGAAATCAGAGTGGATATCAGCAAGGCACAGGATATTCTTGATTTCGCTTTAGGTAAAGGGGTCACCCAGGCAATCGTAATATCACCGGTAATTATTGAATACTTCGGGGATTACCCAATCAGGATTATACAGGACATTAATGGTGAGGTGTGGTTTGTGGCAAAGGATGTCTGCGATGCCTTGGAGATAGGCAATTCCCGCGAAGCCATTAGACCGTTAGACGATGATGAAAAGGGTGTCAAACGGATTGACACCCTTGGCGGGACGCAATCTGTAAATGTTATCAGCGAATCCGGGCGCTACCGCTTGACGATGCGTTGTGATAAATCCAGAGCAAAACCTTTTCAGGATTGGGTAGTTAAACTGGTACTGCCTTCTATTCGCAGTACGGGCTCCTATTCAATCAACCCGGAAAGCGAAACCTCTCTATTAGTCGGCGCAATCAAAGACCTTGTGATTTTGGTTAAAGACCTGCTGGCCGAGAAGATCAAGCCCGCGGCGCTTCCACCGGTTAGAGAAATAACTCCACGCCTGAAAATCTCGCAGATCATCCGGGCCTTTGCGGCGCGTCAGACTTCAAACTATACCTATGAGGATGCATGGAACGATCTTTACCTTCAATTCAAATATCGATACAACATTGACTTGAAAGGAAGGGCCAGGAATAAGAACAGCAACCCATTGGATGAGGCTGAAAAAATGGGAGTGATGAACGATCTCTTGGCTTTGGCGGTGGTGTATTTCGAATGAACAAAGCTCAGATTGAAGCGCGGCGCAAGGGGGGCAGGGCCACAAAAGCAAAGTATGGCTTCGTGAGATGTGACTGCGGATTTTTACACAGGTCATCTGATTTCTACGCACAGAACGGAGCCAATGGTGGGAAAAAGACGTTTGAAACTTATGGCAGTGAACATATGTCCGCCCTGGGAAAAATGGGGGGCCGAGGCAACAAAGGAGGTAAACATGACAGTCAAACCACCGGAGACAATAACAATCAAACTGACCGAGAAAGAGAAGGAAATCCTCGACAGGATGATCGAGGACAGCATAACCTGGAGAGGCTTCGCCTGGTGGCTGGTGCCGGCAGATAGGAAGCCCATCCTTACCAGGGGAGACGCGATCAAATCCCTGATCAACAACGTCGAAAGGGAAAGGACAATCGAGATCGAGCGGCGCACGGCCTACGAACTGGGGGCGATATGAACTGCGAAATTAAGAATCACCCCCCTATGAGTGTATGCTCCGGGTGTAAAAAGAAATGTCCGATAGGCATCCCGGAGGACTACGGCTACGTAAACCCGGGAGGGCAGGAGGCCGTGATCAATGAATTGGTCTATCGCTTCAAAGCCTACCAGGAAGCCAAAGTCTTGATGAAGAGAGTCAAAAATCTCAGTTTAGTTGTAGCTTTGAATAAATTCGCTGAGGGGATGGTTTTCAATGGGTAAAGTATTGAGCGTTTTTGAAAAGAAATCCAAGGACGGCCTGAAAACATTCTATTCCATTGCCATTAAAAAGGATGATGGGACGACCATCGGCGCCGTGGCCTTTGACCCTTTGAAAGAAGGTGACGAAATACCCGACTCACGGATAGTCCCGGATAAAAGCGGCGAGGGCTGGATAGTCAGGTCGGAGAATAGAACAGGAAAAGGAAGTTATCAGCGCAATGAGGAGATGATCGTCGCTCAGTGCGTATTCAAGGGCATAGTTGACCTTTCTATCGCCGGGCAATTACCGATGTTTGATCCTGATCGCGGGGAATACTACCAGGAAACTTTGACCAATCTCGGAATCCAGATGGGTAAGACGATTCTGAATATCTCCCGCGCGCTCAAGTGCTCCCAACCTGTCGCAAAGCCCCCGGAGAAGCCGGTAGAAAGAGAGGCGCCTAAACTTGGGGAGAAACCAAAAGTGATCACGACCTCGAAGGAACTTTTCAACAAGACCAAGGAACTGGGATGGACGCCATCAGACTGCCAGAAAGTCAAGGGATTCGCCGTGGCGGTCAATGCGAATAATTACGACCTGGCCTGGGATCTAATTCAAAAGGCTATGGAGCCAAAGGGAGGTTAGTATGGAAACAGTCGAAGAAAACACATTACAGTCACTCGTCAAACACGCGGAGAAGTGGTTTTTCCCCTGGGTGATAGAGGAAATCGTTATCGAGACCGACGAACAGCTCAAGAACATGAGCGACCTGCTGGGAGTCGGAAAGAAAATCGTCAATGCCCTCGAAGCCGCCAGGAAAGAAGAAAAACAACCCTTCATAGATGGAGGCAAAGCGGTCGATGACTCATACCGGCCTACACAGAGCAGGGTATCGTTGGGAGTCACACGGATTGATAAGGCATTACTGGTCTATCACAGGAAAAAGAAGTCCGAAGCCGATGCGTTACTGGAAATGCAGATGGTAGAAGAGGCCAAGAAAATCGAAGAATGCCAGGTCACCGGGGAGATTTATCAACCCCCGGAGGCTATCGCTAAACCTGTCGGCGGGACTGTCAAGGGAAATATGAGCTCTACGGCGATCATTGACAGCTTCGAATACTTCATCAAAGATGAAAACCTTGTCCCCAGGGAGCTTTGCAGCCCGGATCTCAAGAAGATCAAGGCCAAGCACAAATACGACAAGAAGCCGATCCCTGGCGTTCTGATCACCCCCAAATCTCATACAAGCACGAGGCTAGGATAATGGCATTTGTTAATACTGAATAATTTCCTTCGATACCTGCCGGTGAGAAATATTATAGAAGGAGGATACACAACTGAATAAGAGTACCACAGCCGCAGATCTCACCGGCAGATATCCGATGAACTATTTGGAGGATAAGATGGAATACACAAAGGAAGAAGCTAAGGAAAGGTATCCTGGGGTAAATTTTTGTGGTCAAATTTTTTACATCGGAGATAGAGCCAGAATCGGAGTCGAAGCCAGAATCGGAGACTGGGCCATTATCGGAGCCTGGGCCAGCATCGGAGCCAGAGCCATTATCGGAGACTGGGCCATTATCGGAGACAGAGCCAGCATCGGAGTCGAAGCCAGAATCGGAGACAGAGCCAGAATCGGAGTCGAAACCAGAATCGCCACCGTGTGCTCTAAATACGTGGGAAATATAGTCCCGATGAAAGATAGAATCCTGATACGCTTTGGTTGCGAAACACACAGCGCGGAGGACTGGAAGCGGAAAGGGGAAAATTATGCAAAAAAGCATAACGAAACTGACTACTGGAACAAATCTGGAAAGAATATTATCAACCTCTTGATCGCAGAGGCCGAGGTATACCAGAGGGAGTATAAGCAAGTTTGAAGGCTACATGAAATATACAGAATGGGATCAGTTGACCTTAAATGAAATTCAGCGAGAGCTGCTGGGAGACAATCCCGTCAGGCGCTGGATGCACGGCGTCAGGTTTGTATCTATGTCGGCGGGGCGCAGCCGAAGACGCAGACCCCGTACCGTCACCCTGCTGCAATACGACGGCGACAGAAGAGCCGGCCGCTGGAGGTTCTGGAGAGGGGAAGACCGGCAGGATGGCGGGAGGATACCCTGGGACCAGTGGGCCACGGAGATCGGCTTCGATAGCTCTCAGATCGTGAGGGAGGAATTCGAGAAGGTACTAAATCAATGCCGGAACAGGTTTTAGACATAGAGGCGCAAGCTGCCGAATGGGGCAGGAGGAATTCACGTTTCATCCGGGCGGATGCACCGATTTTAAAAAGGAATCAGGAAATATTTGAAACGAAGGAACAGCAGGAGATAAAGATGGCGAAAAAGGGAGTTCCCTCGAAGGGGCGCAGATATTCCGATGACGAAAGGAAGTTCATCGCAGAAAACTACGGCAAGATGCCAATGGGGGAGCTGGCCCGGAAGTTCGGTATAAATGTGAGTGCCCTGCAGGGGTATGCTTGTTATCTGAGGAAGATCGGGACGATGCCGCCGGCACCTGACCACGAAGAGCGCTCCGCGATTTACTGGAAGGGTAAAGATAAACCGAAGAAGAACGCGCACCACGGCTTCACCGGCCAGGACGAGAAACACATAACAGACAGATCGCCGCAGGTATTGAAAATGGTACGCAACTACCTGACGGCCCAATGGTTAGGGTTTCTCGGTAGAGCGGATAACGCGGATAAGACACTGAATCAATTAAGGGCGGACTTTGCGGAGGAATTATTTAAGGAGCTTGGCATATGATCGAGCGTAAAAAGTGCAAATGCGGCCAATATATGATCAGACTGAGGGACCGGTACATCTGCCCTAACTGCGGGCATCAGGAGGAGGCTAAATGACTGCCAAACCGTTACGGAAGATTACATTAACTGAGCGCATGGATAAAGGACGAGCGGTATTTATTAATGTCTCTACCTACGGCCGTAGCCTCACCGTTAAACAGGTCCCCGGTACATTGGAGGATATCGATCTGCCCTCGCTGCTGAAAGAAATCGAGGAGCAATGGAAATAGGAGTTCCCTTGTTAGATATGGAGTTAAAGGTATAGGGAATTAAATGTCGAGACCTGTTAAACACACCGTCGATTATTTCTTCCCAACAGGCTTCGTGTGGAAGCGATTGGATTGGTATGTCGGCCCGCTACAAATACAAGTCAAATCAGATTTAAAGGAAAGGCCGGATATTTCAGAAAAGCTCGGGCGATTCAAATGCAAATTCATCGACTGGTGCTCAAAACAAAGAGTTGTATACGAGGCAGATATCGATAACGAATTCCAGGAGTTTGAGCGTAAATTCATATTAGCGCGTTTAGAAAACATAGATTTAGCTTTGTGGGAATCTACCCGTAAACGCATTTTTGAACGGGATAACTACACCTGCAAATACTGCAAAGTACGCGGGGGTATATTGGAAATTGATCACATAATCCCCATTTCTAAGTGTGGAGGGAACCAGGATGAGAATTTAACCACTTCCTGCAGGCGATGTAACCGACAGAAAAAGGACAAAATTTATGCCTAACCGAATCATAAAAGAATCTATCTGCACAAGTTGTGACATAGATCAGCTCACGCCGATGGAGGAGATTTTCTTTTACCGGCTGATTGTAAGTTGTGACGATTATGGACGGATGGATGGACGGGCGCCAATATTAAGGGCCAGGTGCTTTCCTCTGCGCTTATCAAAGATTTCTGACGTACAGGTCGAAGGGTATTTATGCAAGTTAGCAACGCTTGGCATGGTCCTCTTATACCAAGTTGATGGGAAACCATACATCCAACTCATCAGTTGGGAGAGGCACCAGCAACAACGGGCAAAACGTAGTAAGTTCCCATCACCTGCCGACAACGGAAATCAGATGATATCAGATGTTCCCGTAATCCAAACCGAAATAGAATCCGAATCCGAATCCGAAAAGGAAAATATTAAAAGAAAAAAGCACGAAGTTAAGGCGGGAGTTTTCCTTACGGCTGAGGAATGTGAAAAGCTCATGGATCAATTCGGTGAAGACGGAGCTAATGAGCGGATAAAGTCATTTTCGGAAAGTAAGCTTGCCCATGGGTATAAATACAAATCTGACTATCATGCGATTCTAACCTGGGAACGTAATAAGCCGAAAGGTAACGGTCATCAGAATCCCGACCCGGACCCCGACAAATACCTTACAGGGAAATATGGCCATATGGTGCAACGATGAACGAGATTTTAGAAGAGAGATCCGGCGGTATCTGCGAGGCCCCCAGTTGTACGTCCCAGGATTTCCGGGGGCTCCAGAGGGCTCACATCACACACCGTAAAATGGGCGGATGTAATGGGCCCATGGCCAAGATCATCGGCGACCCGCGAAATGTAGCCATACTTTGTGCTGCGCATCACGACATACTTGACGGGCGGGTCTGGAAGCCGAAAGAAAAGGAAGCTTTAACGCGGTACCTCAAAGAGCTGACCGGTTGGGAAGATTGGAAGCAGGAGCATACGGTATGAATAAATACAAAGAAGCGTTGGAATCAATGGTATGGCAATTTGGTTACAGAGGATTAAGAGGGAAGCGTCAGATGATTTATAGCGGAGGTTTAAGTGCTTTAGAGGAAGCATTCGATGCGTTAGGGTGGGACAATCCTCACTATGTAAAATTCAATTATATGATTACATGCAACATAAAAGGTTGCCATGGTTGGGCTGTGAGTGGATTATGTTGGGGCGGAATGTATTTGAGATTATGTGATGAACATACCAACGAACAATTCAAGGGTAAAGAGTGCCCACCTATAAAGGAATCGGTTGTTAAAAGAGAGTCAAAACGCGATCCAGTTACAGGAATATTGCCAATGGAGCATACGGTATGAAGCCCTATTATCAGGATAAGTGGGAATGAATAAACCGAGATTGTTAGATTTGTTTTGTGGAGCTGGTGGAGCAGCAATGGGTTATTATCGTGCTGGTTTTGAAGTTGTCGGGGTAGACATTAAACCGCAGCCGCACTATCCCTTTGAGTTTCACCAGGCTGATGCCTTGGCCTATCCGTTAGATGGTTTTGAAGCTTACCATGCAAGTCCACCATGCCAAGCGTTTACGACGCTGAGGGCGATATGGAACTCCCGCGAGCATCCCGACTTAGTTGCTCCGGCGCGTGATAGCTTGCTGCAAACTGGCAAGCCCTGGGTTATGGAGAACGTCATGGGCGCGCCTTTCTTAGCACCAATTATTCTCTGCGGCACGATGTTTAAGCTTGGATGTGAGGGCGCGGAATTATGGAGACATAGGCTATTTGAAACCAGTTTTCCTTTAATGTCACCGTGTTCATGCCAACATGGCTGGAGCGGAAAGAGCTCAGCAGTCAT
>Ga0307378_10008535_pt1 | contig 13599 bp, 10 predicted proteins | sample UN1MG_FD_202238 | JGI IMG/M metagenome (GOLD analysis project Ga0307378, IMG submission 202238) | Soil microbial communities from Risofladan, Vaasa, Finland - UN-1 | ecosystem: Environmental > Terrestrial > Soil > Coastal area > Acid sulfate soil | place: Finland: Risofladan, Vaasa | collected... | reverse complement strand
GCCGACAAGGTCACTGGCAGCCCTTCAAGAGGTGCCCCATCTCCTGAACCGTCAAACACTTGACCCTCGATCACACCTGACCCTTGGGCCCAGGCAGATTTCACAACGCCTGGCAGCAGGAGCAGAATCGCAACGAAGACAGCCAACCGATTGCGCATCTTACCTCTCTTCCGCCGTCCGTCGCACTCTTGGCCAGGCGGCAATGGCCGTGCCCAAGAGCAGGACCCCACCGCCAATCCAGATCCACGTGACCAGGGGGTTGATGACTATTTGAAAGGCCGCCAGGCCATCCTCTTCTAAGCTGGCCAGGATAACATAGAGGTCTTCCTTCAAAGTGCTGCGTATGGCCACCTCTGTCACCCACGGATTCTCGAGAGCATAGTGATAGTTCTTCTGCGGGGTCAGGGTGGCCACCTTGGAATCATCAACATACACGTCCAGCATCGCGGAGAAACGGACCTTGCTTTGATAGGTTTCGGGTTCTGGGTTCAGTGTTTGCACTGAGTAGTCACGGTAGCGAAGTTCATAACCCGCTATAGCTGTTGATTCACCGGGATTCAAGGCGATGAGCTGTTCGCTCTTGTATGTTCTTGAGCCGGTGACTCCGATAGTGATGAGGACGATACCAAGGTGCACCACGTAGGCGCCATAGCGGCGGCGAGCCTTGGACAGTATTGTAAGGGTGGCGCGAACGTAGCTTTCTTCCGTTGAGCGGCGGCGACTCATCACGTCCCGCACCAAGATCGACAGGAGTGAGAGGACAACGAAGGCGGAAATGGCACCTGAGACGAGCGGCAGCGCGTCCCTCACGCCCAGGGCGAGCAGCACCCCAGCGAATAGTGCTCCTCCCAGGGCGGAGGGAAGAAGGAGGCGAAGCCCGTCACCAGTTAGTCGCCGCCAGGCGATCACCGGACAGACGCCCATCAGACAGATGAGAGCCAGAGCAAGAGGACCGGTAGCTCGATCGAAGAAAGATGCGTCGAGGCTGACCTGGATACCTCGAATAGTCTGCGCTAATGTTGGATATATCGTTCCCACGAGGACTATCAGAGCCATCCCGCAGAGGAGCACATTGGCGAGAAGGAAACTGCCCTCTCGGGAAATGGGACTCTCCATCTGCCGTTCGCTCGCGAGCCGGTGCCGCCGGCGCCATATGAGGAAGGAGCCGACTCCGAGGATGAGCGCCATGAAGGACATCAGCAAGTAGGCAATGGGCTGAAGACTGCGCGCAAAGCCGTGGAGATCGGATACGATGATGCCTCCTCTGGTCGCCAGCGTTGCGAACAGGCACAACACGAAGGAAAGGATAGCCAGCACTAGGTTCCATACTTTGTGCATTCCGCGTCGTTCCTCCATCATGGCCGAATGCACAAAGGCGGTCCCGATGAGCCATGGGATGAGAGAGGCGTTCTCCACCGGGTCCCATGCCCAATAGCCACCCCAACCTAGTTCCACGTAGGACCACCAGGCCCCGATGATGATCCCCAGTCCCAGGGAAAGCCACGCGAAGAGATTCCAGGGCCTTACCGGTTTCACCCAATCGCCGTTCAGTTGCCCGCTCATGAGCGCGGCAAGTGCGAAGGCGAGAGGTATGGAGTAGCCGGCGTAGCCGAGAAAGAGGATCGGCGGGTGGATGACCATCCCAGGATTCTCCAGCAGCGGTAACATACCCACGCCTTCCATGGGCCTCCAGGGCATGGTCTCAAAGGGATTGGCAGTGAGGATTAGGACCAGGGTGAAGAAGGCCTGGTTGGCAGCCAGAGTGGCCAAGATGTACGGTCCGATCTTCCCCAGCCTCTCACTCTGTCTTACCGCTATCACGGCGAGAATGGTGAGGAACCAGAGCCACAGGAGCCAGGAGCCTGCCTCACCTGCCCAGAAAGCCGAGACTGTATAGATGAAGGGCAAATGCGTGCTGGTGTACCGGTAGACATAGGCTACCTCGAAATCGCGTGTCAGCAGGAGATAGAGGAGAATGGCCACCGTCAGACTGACCAACACCGCCATCACGGAGAGTGCGTTCGTTCCGCTTCTGAGTACCCGACGAGAACCACGACGGGCGCCTATGAAAGAGGCAACAGCCCCGTACGCCGAGACGCACAGGCAGAGGACGAGAACCCCGTAACCTATCTGAGACATTCTTGCCTCCTAATAGTGGAGGTGGAGTGCGAGAAGCCTATTCCTCCACGTACTTGGAAGGGCACTTGAGGAGGAGGGCGTTGGCCTGGAACACGCCGTTGGAGGAGTGCTTGCCTTCTACTACGACCTGCGCGCCGTCCCGGAACATGTCAGGACGAGCGCCCTCGTAGATGACAGGGATACTCCCACTTTCGTCTGCCATCTCGAAACGGAGAACCAGTCGTTGTGGATCCCAGTCAATCGTCTCACCCAACACGAGACCGGAGACTCTCACCATTTGATCTGATGGTCCTTGAGCCAGCAGTTCTTCCACGCTCAGATACTGAGCGCTGGCGCCTCCGATGTTGGTCACGATGAGCCATGCGAGGACGACAAAGATGATGGCGCCTCCGATGAAGAACTTCAGTCGGCCGCCAGTCATCAGGCCCTCGGTTGCCCGTTTGGAACTGGACGCCGAGTTACCCATGCAACCTCCGCCGCTTGAGAGTATTAGTTGAGTGTACTAGTCAAGTATACTGATGGGGAACGCGGTTGTCAAACATTCCCTGCTGGGCGGAACCCGTGCGCAGGAACGTACCCTCTGGCTTCGAGAGGTGTGTTTTCCCGCCGGCCATGTCACCCAGAGACGCAAGAGCCGCGGGCCCGAGACGGGGCCTAGTTTGCAGCGGTGGAGCTGTCGGCTCCACCACCGGAACCCACGGCCACACGACCTCCGCCCTCACCGACGCCCAGGCACCACCATTGATCCGATGAGCGTAGAATAGGAGTGGGGCCGGGAGGGCCGCGCCGGCCGCTGTGGAAGAGTCAGGCCGCCGTTCTCATGGAGCCCGCGGACGTATCCAGAACGGTGCCCGTGATATTTTTGGGAGAGACTACGAAGCCATGTCGAGGAAACGGATAACAATCATAGGTGTCTTGTTGGCGGTGGTGGTGCTGGGAGCCCGGGTTGTGCGGCAACTTGACAAATTGGACCCACTAGCATATATTATGGGTGTTCGCATGATAGAAGAACGAGTCGTTGCGGCGTAGTGGCCCTGGTCAGGGACAGAGTTGCTGATCTTGACAATGTGTATCATAATAGGTATAATATGTTCCCCCCAGGAATGAGCAAGAGAGACTACCGTTGCCACAGCGACTGCGCTGCCGTCGAGCGGCCCCGCTCAGCGGCGGATGGTGTAATGGGCAGGGTTTGGACTGGGGAGAGGAAGAGCAGACGAAAGCGGGTTGAAGTGCAGGGAAAAATAACAGAGATGGGTTGGTCTCCCGATGGCCTGGCGCGTGGGAGCCGAAAGGGGGAGATGATAGCATGGAAAGGCTGCTGAAGCATGTCTAGGAAATGGATTGTGGTGATTATTGTTTTGCTAGCGGTGGTGGTGCTGGGCGGAGTGGGCGCTGTGGGCTTCTGGCAGTACCACGAGCAGCCTGAGTTCTGCGCGACCTGTCACATCATGGACCCCTATCTGGAGTCATGGCAGGCCTCCGATCTGGGGGCCAATGCGCACGCTGAATACGATGTGACCTGCCTTGAGTGTCACGAGCCTACGGTGGAGGAGCAGGTGAACGAGCTGGTGGTGTACCTTCAGGGAGACTACGAGATACCGCTTAGAGAGCTGAAGTACCCCATGGAGGAGTGCCTCCAGTGCCACGAACATGGGAGCTACGAGGAGATCGTGGAGATGACCGCCGATCTGGTGGAGACGGTGGGCGCCAATCCCCATGCCTCCCACTACGGAGAGATGGAGTGTCGGCTGTGCCACAAGATGCACAAGGAGTCGGAGGACTACTGTGCCCAGTGCCATGCCTGGGGGTTCGAGGTTCCGTAAAGAGGAAAGGAGTGAGTATCGAACGAGATGTGGGGTGAGTTCCCGAATAATGGTGTGCTTGGAAGACAAGAATCCAGTGCACGAGTCAGCAGAGGGATGGTTAGTGAAAGACGTTACGAAAAAGATGGGAGATGACATGTCACAGGAAAAGGAAACACCGAACATGATATCGCGAAGGGGTTTTGTGAAGGGAGCAGCCCTTGGGGCAGGCGCACTGGCTGGCGCCAGCGCGCTGGCAGCATGTGGCTCGGCGGCTCCGATCCCCGCAACTGGCATGCCGGAGAGCTGGGATGATGAGGCCGACGTGGTCGTAGTGGGCTTTGGTGGGGCCGGAGGGGCTGCTGCCATCGAGGCTGCTGGAGCTGGCGCCAAGGTGCTGGTCCTGGAGAGGACGCCCACAGGTGGTGGAAGTACGGCCATCTGCGGCGGCATTATCTATATGGGAGGAGGCACGCCTCTACAGCTCACCCTGGGTTTCGAGGATAGCAGGGACAACATGTACGATTATGTCTTCGCAGCGGCGGGCGACGGGGCAGACGAGGAGTTGATAGGACTCTTCTGCGACAAGAGCCTGGAGTTGTACGACTGGGTGACCGGGCTCGGCGTGCAGTTCAACGAGTCCTTCATGGAGATGAAGGCGGCCGGGGATCCCACCGGCGATGGATTGCTCTATTCGGGCAATGAAAAACAGGCCAAGTATAAGGCGGTAGCCGATCCTGCGCCTAGAGGGCACGGCGCTTTTGCTGATGGATACGTAGGTGGTCATGCGATATTCGCAGCTCTCAAGCCAGCCACGGAGGCATCCGGCGCCGAGATACTATACGAGGTACTGGTCACCAGCCTGGTGGTCAACGGAGACGGCCGAGTGGTGGGCGTGGAGGCTGAGGTCGAGGGCCAGAAGAACTACTTCAAGGCCAACAAGGGTGTGATCCTCTGCGCTGGGGGCTTCGCCGCGAACGCGGAGATGGTTGCGCGACACGCTCCTAGCTGCCTGCGGTGCGCTGCCAACGTCGGGACTCCCGGCGACGACGGGAGCGGCATCAGGATGGGCCAGGGCGCACGTGGCGACGTACGCATGTTGGGCGAGACGGCGCCTTTCGCCTTCGTCTACGGCGCTGCGGAGTGTCTGTGCAGGAGCATCCTGGTCAACGGCAAGGGGCAGCGCTTCATCGGCGAGGACAATTATGGCGAATGGATCGGCGACCTCATTGTCAGAGATCACAACGTGGCCTACCTGATCCTGGACGACGCAGTGTGGAGCATGGTTCCCGAGGCGTCGAAGGAGAGTCTCACAGTTGTCGCCCAGGCAGATACCATTGGAGAGTTGGCCCAGGCGGTGGGGATTGAGCCCGGGCTCCTGGAGAACACGCTGGAGCTGTACAACGGTTTCGCAGCCGATGGGGAGGATCCCCTGTTTGAAAAGGATAGCGCCTACGTGGTCCCCCTGGAGACGCCTCCCTTCTACGCCCTGTTCTTTGGCGTGGAGGCCACGGCCTTCTTCACAAATGGCGGGCTCCGGATTAACGCCAAGAGTCAGGTTCTTGACGTGAATGGCGAGCTGGTTCCGGGGCTTTACGCGGCGGGCCGTAACGCCTTTGCCGTTCCAGCGCGTAACTACGTTGCGAGCGGCGTGGCGGTAGCTGAGGTCCTCACTTTCGGCAGGATAGCGGGCCAGACGGCAGCCGCCGAGGAGACAGCCGAGTAGCGGGGCCGACGCCACATCGCTGTGACAACTGACGGCAAACGGGCGCCCGACACCTCTGGCGCCCGTTTCGACGTCTCGGACCGCTCCACTCCAAGGCTGCTAGCCTGGCGCATGGCGTTGCCGTTGTAGTTCTTGACCCTTGCGAAGGTTACAAACCTTCGCAAGGGTTTAGTTAGATCGGCCGGTGACGCATTCTTAAGAACCGGCCAACGAAGAACGGTCGGCAGGAGATCTGAACAGGCTTTGACGGTGCCCGGCGCAGGGCGTGCAGTGGAGAGTGCTCGAGGGGGAGACAGCAGTTGGGAGTCTCCGCTTATCTCTGGTGGGGGCGTCAACGCCAGTGGGCGAGGCGTCGGAGCATCGGCGCATCGAGCGTGCCGAGACTTCATATTGCGTCTTCTGCGTTGGGTATTATGGTATAATTGTATGTGGGCTGGGTTTGACAGCTTTCTGCGTTTACCCGCACGATTAGCGTGCGGCGGACATGTATATCACCTCAGGAACAAGCATCAAAATAGAAGGAGGCAAAATGACTGAGGAGAAAGAGCGACCCATCAAGGTATCGCGAAGAGATTTTGTGAAGGGAGCAGCCGTGGGAGCTGGACTGCTCACCGGCGCAGGCGCACTAGCGAGCTGCGGGACGGCAGCGGCCCCAGCGGCCCCCGGAATGCCGGCCAAGTGGGACAAGGAGGCCGACGTAGTGATCGTGGGTGCGGGCGGAACGGGTATCGTGGCCGCCATCGAGGCCGCCGACGGTGGAGCCAGCGTGGTGGTCCTGGAGAAGGCGGCCATCGTAGGCGGTACCACCTCCCTCTCCGGCGCCGTTATCCAGGCGTCAAACACCGAGTTTCAGAGGGCGGCCGGGGTGGAGGGTGACACTCCTGAGAGGCACTACCAGTACTGGATCACGGCAGCGGAAGGGCAGGCTGATCCGGACCTGGTGAAGGTGCTGGCCGATAACGCACCGAGCAACATCCAGTGGTTGGTTGACCAGGGGGTGGAGTATGCCGGCGTGTACGGGGTGGATCCCATCCCGTACATGGACCCGGAGTTGATGGTGAGCCGCATCCATATCCCTGGGCCTCCCGGTTCTCAGCCGGCCCCCGGTGCTGGGGAGCAATACCACATCCGGATCCTGTACCAGGTGGCGCAGGACAAGGGAGCCGAGTTCTTGCTGGAGACCCCCGCCACCGGACTCGTCCGCGACCCGGAGAAGGGTGTGCTCGGTGTGAAAGCCGAGAGCGGTGGCGAGGAGATGTACGTGAAGGCCAATAAGGCCGTGATCCTGGCCACATCCAGCTTCGACCACAACGAGGAGATGGCTCGTGCCTTCTCGCTTCAGCAGCTGTGGGCCATGGAGAAGGGGATCGTGGCCACCGTTCCTACCGACACCGGGGACGGGATCAAGATGGCCATGGAGATCGGTGCGGACCTGGCGGGGATGGGAGGTACCATCGGAGTGCCGTCGCCCGGCATAGGCGGGGCCGCAGCACCGGGAATCTGGGTCAACAAGTACGGCCAACGGTTCGTCAACGAGGCCGCTCACTACGCCTTCGCCAGCCGAGCGGTATTCAACCAGGAACAGCACCTCGCCTGGGTCATCTTTGACGAGAAGGTTAAGGAGCAGGGCGGTGCCCCTCTCGGTTGGAGCGACGACCTCAGCGAGGAGATCGCCTCTGGTGTGGTGAAGACGGGCCCGCTCAGTGCTTTAGCACAGCTCTTGGGCCTGAACGGCGCCGAGCTTGAGGCCACCGTGGAGAAGTGGAACGAGGATGTCGCTGGCGGCGAAGACACCCTGTTTGGCAAAGCGGCTGGGCTGCAGGCCATTGACCAGGGGCCTTACTATGCTGCGCAGATGATGGAGTGGAACCTGGGCTCCCACGGAGGCGTGAGGATAAACACCTCGGCGCAAGTGCTGGATGTGCACGGCGAGGTGATACCCAGGTTGTACGCCGGAGGCATGGTGGCAGGCGGCATTGTTGGCCCCTACTATCCGGGCAGTGGGACCGCCATTTGCAGCACCGTCTGCTTTGGCCGCATCGCTGCTCAAAAGGCGTCGGCCGAGGAGGCCTGGGAGTAGGACACTTTACGGTATCACTGCCAGCGTGGCAGCGTACATGGGGGAGCCCGAGAGATCGGGCTCCCGTTTCGTGGTATACGGGAGCCCAGCGCTATCTGTGTACTTCGGGTCGGCCGAGCATCCAGGCTGCCTGCACCCAGGGATGGCTTAGGCCGGGCAATTCCTCGGTCCGCAGGGTGGCGCGCGATCAGGCTATGGTTGCCAGCCTGAATGGGCACAATTGCGCCTATTGCGCGCTGAGCCTCTCGGCGCTTCAAGCGTTGACCTCCATGGTGTATGATGGCGGGTGGGGTGCCCTGCGAGGCTGCGCCGATGGTGGGGCAGCAGATGGGTGCCAATCCCCATAACTCTCACTACGGAGAGATGGAGTGTCGCCTTCGCCACAGGATGCACGGGGAGTCTGAGGACTGCTGTGCGTAGTGCCACGCCTGGGGGTGGCAGGTTCTGCTGAGAACCCTGTACCATGTGGAAGGAAATTAGCTGGCAGGTAGAGGGAGGCCTGGTGAAACCGGGCTCTCCTCTTCGCGTAGCTGAGCGAACCTTAGCGTAGCGTGCTTGACGTGCCCTTGTAGGTCTGGTACACTGTAGGACGGAGAGTACGATGGGCGAGTCGAACGCAGAGCAGGCCAAGCAGGGCAGAGGGGCGCGCGATGAGGCGGGCTCCGAGCTGGTTGTCTTGCTGAAACAGCACCAGGAGGAGATCGCCACAGCCTGGGCGGAGATGGTGCAGGCTTCGCCGGGCTCCTCCTACCGTGGTCTGCCTAGGGAGGAGGTGCGTTCGCTGGCACTGCGGGGGCTGGCGGCGATGGCGAAGAGTCTGGAGACCGGTTCCTGTACTGTTCTGGACGAATACCTGGTCGATGTCTGCCCCGTTAACAGTGAAGCGGTCCCTGATGTGGCTGCTGTGACCGAGACCCTGCTGCTGTGCAAGGATGCGGCCTTGCCCATTATTCGAGACGCCTGCGGCCCTGATTCCAGCGCAACCTGGGCCCTGGTCTCTCAATTGGACGAATGCCTGCGCTGGATGGTCGGGCGTCTCACGAGCCTGTGCACCAGCGAGATGAGCCGGAAGTTGCAGGAGCAGCGGGCGCAGGTGGCGATGCTCTTGGACATTGCGCAGACGGTGAGCTCTACCCTGGAACTGGACGAGGTAGTGAGCCGCGTGGCCGAGGAGATAGTCGCTGCGCTGGGAGTAGACGCTTGTACGTTCAATCTGGTGGACGAGGAGCAGCGCTCCGCCGTTCACCTTCTACAGCCTTCCGACTGGTCGTCGCGTGTTTTCCGGTCCTTTGATAGTTACACAAGCTACTTTCATGAGGTATTGACGACACGGGAGCCCGTGACGAGCTACGACGTGCAGTCTGATCCGCGCTTTCCCCTGGACACGGCGCGCGAAATAGGGGCCAAATCTACGGTGGGTGTGCCTCTGATGGTGAAAGGCAAGGTGATGGCGGTGGCCTGGGCCTACACCGTGGATGACTACCGTCACTTCACCAAGGAGGAGATCGCCTTGGCCCAAGCCATTGGGAACATGTTGGGTCTGGTCATCCAGAACGCCCAACTCTACGAACGGTCGAAGCTGCTGGCGGTGATGGAGGAGCGAGGCCGACTTTCGCGCGAGATCCACGATGGGATCGCGCAAACGCTGGGCGCCCTGCAACTCAAGGCGTCGCAAATCGAGGATTCGCTTTCTAGCGAGGACGTCGATGAGCCGCGGAGACACCTATCTGAACTACAGGACAGGATCAGTCGAGCCTACCGCGATCTGCGCGAGGCGATGCTGGGCCTGCGCGCCGTGGTGGAGCCAGGTACGGACCTGGTCACCGCGTTGCGGGAGTATCTGGCTCATTACCAGGCCCAGTATGGCCTGGACGTGCGCTTGGAGGCGAACGAGGACGAGCCGGTCACATTGGATGGAGATACGCAGGCGCAGCTGATGCGCATTGTCCATGAGGCGCTGAGCAACGTGCGCAGGCATGCCGGGACGGACAGGGCAACTCTGCGCATCGAACGGCACGGCGACGCCGTTCGGATCTCCATGGTGGATGAGGGCCGGGGCTTTGACGCGAGCCTCCTGGAGGGGCGGGACGACGGCCGGCATCTGGGCCTGCACAGCATGCGCGAGCGGGCAGCGAGTGTGGGCGGGACCCTGGCTGTCGAGTCGCGGCCCGGGCAGGGGACTAGTGTTGTGCTACAACTGCCGCTGCACGAGGATGGGGGACCGGCATGAGCGAGCCACTGCGTGTTCTACTGGTGGACGATCACATCCTCTTTCGCACGGGGGTGAAAGCTGTGCTGGCTGCCCGTTCGGACATGGAGGTGGTGGGGGAGGCTGGAAACGGCCTGGAAGCGGTGGCTCTGGCCCGCGAGACCATGCCTGACGTGATCCTCATGGACATCACCATGCCCGGATGCGATGGGCTGGAAGCTACCCGGCGGATCAAGCGCGAGATGCCGTACGTCAAGGTGTTCATGCTCACCGTATCTGACGATGACGAGAATCTCTTCGAAGCGATCAAAAGTGGTGCACAAGGGTATCTGACCAAGGACTTGAAAGCTCAGCAGTTGTTCGATGTCCTCGAGGGACTGGCCAGAGGAGAGGCAGCCTTTTCCGGGGTGATCGCGGCCAAGATCTTGAGGGAGTTCGAGAAGACGAGCAGAGGGACGGACGGGGAGTTGGAAGCCACGGAGCCGCTCACGGAACGAGAGATGGAGGTTCTGCGGTTGGTGGTGGAGGGAAAGTCTAACCAGGAGATCGCCCAGAGTCTCGTTATCTCGGAGAGCACGGTGAAGAACCATCTGAGGAACATTCTGGGCAAGCTGCATCTGCGGAACCGCATTCAGGCGGCGGTCTACGCGGTGCGCCAGGGGCTGGTGGAGGATCCTTCGCAGAGATAAGCGCTCATATAGACATAACACTGCCCCATAGTACTACCCAGCGGTGGGTACGATTGCCCAAAAGAACTATCGAAAGATAGTTCTTTTGTTTTGCCAGAATGGGCAGCTTGGCTCTTACTGCCGGCGGGAGGCAATGGTATACTGGTGTCATGGGGGGGCAGCGAAGTGTCACGCCGAAGGCACGTGTGCTCATCGTCTCTGAACTGTCGCTGTTCGGAGAGGGCGTCGAGGGGCTGCTCCGGCAGGAACCTGGATTGGAGATCGTTGGTCTGGAAACAGACCCAGAGCAGGCCATAGGACGCGTCAAGGAGGCCCATCCCGACGTCGTCATCCTCACCGATGGGGAAGCGGCAACAGGGCTTGACGCAGAGTTGCTGCGCCTGGTAAGGGAAGGCTTCCACATGAGGATCGTGGAGGTCCATCTGGCCACCAACACCCTGTGCCTCTACTGTGGCGAACAGCAACCGATAAGAGAGGTCCGGGACCTGGTGGACACCGTGCAACACATTTGCGATAGCTTGAACCCGGAGACACAGGTTCCACTGTCGCCGATGGGGGGCCAGGCGGTTGCCTGATGGGAGGCGACCGCGGAGGCCAGACAGTACATACGAGATGCCATCTGCTGGGGCCGGGATTCTCTGCCCAGTCAGACAGTATTCTGATGTAGGGAGCGGCTGCTGAGAGTTGTCTAAGAGGCGTATTGTCATCATCGGGGTCCTGCTAGGGGTTGTGGTTGTGGGCGGAGTGGGCGCGATTGGTCTGTGGAAGTATCACGAGCTGCCGCAGTTCTGCGCCACCTGTCACATCATGGATCCCTACCTGGAGTCGTGGCAATCGTCAGACTATGGGGCCGCTGCCCACGCGGAAGCGGATGTGGCCTGTCTGGACTGTCACGAGCCCACGGTGCAGCAGCAGGTGGACGAGCTGGTGGTCTATACGCAAGGTGACTTCACGGTCCCTCTCGAGGAGAGACAGTTTGAGACACAGTTTTGCTTCGACTGTCACCTGCCCAATGAACACACAGGTTATGAAGAGGTCATTCAACGTACGGAGGGGCTAGAGCTAAATCCCCACGATTCGCACCTTGGTGAGATGGATTGTGACATCTGCCATAAGACGCATAGGGTTTCAGAGGACTATTGTGCTCAGTGCCATGGAGCGGTGGCGACAGGGCCAGGGTGGATGACCGAAGTGACAAGAACAGCGGAGATCGATGTTTGGGATCCTGAGATGGATTGTTCTGTCTGCCATGTCATGGTGCCTTATGTGGAGTCGCTGGAGGACACCGACCTGCTGGCCTATGCGCACGCCCAGGAGGGGTTGGAGTGTCTGGATTGCCATGAGGTAGAAGCAGTAGAGCAGGTACATGAGGAGGCCGTTGCCGGTGCCCCCATCAAACCGCGCACGGTTGAGATGGCGGCTTGCTTCGACTGCCATGCGGCCAATGAGCACACAAGTTACGAACAGGTCATCGAGCGGACCAAAGACTACGTGATAGATGACCAGAACATCAACCCCCACGACCCTCACGCGGGCCTCGAAGAACCACCAATTGAATGTCGTTACTGCCACCAGATGCATCGAGAATCACCGCTCATCAACGGCTGCTACAGCTGCCACCACGAAGGCACGTTTGAGAGTTGCAGTAGCAGTGCGTGTCATGTGCTGACCGAGGCAGGGGGGGACTGATGACTGAAGATCAACTGGCTATTGTCTGCCTGAGATAGCTAATTTGGCCACTGATTTTCAGATTAGGGCGGACTATTGCTGAGACGGGAGGTGATGAATCGGCTCTGAGGATGTGGAAAAAGGGCGCGGGAAGCGCCGCTGGGCGCACCCTGAGCCACGTCCTGAGCTTGTCGAAGCCTGCCCTGAGCACCGTCGAAGGGGATAGACCGAAGGTCGTATCGAAGCCCGCCCTGAGCACGGTCGAAGGGGGGCAGTCGAGCGGTGAAGCCAATGGTAACGGCCGCGTAGGCAGGTCCAACATCATTATTCAACACTCTCTCTCTGGGGCTTGACAAAACACGATTTGGGTCCTGATAGTGCAAGATTGCACAAAGGAGGGTCGAGGGTGAGTAACGAACAGGGCAGCGAAAGTACAGTATCACGTAGGCAGTCCATAAAGGAGGACGAAATGGCAGAGGAAAAGGAAGCACCGAAGAAACTATCGCGAAAGGACTTTGTCAAGGGGGCAGCGGCGGTGGCTGGCGCGGGCGCGCTAGCCGGTTGTGCCCCAGCCGCTACCCCGGCACCCGGTGACACGGCAGCCCCGGCCCCTACTTGTCCGCCTGCCGCAGAGTGTCCGAAGCCCTGGCTACCCGCCAAGTGGGACCACGAGGCAGATGTGGTGGTTCTGGGATACGGTGGAGCTGGCGCCAGTTCAGCCATCAATGCCTACGATGCAGGAGCTGACGTGCTCATACTTGAAAAGGTTCCTAGCGACGAGTCGCTGGGGGTGACTGCGCGACCGAGCGGCTTCACGGTCAGCGGGGGTGGTGGCAACAGCTGCATATGTGGTGGTGGCGGCGGCTGGATGCCAGATGACGCTGATGAGGCGGCAAAATACGCACGAATCGGGTCATGGGGCACAACGCCGCTGGAAACGTGCCTGGCGTGGGCCAAGGCGAGCATGCAAACCAAGGCCTGGTTTGACGAGATCGGTGTCCCGTGCACCGTAGATGAAGCGGAGGATCCGGAATTCCCCTCCTTCAGCAGTATGAAAACACTTAGCGTCCGACTCGAACCGGTGGTCGGGGCAAAGGAGATCGGCGGCGGAGCGGAAGGATTTTACTATCTCGACCAAGCAGTGCAGAGCAGAGGGATACCTATCCTGTTCGATAGCCCCGCAAAGGATCTCATCCAGGATCCCACTACCAAGGAGATCCTTGGTGTCGTAGCGAACAGCGGAGGAACAGAAATATACGTCAAGGCCAGGAAAGCCGTCATCCTCT
>Ga0307378_10008532_pt1 | contig 13601 bp, 13 predicted proteins | sample UN1MG_FD_202238 | JGI IMG/M metagenome (GOLD analysis project Ga0307378, IMG submission 202238) | Soil microbial communities from Risofladan, Vaasa, Finland - UN-1 | ecosystem: Environmental > Terrestrial > Soil > Coastal area > Acid sulfate soil | place: Finland: Risofladan, Vaasa | collected... | reverse complement strand
GAAAAAGGCCAAGGAGATCAAGGGAACTCGCTTCCTGCACATCTATGCGCCCTGCCCGACGGGCTGGAAGAGCCGGCCGGAGGACTCGATCAAGCTGGGGCGGATGGTCGTCCAGAACTGCATCTTCCCCCTGTACGAGGTCGAGAACGGTGAAAAATATACGCTGAACATCAAGCCCCGCGAGAAGAAGCCGATCAACGATTATTTCCGGCTCCAGGGCCGCTTCCGCCACCTCGGGGAGGAAGACCTGAAGCACATCCAGGATGAGGTAGACCACAACTGGGAGCGCCTGCTCAAGAAGTGCGAAGCGAACTGAAGCGGCGCCGGCAGGAGAATGGGGACGGTCCTATTTCACCCTCTCCCTCTACCCTCTCCCATCAAGGGCGAGGGGATAAGAACATGCCGGCCCCAATGGGGTAAGATGCGTTTTTCAGCGTCCCTCTGAGTGGCGGGGACTGATCCATAGAAGGACGGGTCTTCACCGTCCTCCCGAGTGGTGGGAGATGGCTTCTTTTTCTCCTCCCCCCTGGCGGGGGAGGATTAAGGAGAGGGGGGTTGTTGTAATTAATCCCGATTAATTCTATAATTTATATATTATTAATCGGGATTGCACATTAAGGAGATAGAAATGAAACCTGTGCGTTTAGCGGCTATAACGGCGGCCGCGCTGATGCTGATAGGGACGTCGTTCGTCCCCACAACTTCGGCCCAGGGCAACTACGCATCTGCTCCCAATTTCAAGCTGACCGACATCAACGGCAAGACGATCACCCTATCCGATCACAAAGGCAAGATTCTCTTCCTGAATTTCTGGGCGACCTGGTGCCCCCCCTGCCGGGAAGAGATCCCTGACTTCATCGAGGCCTATGCCGAACAGAAGGCTAACGGGCTGGAGATCGTGGGGATTTCGCTGGACACCAATGGGAAAGAGGCCGTCGCCGCCTTCGTCGAGAAATACAAGATCAATTATCCGGTGGTTTTAGAAACAGGGCGGAACACCGAAAAGATCATCAATGACTACCAGCCGGGCCAGTACATCCCGGCGACCATCATCATCGATAAGTTGGGGCGCATCCGGCATAAAGAGGTCGGTGCGATCGACAAGGAGACGCTGCTCAAGCATTTCCAACGGCTGGCTGCCGAATGAGCGGAACCCGTCACCAGCGATAGGCGACGGCGGCCCATGTGAACCCGGCCCCGAAGGCGTCCATGAGGACGACATCCCCCTTTTTCAGCTTTCCGGCCTCATGGAGTTCGTGCAGGCTGATGGGAATACAGGCCACGGAGACGTTCCCGTATCTCTGGATATTGACGTAGACCTTTTCCGGGGGGACCCCCAGGCGCTCGGCGGTGGCGTCGATGATCCGGATGTTGGCCTGGTGGGGGATGAACCAGCGGATGTCTTCTTTGTTCAAGCCCGCCCTCTTGAGAGCCTCGACGGCCGATTCCCCCATCCTCTTCACGGCATGCTTGAAGACCTCGTTCCCCTTCATCTGGAGGGTGTGGAGGTTCTCGGCGACGGTTTTGGCCGACGCGGGCATCCGGGTCCCTCCGGCCGGCATGTAAAGCAGGCCGGCCAGAGAACCGTCGGCCTTCCAGTAATGGGATAGGATCCCGGACTCATCCCGGCTTTCTTCGAGCACCGCTGCTCCGGCCGCGTCGCCGAAGAGCACACAGGTCGCCCGGTCCTTCCAGTTGGTGATCTTGGTCAGGATCTCTCCCCCGATGAACAGAATGCGCTTGGACACCCCGCTTAAGATCAGGCTCTCGGCCAGGATCAGGCCGTAGAGGAAACCCGTGCAGCCGGCGCCGATGTCGAAGGCGACCACGTGATCGGCCCGGAGCCCGTCCTGGACCCAGCAGGCGGTGGAGGGAAAGAGCGTATCGGGTGTGGCCGTGGCGACGATGATCAAGTCGATGTCCTCGACCTTGAAATGCCCGTTCCGGAGGGCCCGGTGGGCCGCCTCGATGCAGAGGTCGGAAGTGGCTTGATCGGCCGAGGCGATCCGCCGTTCCTTGATCCCCGAGCGGCTGACGATCCATTCGTCCGTGGTATCGACCATCTTTTCGAGGTCGGCGTTGGTCAGGATCTTTTCCGGCGCGTAGAACCCCGTGGAAGCGATCTTGACGCGCCGCTTGGGCTTCTCTTTAGTCATCGTATCCGGCTCCAAATAAACATACTCTATAGCACATATGTTCCCGCTTTTCAATTTTCCCACCCTCTCCCTCACCCTCTCCCATCCAGAGGGAGAGGGGATTAGAACATCATGGCTCAAATGGCGGGAAACGCATTTTTCAGCGTCCTCCTAAGTGGTGGGAGATGGGTTCTTTTGTCTCCTCCCCCCTGGGAGACTGTGTTGCAATTGCGACACAGTCCCTGGCGGGGGAGGATTGAGGAGAGGGGGAAAAAGAAGTTTCTAAAAATCGGGGAAAGCTGGTAAAATGGAGCGCTTCGACCATGGCCGCAACCCGGGTCCGCTCCTGCGCTCTCCTGCTCCTGGCCATCCTCGCTGGCCTGCCGATCGTCTCTCCCGCCCAACTCGTCCTGGGCCAGTATGAAGATGAAGCCCCACTCCGGACCTGGAACTCTTTCGGCCTGGCCACGGCCGCCTCGTCTCTCGGCCGCGGAGAAACTCAGCTGGCGCTGGCGGAGGACTGCTCGGCCGCCCTCGGTAACCCCGCTCTCCTCCCCGCTCTGCCGAAGTTCTCGGTCAGCCTCAACAGCTCGTATTCTTACGCCTCCCTTTTTCGCTACTCGATCGTCAACACCGGTGTCCTGGTCACGGAGAAGAATCCCACGATCGGCCTTTTTGCCCTCGATTTCGCAGGCATCTCCTACAGTTTCAAAGGCTGGGCCGTCGCCCTGACCGCCGCTCTCACCGAGAGCTACGACCGCCCAGATGTATCGGCGCAGTCATCCTTTGCGGGCCGCCCGTACTACGCCATTTCCTTCGACCAGTCGGGGTTTCTGCGGAATTTCAACCTGGCCGTGGCCCGGAAAATCGGCCACATCATCCAGGTCGGGCTCGGGTTCAATTTCATCCGGGGAGAACTCAGCAGGGATGTCGAGGACCAGGATTTCGAGGCCGACATCACCATCAGCCATTCGATTGCTCAGCGGTTCTCCGGTTTTTACCTCAACGCCGGCCTCCTAGCGCGGATAACCGAGCGGCTCGACCTGGCCTGCGTGTTCCGGGCCTCCTACGACAAGAAAGCGGAAAGCCGGAGCCGGCTTCGCTACCGGGCGCCGCGCGGGGGGACGGATATCCTCATCGAGGCCGCTTCGGACGACCGCTATCGCCAGCCCTGGGCGGCCGGTGTGGGCATCCTCTATGGGATCTCGGCTAAGTTCCGGGTCCTGGGCGACCTGATATATTTCCCCTGGTCGAAGTACCGGGCCGAGTTTTTCGGGGAAAACGAGCGGCGGGACTTTCGAGACACCTTCAAGGCCGGCGCCGGCGGCGAATATTCCCTCGGAGTTCGTCTCTTTGACCATGACGCCGGCATCCCTCTGCGTGTGGGCATTTCCTACGACCGGCAGCCGCCCCGGAATCCCGGCTCGGCCTATACGAATGTCTCGTTCGGCACGGGAGTCCGCTGGAGGATGATCACCTTCGATATCGGCGGCCTCGTCGGCCGCGAGTCCGGCTCGGGGCATTCCCTGAAAATCTTTAGGATCGCTTCATCTCTGGGCGTTCGCCTATAGGAGGACCATATAAGGACGATGAACCAAGGGCATCTCAGAAAAAGACTCAAGACGGCACCCTCTCCCCCACCCTCCCCCATCGCAGGGGGAGGGAGAGCAAGAATCCCGCGCCGCAATTTACGATCCTCGTTATCACAGATCGAACCTTGATGCCCATGAAATTCTAATGAGAGCGGCAAACCTGGATAATTCATGAAATGAAGAGTAAAAAATTCCCTCTCCCTGGACGGGAGAGGGTCGGGGAGAGGGTGATTGTAAAAAGACACCCCCCCTCCCCTCTATCCCCTCCCGCCAGGGGAGGGGGTTATTTTTCGCATTATTTGTGAATAGATCAGGCTAATAAAATGGCCGGAAAACAAGCACCTTTCATGAAGAAAGCAGTGGCCGTCGTCATCTTCGGTTTCATCAGCGGCCTCCTCCTTTCAGCCGATCATATCCAGCCCGAAAAGCGTGAGATCATCAGCGTGGCAAAGGCGCCGGGCCTCGCCGCCAGGCTACAGACTCTCGGCCTGGACCTGCTTTTCGAATGGGAGGGCCGGATCTACATCCTGGTCGGCCCCCAGGATACCCGCCGATTGGACAGGGACCGGATCCCCTATCTCCTCGAGTCCCATAAGTTTCCTGCCCTGAACTCTCGATCTCCGCATCTCCAGGGCGGCATCAACGGCGACTATCATTCCTATTCCGAGCTCGAGGCCGACCTCCAGGCCCTCGAGCGCTCCTTCCCTCAACTGGCCCGGCTCTTCATCATCGGCGTCACCCTGGAGAACAGGAATATCTATGCCCTCAAGATCAGCGATAACGTCTCCCTGGACGAGGAGGAAGCCGAGGTTCTCTTTCTCGGCTGTCACCACGCCCGCGAGTGGATCTCGGTCGAGGTGCCCTTTCTTCTGGCCGGGTTCTTGCTCGAACGATACGCGGCCGACGCCGGCGTCCGCCGGGCGGTCGACCACAGCGAGATCTGGATCGTGCCGCTCGTCAACCCCGACGGGCTGGAATACTCGATCCGGTTCTACCGCTATTGGCGGAAGAACAGGCGCCTCAACCCCGACGGGAGCTTCGGGGTGGACCTCAACCGGAACTACGGATACAACTGGGGTTATGACGACAAGGGTTCCAGTCCGGAGCCCGAATCGGAGATCTACCGCGGCTCCGGGCCTTTCTCCGAGCCTGAAACCCGGGCCGTCCGGGATTTCTTCATGGAGCGGCACTTCCAGGCCCTGATCACTTATCACAGCTACTCCCAGGTCATCCTTTATCCCTGGGGATTTACCGCGGCTCCCACCGATAAAGAGGCCCTCTTCGAATCCCAGTCCTCCTCCATGTCGAATCTGATGCAGGCCGTGAACGGCCGGATCTACGGCTTCGGGCCGGCGGGCGATTCCTTTTACCTCACGAACGGCGACACGACCGACTGGGCTTTCGGCATCGCGGGGATCCCCGCCTTCACCGTGGAACTTCCTCCGGTCGACCAGCTAGAGGGAGGATTCTTCAACACCGAGCGGGACATCGACCCCATCTTCAGGGAAAATCTCCCGGCCGCTCTCTACCTCATCGACTGGTCGATCCTGAACTTCGACGCGGCGTCGAACCCGGCACGGGAAACACAAACACGGGTCATCAAAGAAAGGAACAAGCTCCCGGACCTCCATCGCCCCGGGAGGGATTGACAAACGGGCCCATTAAGGCTAAAGAAGAGAAGCATAACCGGACCCATTCGGAGGGATATATTGCAGATTATCGCCATTCAGGCCATGCCTTCTCTCCAGAAGGGCGGCCTCCCCTACTGGATCTTCTGGTTCATGCTCCTGATCATCGTGCTCCTGCTCCTCTTCATCTTCCTCAAGGACAGGCGGCTTCGCCTCCGCCTGAGCTCTTTTCTCGCCGGGGCCAGGAGGAGGTCCGTGCTGCTGCAGCTGAGGTTCAGGCTTAAGCGGGAGCGGCAGAAAAAGGGAAATATTCTCAGGCTCATAGGCGAAAAAGCCTGGGATGCCGATATCCGCCTCGACGGCGCCGAAAATATCCGGGCCTCCCTCGGAGCTCTGGTCAAACGTCGGGACGCCGACCAGATGGAAGCGAAGAACGCCCTTAGCGAACTGGAACGGCTTCACCAGAGGCTGGAAGAATCGCAGGCTCAATTCGGGGAGAAACTCAGGCAACTCAAAGACGAAAAGCAGCCGTTCGACGAGCAGCTCAAAAGGAAAAAAGAGGAATCGAGGGCTCTCAAGAAGCAGGCCAAGAACAGGAATGTCGAACGGCCGGCCGCCGAACTGGGGAAAGAGATCGCGGACATCGGCAGGCGGATCGAACACTTCGAGCGTTCGATCAAAGAGCTGGAAGAGGAAGCGAAAGACCAACATCATGAGATCATCCGGGAAATCCGCTATTGGGAGAAAAAGAAAAAGAAAGCCCAGGAGCGTATCAAGGAGATAGAGATCAATCAGGAAGAGCTTTATATCTCTTTCGGCCGGATCCTGGAGAGAAAGAAAGTGCCTAACCTGGACCTCCGGGAGCTCTACGCCGAGATCGACCTGCTCAACAACCGCATCTCCACGCTGCTGCACCGCATCCAGGCTCTCGGCGGCGGGTGACTCTCCTCCTCCCCTCCCCTTTACGAGCCCTGCCTCCGCCGCTAGAATAGAGTCATGCCCAAGCCGAGGTTGCTGGTCCACATTTGCTGCGCGCCCGACGCCGCCTACGTGATCGGCCTCCTCAAGGACACTCATGAGGTGACCGGATTCTTCTCGGACCCGAACATCCATCCCGCCGCCGAATACGAGCGGCGGCTCGAGGAAACACGAAAAGTGGCGGCCTTCCTGGACATCCGGCTCATCGAGGACGATTATGACCCTTCCCTTTGGCTGAAGCTCACCCACAAGCTCAGGCACGAGCCGGAGAAGGGGCGGCGCTGCGATGTCTGTTATGCCCTCCGGCTGGAACGGACGGCCCGGACAGCTTCGTCCCTCGGGTTCGACGGTTTCACCACCATCATGAGCCTGAGCCCCTGGAAGAAGGCGGCCGTCCTCAACCGCATCGGCCGGATGTTCGGCCGCCGCTGCGGCGTCCGCTTTCTCGAGGCCGACTTCAAGAAGAAGGACGGCTTCCGGAAGAGCGTCGCCCTGAGCAGGGAGCTCAGCCTTTACCGCCAGGATTATTGCGGCTGCCTTTACAGCCGGCGGGACCAACAGACACGATTGCTTAAACATGCCCCCTCTCCTCCATCCTCCCCCTCCCTGGGGGGAGGAGAAAGGAAGGCAGCCAAATTTCCCTCCCTTGTCCGGGCGAGAGAAGCAAGGAAGGCAACTCAAAAGCCTTCCAACTCCAGACGCAAGAAGATAGGATGACTGCTCAAAACCATTCCCCCTCAAGGGGAAAGAAAAAACAAAAAAGGGGGAGTAAACTCAGATTTCCGAGTCGATAAGGGAGTGAAGTGAATAAAAGGGCGCTGCGGGTCACCGTGGCCGGAGTCGTCCAGGGCGTCGGTTTCCGGCCTTTTCTTTTCCGCCTGGCGGACCGCTGGGGCTATCAAGGTTGGGTCAGGAATATCGGCTCCGGCGTGGAGATCCATCTTGAATCGGATAGACCGACGGATTTCGGGCCTTTCCTCCGGGCCCTGGAAAAAAAGAAGCCGCGCCTGGCCCGGATCGAGAGACTTGATACCCGGCCGGCTTCCCCCGAGGGCTGCTCCGGATTCCGGATTAGCCGCACCGAGGAGGGGGAAAGCTTCGTCTTCATCTCGCCCGACATCGCCACCTGCGAGCCCTGCCGGAAAGAAATCACGAGCCCCCAGGAGCGCCGGTATCACCATCCGTTTACCAACTGCACCGATTGCGGCCCCCGCTACACCATCGTCCGCTCTCTTCCCTACGACCGGCCCAAGACGACGATGTCCGGTTTCGATATGTGCCCCGACTGCCGGCGCGAATACGAGGACCCCCGAGACCGGCGATACCATGCCCAGCCCATCGCCTGCCCCGCCTGCGGCCCCCGGGTGACGCTCAAGGATGCCCGGACCGGAAAAAGGATCGCCGGGGGCATCGAGACGGCCGCGGCGCTCATCCGGAAAGGCCGGATCCTGGCGGTCAAGGGCCTGGGCGGATTTCATCTCGTCTGCGACCCGCTCCGCCCGGAGGCGGTCAAGCGGCTCAGGATCATCAAAGAAAGACAGAGAAAGCCGCTCGCCCTGATGGCCCGTGACATCGCCACGGTGGAGCGCTTCGCTTTCGTCGGCCCGGCCGAGCGGCGCGAGCTCACCTCGGTCAACCGTCCCATCGTCCTCCTCCGAAAAAAAAAGGACATCCCGGGGATCGCCCCCCATCTCGACGAGATCGGCTTCATGCTCCCCTATACCCCGCTCCACCATCTCCTCCTCGAAAACCTTGCTCTCATCGTGGCCACGAGCTCAAACCCCAAAGACGCCCCGATCGCCAAGGACGAAAGCGAAGGGATAGCGGAGCTCTGCGACGTCATCCTCACTCACGACCGGCCGATCCAGACGCGGGCGGACGATTCGGTCCTCAAGCTGGCCGGAACATCCCCTCTCTTCCTGAGACGCGCCCGCGGTTATGTCCCCTATCCTCAGCGCGTCCCCGCTCACCTCCAGGTCCCCGACCACATCCTCGCCCTGGGCGGGGAGCTCAAAGATACGATCTCGGTCTACAAGAACGGCTACGTCATCACCAGCCAGTTCCTGGGCGACCTCGATGAATACCAGAACTTCCGCTATTTCGAAGAGACCGTCGCCCATCTCGAACGTCTTTTCGATGTCCGGCCGCGGGTGGTCGTCTCCGACCTCCATCCCCAATTCCGGACGACCCGCTATGCCCAAAAGCTCGGCCTGCCCCATCTCCAGGTCCAGCATCACTACGCCCACGTGCTCGCCGTCCTCCTCGAGCATCAGGTTCCCGCCGGCAAAAAAGTCCTGGGAGTCGCGCTCGACGGATCCGGCTATGGTCAGGATGGCGGTGCTTGGGGAGGAGAATTTCTCCTGGCAGACTATTCGTCTTATCTCCGGCTCGCCCATTTCAAGCCCGTGCCTCTTCCCGGGGGCGACCGGGCGGCGCGCCAGCCCTGGCGGATGGCTCTCGCCTATCTCCGGGAGGCTTATGACGAAAAGATCCCGGTGCTCAATTCCCTCAACAAGGTCGATCGAAAACGCCGCGACGCTGTCCTGAAGATGATCAGGTCCGGCCTCCACAGCCCGCCGACCTCAAGCTGCGGTCGCTTGTTCGACGCTGTCTCTTTCCTCTCCGGGGTGGCTCCGGTCGAGGTCGAGTTCGAGGCGGAGGCGCCGATGCGGCTGGAGGCGGTCTCGAGCCAAAACTCACCGGCCGTCTATCCCTTTGATCTCCAGGACGATCGGGAACCCTGGCAGCTGTCCTTCAGCGCGACCATCCGGGCGATCGTCGGGGACGTCTCCCGGAAGGAACCCGCGGCGAAGATCGGCGCCGCTTTCCACCGTACCCTGGCCCGGGCCGTCGCCTCGGTCGCCGAGAGGGCGCGCCAGGCTTACGGCGTCGACACGGTCGCCCTGGTGGGCGGCGTTTTCCTGAACAGGACGCTGCTGACGCTGGCTTCCCGGATCCTCGAGAGAGAAAGGTTCAAGGTTCTCCGTCCCCTTCAATATTCCCCGAATGACGAATCGATCTCGGTTGGTCAGATCGCTTACGCGCTGGCGCGATTGAAGGCTCGCGCCTAGAAAGACTCCTTGTCCTCTTCCTCGCTCTTTTTGGTCTGATCGAGAGTCAGGCGGAATCCGCCCAGGACCGAGGAGATGGCGTTGAAGAGAAGGGCTTCGAGATAGCCGACCACTCCCAAGAGGGCGAAACCCAGCAGGCCGCCCATAACCGCATAGATGATCCCCCCCATCAACGTCCCGTGCAGCGTGCTCAGGAAATCGGGCAGGGATTTGGCCATCCCGGGGAAGAAACCGGCGGCGCCGATGACGGCGCCGAGGATAACTCCCAGAATGAGACCGGCCCCCCCACTGAACATGAGCAGCGAGGCCGGATTCAACCGGCGAAGGACGGAATTGTCGGCGGCGGTCTTGAAGAGAACCTCTTCGGCGGGTGGAGAGGCCTCCGCTCCCCGGCTGCAGGCCGGGCATTTCTGAAAGGAGTTCTCCAACGGCGTGCCGCAGCGGGGGCAGACCGTTTCCTTGACTTTCAGGGATTCGCCACATCGCTCGCAGGTTTTCGCGCCGGCCGTGTTCTCCAGCCCGCAGCTCAGGCATTTCACCTTCGGCGCCTCTTCCTCAGGGGGAGAGGACTGGACCCATTCCCGCCCGTCGAAAAAGTGCCATTTCCCGCTCTGGGCGCCGATCATCCAGAAATGTCCCTGGCTGTCCCGGAGCCTCAGCTTCTTGAGTTGGTCGATGAACTCCCGGCGCGAGATCTCATTTGACCGGAATTTTCGGCGCAGGGTCAAAAAGGCCGTCTCCACTTCCCCGAACGAGTTGCTCATGCCGGACTCACCGAAGCCTTTGCCCGTCACCGGCCAACTCCTATAATTATTTTATTATCAATAACATATAAGATCTCTACGGCGGCTGCCTGGAGGTTGACGAAATCTTGTGCAAAATGCCATATCCTCAATAGAAATCCAAACTTGCAGGTTGATAACAGACGGTTTTTCCACAGCATTTCCACACTTTCTGTGAAAAAATTTGGGCCCTTCCTCTCGGCTTGTTTTTCCACTCTCAAAGCCCCCATTGCCGAACGAGTTCCAGCAGGCTGTATCCCTTGATCGGCGCCGGAATAAAGGACAGGACAAAGATCAAAAAAATGACCACCCCCAGCAGCCGGCGCGCCGACGACAGGCTTTCCTGGTCACCTTTGAGCTGTGGATGTTTGAAGCCCAGAAGCAGGATCACCAGGGCCCAGACGATCCAGCCGACCCAGAAGAATATCCCCATGACGATAAAGGCGCCGAGAAGGAGACGGGCCAGAGGCTTGGACCTCTCTCCCAGCAAAGCATAGGAAATATGCCCGCCGTCGAGCTGGCCCACCGGGAAAAGGTTGAAGGCGGTGATCAGGATGCCCACCCAGCCGGCGAATGCGACCGGATGAAGCAGGAGCTCGCTCTGCGCCGGGACATTCCGGAACATCAGACCGCCGATCAATTTCAGGACCAGCGGCTCTCCGAAAATCCAGGCATCCTCCCGCGGTATAGCCGGCACGACCTTGGAAAGGGAAAGCCCGTAAACAAGGGCCGGCAGGGACAGCACAAACCCGGTCAAGGGCCCGGAGATCCCGATGTCGAAGAGTTGTTTTCTTTGCGTGATCGGCGCCTTGATCTTGATGAAGGCCCCCAACGTACCGATCAGCGTGGGAGCCGGGATAAAAAACGGGAGGGTGGCATCGATCCGGTAGAAACGGCAGGCGAAATAATGCCCCATTTCATGTCCCAGAAGGATGGCGATCAGAACGGCCGCATAGACCAGGCCCAGGCTGATGATCCGGGAATCGGTGAAGGCCTCGAGGCCGAGGACAAACTGGGGATCCTGGAGGAGCTGGTCGGAATAGATGTAGCTGACGCTCCAGGTCAACCCGACGAAAAAGGCGGAAAAGCAGGTGACGACGAAGAGAAGGATGTTCAGCCAGGGCCGCTGCGTCGCTCTCCCCTCTTCCATCAATCCCAGACGGTCGAAGAAGCGAAGAACTCGCTCCTTCGCACCGACCGAACGGCTAGACGTTCAACTCCCCCCCGTGAGTTTGTGGAACTTGGCCATCAGCTCTTCGTGGGTCTCTTTGTGATCCGGGTCGGGGACGCAGCAATCGACGGGGCAGACGGCGGCGCACTGGGAGGAATCGTGGTGTCCCACGCATTCCGTGCATTTCTCCGGGTCGATGATGTAAATCTCATCGCTGGCCGAGATCGCCTGGTTCGGGCATTCAGGTTCGCAGGCTCCGCAGTTGATGCACTCTTCCGTGATCTTATAGGCCATATCAATCCTCCTGGATGAATTCGAAGGAGCTATTATATCGTTTTTCGCTCAATTTTCAAGGAACGTCATTTGGCGGCTTCGATCTTACGCGCTTTCTCCGCCGCGTCGTAGCCGAAATAGGACTGTGGGAACTGCTCCTGTATCTTCTTGTAAAGGGCAAGGGCTTCCGGCCTGTCCCCTTTGGCCTCGAGCGCTTCCGCCTTGTGGAAGAGCACGGCATCGAGAGAATAGGCCTTTGGCTTGGCCTCCTCGATCTCGGTGAACATGGCAATGGCCTGATCGTAGTTCTTTTGCAGGGCGTTGACCTGGGCGAGCAGGTCCCGGGACTGGAAGTAAATGAAATCCTGAGGCGTTGAAGGGATCTTCCCCAGGGCTTCCTTGGCCTTTTCCAGGTCGCTGTTCTCGACCCAGTAGGTCGCCAGAAGGACATAGCCGAGCCGGGCGTATTTTCCACTGCCGGCAATCTTCTCCAGGGAGGCCAGGTTCTCCGGCTTGGAGTCCAGGGTAGAGCGAAGTTCGAGGAGCTCGCTGAGCAGCCGGCTCTCCTTTTTGACCTGCTGAGCCTGGATTAAGCGGACACCGACGTAGAGCAGGCCGACGACGGCGATGGCGGCGATGCCGATCAGGATTTCCTTTGTCCGCGTCTGGAAAAAGTGCATGATCTTGGTCATCGTGCTTACGAATTCGTCTTCTTTGAGCTGCTTCTTGATGACTTTTTTCATCCTTCGCTCCTCGCCGGGGCTGGGTTAGGCTTCCTTTTATCACAAACCCCCCAAAAAGCCAAGACAGAGCCTAGGGAAAGAGCTTCTTGGCCAACACGGCGACGTTTTTGGCGTATCCTTCGCAGCACCCCAGGGCCCTCTTGTCCGGCCGGCCGATGGAGACCGGCCCGTAGTGATCGCCCTGGTAATCCCCCCGCACGACCATTCCATGGATGAGCAGGGCGTTCAGTAGGTCGAGGATGGTGGTCTCGTTGCCGCCGCCGACGTTGGCCGACGAAGAAAAGGCGCCGCCGACTCGGCCCTGGAGCTTGCCGTGGAACTTAACGCTCTCATCAAGGAGTTTCTTGATCGGCCAGGCCATCGAGCCGTAGTAGGTCGGGGAGCCGAAAATAAGACAATCATAACGAAGCATGTCGTCGACGGCCGTCTCTTCGATTCTCTTGAGGTCGACATCGAGGCCTTCGGCTCTTAATACCTCGGCGATCTTGACGGCCATCTTTTCCGTGTTATGAGTAACCGAATAATAACAAACCAACGCTTTGGCCATGAGTGATCCTCCTAAGAGATAATCGGGGACAGTATATCATTTTCCTTATTTTTTAGAATCATGGTTCAAGAAGCTCGCTCAAGCCCGGGTCTACAAGCGACAATCTCCGCTTTTTTGCCTTGACGCGTCCATTCAATAAACAGTATAATTAGTCAGAGCAAAATTGATAGCGGAGGGGAAAATGCAAGGCAAGGTTATGGCTATGTTTGTTATCCTCTTTCTCCCGATACTCAACGCGGATTTATATGCGAAGGAAAGGCGTGGGGCGGAATTGGCGGTTGCGAAAACCGACGGTCAACATATTGCAGGAGAATTGATTGCCGTAAAGCACTCCATGCTGTTATTATTGGACGCCAATACCGGTGCTGATGTGTCATTGATATTGGGGTGATTGAATCTATCCGAATAATCAAGAAATCAAACGCCTGGAAAGAAGGAGCCTTCGGATTTGCCCTAGGGGCACTCGCTGGTATCCCATTGGGAGGATTCATTGAAGGTCTCGGCGAGACTGGATTGTCTGCCGGCGAACTTATTTCCATCATGGCTGTTTGCGGAGCTGTCTTGGCAATCCCCGGCGCGCTCATTGGTGCAATCTCGGGGACGGATAAAACAGTCCAAATAAAAGGAAAGTCTCCGGAGGAAATCCAGAGAGTTTTAGCCGAATTGCGTCCCCAGGCTCGC
>Ga0307378_10008529_pt1 | contig 13602 bp, 10 predicted proteins | sample UN1MG_FD_202238 | JGI IMG/M metagenome (GOLD analysis project Ga0307378, IMG submission 202238) | Soil microbial communities from Risofladan, Vaasa, Finland - UN-1 | ecosystem: Environmental > Terrestrial > Soil > Coastal area > Acid sulfate soil | place: Finland: Risofladan, Vaasa | collected... | reverse complement strand
CTTCACCGGAGCGTCGTCCAGCAAGTTGGGGCTGTTCGCATCGGCATCAGGCGGCTCGATCCTTCTGGATGAGATCGAGGCCGCCAAACAGGGCACTCAGATCGCCCTCCTACGGGTGCTTGACTCCATGAAGATACGGCCCATTGGCAGCAACAAGTCTCAGAAGGTCGATGTCCGTGTGTTTGCGGCGAGCAACGATGACCTCGAGGCGCGAGTTGAGGATGGTTCGTTTAGAAAGGACCTATACTACCGCCTGGTCTCAGCGATCATCACGCTGCCGGCTTTGCGGGAGCGTCGTTCGGACGTGCCGATTTTGGCCGAATACTTTCTGCGGCTCTACTGTAAGACCTATGGGCAGGCTACGAAACGGCTTTCGCCCAGAGCCAGCGAGCTGATCATGAGATACGAGTGGCCTGGCAACGTGCGGGAGCTCAAGCACGCGATAGAGCACGGGATCATCTTCTCAAGCGGTCCTGTTGTGGGACCGAAGGACCTGCCGAAGGCGATTACGTTCTGCCCCAACCACGCCTCGTTTGTTCCCTTGGCCGAGCTGGAGAAGCGGCATGTCGAGAAAGCGCTTCAGCTGAGCGCTTTCAACAAGGCGAAAGCGGCGAAGCTCTTGGGCCTAAGCAGACAGGCCTTATACCGCAAGATCGAGCGCTATGGTCTTGAGCTCGAGAGGGCAGTGACCGGAAGCGGACAGTTCTGAAACAGGATGTCTCCCTCCCCTTGGAGGCTGTCCAATAAGTGCATCTGCATACGAGAATCCCTGTGTTTAAGGATGCCTGGCCCTGGATGTAGGGGCGGTTCACGAACCGCCCTGCTCTATTGGCACAAGATATTGTGGGCGATTCGTGAATCGCCCCTACAAGAAACGCGTGTGTTCTCTTTTTATTCGATCGCCTGTCAGAGAAGGTGTTCGGAGAATGCCGGGCAGATTGGCACAATCTCTGCATAGACTATTATGGATGTAAGCAACAGCGGAAGATGCATCACAGGAGAAAGGGTTGCGAGAATTGCAGTATTCGGATGAGAAGAGGGGCCGAGATGAGTTCCCAACGGGGAGGCTCGCGGTCATAGTGGCCTCAGAGGACAGGGCTCAATGCGGCAAGATCAAAGGCATCCTGAAGGACCAGCAGTTCAGGGTGATGGATGCGCCCTTGCCGAACAGGCCCATGCCGGTAGAAAACCTGCTTACGCCCTCGGCAATCGTAGTCCAGGTTGAGCCTGACCCGGCCGAGGTCTCAGCTGAGATCGCCTCATTGCGGTCGCGAGACCCTGAGGTGCCGATCCTGTTTGCGGTTGACGCGAATACGGAACAGCTGGAGATCAGTGTTAGAAAGATGGGAGTTCAATATTACATGCTCCTGCCGGAGGAGGTGGACAGCTTGGCGGTGATCGTCAACTGTCTCGTCAGAGCGTAGGTTCTCCCGGAGGCCGAAACTCGCCATTGGCTGCGACTTTCCTGGTCACAGGATGCGGGAGTTCCCCCAAGACTTTGCCTCGGTAGATTGTGTTATTGTCTGTGAAGCGGTGATTTGGACGTTCAAAAAAGTGGAGTTGGCCAGCTCGGCTGATATGGCCCTGAAAGGGCCTGACGTGAGTAGCCCGTGTGCAACGCGGGGTTACGGTTGCATTCAAATCCATCTTCGCGACCCCAACGAGGTCGAACAAAGACCTGTGCGTGAACGTCGCGGAATCTCCGTGCCCACCCACCACCCTTCTTGAGGATCGTGCTGCTTTGGTCCCCACGCTGCGCCTTTCGGCTTGCATGGGGCTATTCACGTTCAGCCCTTTCAGGGCTGACGATGTTTTCCCCCACCTTCGAGGCCCAACGGGGTGAGTGTCCGGAAACGGACTTTGCCTGAAATCACACATAAGCAACAGCTTGGAGCAAGGCCCGGCCAGTTGGTTATGGCTCCTGCGCTGCAATTGGTCCGGATACGGACGATTCAGTTGGCTGGCGGTCTTGCGGCTTTACTGCTCCGCTAAAGCTACGCAGCACAAGTACTACTCTGCGAACAAGGCTTCCTGTGGGGACGCAGAGCAGCAACGGCCAACAAGATCGCTAAAGTGGCATGGAACATGCTCCGATAAGTGGAGAGTGAAAATGAAAGCAAGTGAGAAGGTAGCTAAGCGGAGGTATTCAACCTCGCTCATTCTGAGTAATGCGAAAGGAGGTGCTAACGGAAAGCCTGGAGGGATTTAGCCATACATCGTTTTTGATGTGTGGAGGTAACATCCGCCCGTAATTCGGGCGACCCCACAGTATTACTAATAGGAGAAAAAAAGTGGGACAACAACAACTATTGCTGATTGTGTTGAGTATTATCATCGTCGGGATCGCGGTGGTAATCGGTCTGGGCCTGTTCAGTGAGGGCGCCGACCAGGCCAACGTCGACCAGGTGGTTCAGGATGTCGTGTCCATGGGCGCACGGGCTCAGCAGTATTACATGAAGCCGGCTGCGCTCGGTGGCGGTGGTCAGTCGTTTGTGGGCATTGCAGTAGATGACATCGGCTCTGCCACAAATAGGAACGGCGACAGCTACGTTGTTTCTGGCGCGTCTGCAACTCAGGTAACAGTTACAGGCACGTGTGTTACGGCCAAGATGGACGATGACGCCACGGCGGTCAACGTTGTCGGGACAGTAACTCCGGTCAATGTTACGACAGTGATCAACAAGACGTCAGGCGGCGGAGAGTAATCAAGTATGTTGTGGGCAGGCCCAACTCGTTTTGGGCCTGCCTTTTTTATCTAACGCAAGGGGCGAGAGCAGATGGCGGAGTTTAGATACCACGGGATGAGTGCGGCCGGTCGGCCCGTTCAGGGGATGCTTGCAGCCAGCAACAAGAGGGCGGCACATCTCAAGCTTGCGGAGTTGATGCGGGCCAAGCGGTTCAGTCTCAGTTCTTTAGAGAAGAAGCGGACTTACGTTTACAGGGTCCAGAAGGGGACAGAGAAAACCGTCACAGCTGAAAGGAAGGCATATTCCCCCGAGGAGCTCGCGCGCGCCCTTCGCGCAATTGGTTACAGAGTCATATCGGTGCGGAGGAAGGTGCTTGACTTCAACATGCGTCCTCCGACCAGGGACGTGGTGATGTTCATCAGGCTCGGCGCGGACCTTTTGCGAGAGAAGCTGCCCTATGACGAGGTTCTACAGCTGTTGGGGGGTGATATCCAGAACAAGCCCCTGAGGGACGCAATTAAGGAGATCAGCAGCGACCTGAAGGACGGCAAAGAGGGGAAGGAAGTATTCGCCAAACAGGAGGGGGCGCTTGGGCGTTTTGCGGCGCACATGCTTGGCGTCGCCTCGACAAGCGGGAACATGGTGGAGATATACGAGAGCACTGCGAAGTTTTTGGAGCGGAACCAGACGTTCAAGAAGAACCTTAGAAGCGCACTCATCATGCCAATGGTGACGGTGTTTTTACTGCTGTGTGCAACGCTGTTCTATGTTGGGTACATATTCCCTAAGACGGCGGAGATGTTCCTGAAGTTCAAGATGGAACTACCTCCAATGACCAAGTTCACGCTCGCCATGAGTCATTTTTTGCAGGACCAGGCGTTCGTCATCCTTGCCGCGGTTATTGTTCCGATAGTAATTGGGTTGAGGTTCGCTTTCAGCAAGAAAGGTCGGCTTTTTGTTGATAAGTATATTATTCGGCTGCCGATCATAGGCACTGTCCTACATAAGACCAGCATAGAGATATTCTGCCGGGTGTTCACGGCGCTCTACTCAGGTTCGGGCGAGAACATCGACGTGCTCAGGACTGCGGCTGAGGCGTGCCGCAATCGCTACATGGAGCGTCAGATCAAGGAGATCACACTTCCGATGATGATCAAGGAGGGCAAGGGTCTAGTCGAGTCGCTGGAGAAGACAGGTGTGTTCACCGACAACGCGCTCAATAGACTGCGAGGCGGTGCGGAGACAGGGACGCTTCGTAAGACAGCGCTGCAAGTAGCGAACTACTACGAGAAGGAGACGACCTACAAGATGAAGGCGATCATCGATTGGGCGCAGGTCTTCGTCGCGTTTTTCGTCCTGATAGTAATGACCGCGATAACGGTTGTCTCTTCGGAGACGGCGATCATAAAGCCTAAGAGACCGGGGGTTACAACGCAATAATGTTACCTGCGCCACCCCAGGGGAGATTTGGAAGCGCTCTGGTCGATAACGGCGTCATCGACGAGGAGATACTGGACAAGGCGCTTCAGATACAGAGCTCGGAGGTCGAGGCCACCCGCCGCAAGCTTGGCGAGATACTTGTTCAGGACCTCGGGGTGGATCGGCACAGGGTCTATAAGGAGATCGCCAACATCTACGCATTCCGAACGATAGAGCTTACGGAGGGGGACCTGGAGGAGGACGGGATAAGGTTCATCAGCGACCTGATGGATAGCATCAGCGGCGAGATGCGTGGCTACCTGATCAGCAAGAAGGTTCTGCCCTACAAGCTCCACCCGGTCAAGCATGGCGTTCTGATAGTGGTGTGCGCTGACCCGACCGACCGGGAGATTCAGAGCCTGATCACGGAGTTTGGTTTCAGGCGATACGAGATCGCCTATATGCGAGTGGAGGAGATCGATCAGCTTGCGTCGAAGCTGGTTCCTCAGAAGGATGAGTTCCTCAAGATACTCGAAGAGGCCACCGACTCGGTCGAGACCATCGAGGAGACGGAGACCGAGCTGGACGAGGAGGCGCTCGAGGCAGAGATAAACAAGAGCCTGCTCACAGACTTAGTTGAGGGCAGCCTGGTTGACGCGGTTCGGAAGGGAGCGTCTGACATCCATGTCATCCCTAAGCCTGGCAACATCGCTGAGTTTTACTTCCGAGTAGATGGCAAGCTCCAGCTCTGGTATCGGCATGAGGGTAGCAAGCCAGAGGCGATCGCGGCCGTCATAAAGGATAGAAGCAAGAACATCGACCGTTTCGAGTGGGATTCGGCCCAGGACGGGTTCATCCAGCGGACAATAGACAACTCTCTGATCAGGTTCCGTGTGTCGATCATGCCGATAGTTGGCCAGGAGCTGAGGCGCAAGCTCGAGAGCATAGTAATCAGGGTAATTGACGACCGGAAGTTGATCACGGATTTCGAGGAGTTGGGCTTTCAGAAGCAAGCTAAAGATGCGTTCATGCGTGCGATTGGAAAGCCTCAGGGGATAGTGATTCTGACCGGGCCGACCGGCAGCGGCAAGAGCACAACGTTGGTGGCGGCGCTAAGTCATGTCATGAACCCAAGCATCAACGTGGTTACGGTCGAGGACCCCGTTGAGTATAACATCCCTGGGGCAAGGCAGATAAAGCTCGGACCAAGGCTCGATTTTGACTTGGCGGTTCGCTCGATACTGCGGCATGACCCGGACGTTGTCATGGTTGGCGAGATGCGGGACAAGAAGACTGCCGAGATAGCGGTCAAGATGGCCAATACCGGCCATTTGACGTTCACAACACTGCACACAAATGATGCGACAAGCGCGGTTGCGCGGCTTTACAAGATGGGGATCGAGCCGTTTCTGCTTGCCTATTCGATCAACGTAATAGTTGCTCAGCGGCTTGTTAGGACGCTTTGCCCGGACTGCAAGCGGCCGATCAAGGACTTGGACCCCAGGATACCGCTTGACCTGGGCTTTACCGAGCAGGAGGTGGAGGAGATCACCTTCTATGAGAGTGTAGGCTGTAAGAACTGTCGGCTGGGCTACCGGGGCCGAATCGCGATCCACGAGGCGTTCTATTTCACCAAAACGGTTAGGCGGCTGGTGTATCAGGCCTCGCAGGAGATCGACGAGGAGGCGCTCAGGAATCAGGCAATCGCGGATGGGATGCTTACACTTCGCGAGTCTGGCCGTGAGCGGATTAAGCGTGGTGAGACGACTCTTGAGGAGATCGCGTTTGCGACCGCCGGAGATTAGAAGGACAGGAGGAAGGAAGAAATGAGTTCAGGACAGATGATGCTTGCTTTGGGGGCGCTTGTAATGCTTTCGACGCTGGCTATGACGCTTAACAGCATTGTGCTGGATGGGAACAGGACGATGATGGAGAGCGAGCTGTACATATCGGGGACATCAGCAGCGCAGTCTTTTCTGGAGCGCACAACGGTGCTGGCGTTCGATGAGAACGTGGGGACGTACGATCCTTCAACGTTCCCGGGCAGCTTAACGTCGTCCGGATACCTCGGGCCAGATGCAGGTGAGACATACCCCAATTACGACGATGTGGACGACTTCAACGGCTATTCAGGAACAGTCTCGACGACTAGGGCTGACTTCAACGTGGCCATAGTAGTCAAGTACTGCGACAGCAGCGGCAACGATCAAGGCAGCTGCACATACTTTAAGAAAATGGAAGTAACCGTCACCAGCCCGTTCATTCCGACACCTGTGGTTGCAAGACGGATCTTTGCATACAGCATATAGATAAGACTAAGAGGAGGTGAGGCAACATGGCATTAGCTGATCTCGTCGGCACGACCATCGTGGCCGGTATACTGATCCTGATGATGATTGCCCTTACGGGAAGCGTCTCCGAGTCAACTACTCAGCAGATGCTCGACGTCACCACGCAGGAGGCGTTAACGACTGTCAAGAGCCTGATCGAGTATGACTTTCACAAGATGGGGTTTGAGTCGACTCCGGGCACTGCGATTACCACAATGGGCGCACACAGCATAACGTTCTGGGCGGGGATTGACACCAACAACGATGGCTCTCCGGATGGCCTCAACACGATCACGTATCAGTTGAGCAGCACTTCCCAGGCTGCATCTACCCCCAACCCGAACGACTGCATCCTCTATCGGACCATTGGAATAGCGTCACCGGTCGCGGTTTCACTAGGCGTTACGGGCTTTGACCTTCAATACTACGACAAGTACGGAAACATGACTGTCAACCCGGCGGACGTAAAGACGATTCATGTTGGTCTGACTGTTCAGAGCACAATGCCGTACGACAACAGGTATTCGGAGGCCGTGTGCGAGAAAATGGTCAGCCCAAAGAATCTGTGAGGACCGTCCGATAAGTAAACAGAGGCTTCGTTATTAACCCTTAGAGAACAAGAGGAGGGTTTGAGAAATGGGTAAGGCATTAATCATTCTAGTTTTAGGCGTAGCGGTGGCGATGTCGTTTCTGACGATGGGGGCTCGGGAAAGAGGAAATGATGCCGTATCCAATTCCTGCGATACATTCAGCATGGCTGGCGCTGGGAATCTTGCGCATTCAGCAGTAAACGTTGCTTTGAACAGCATCACATCCGACCCCAGTTGGACTAGCGCTGCACAGACCAGTAGTCTCTCTGGCGGGACGTGCTCTGCAAGCTGCGAGAGGGTGCCCGCCTCAGTCAACTCGAGGATAACCGGGGTGGGGACCTACGTTCAGAGGAGCCACACGGTGCAGGTGCTTGTGCAGACTCGTTCCCCGAACCTCAGGTCTGCAATCACGGCCAACCCTCCGGTTAAGACGCTTGGGACACTCACGGTTGACGGTAGGGATTACGACGAGCATGGCAATGTCATCCCCGGCCAGGGCGGCCTGGCAATTGAGTGTTCAGACGTCATCATCCGGGGCGGCAGTTCCGTGTACGGTGGCACCAACGAGAACGGGGGGGACTTCGTCCCTTCCACAAGTTACGATCCGAGCATAACCAACGAAAACGCTGTCTTTGATGGCGGATTCCCGCCATCACCGGACGCAGCGGTTGGGCTTTCTGAAGGGACGCTGAAGGGTCGCGCCATGAGCGGAGCGAACGGCAGCCAATACACGACCGACCCCAGCACGCTCACGATGCCTCTGAGGGGCGTAACCTACGTGGAACTGCCTGACGGCGGAATATGGAACGATGCCACCCTCACCGGCGGTAGCAACGGGATACTGGTTATCCACAGTGCCGCCAAGGATGCGGTTCTTAAGAATTTCTATGGGTCGTTCTGCGGGATAGTCATCGCCGACGACGTGGACAAGATCCACGGAACGATTATTGGCAACTTGACCGTAATCGGCGGGGCAGCGACAGGCAATTGTATCGGGAACGGCGAGGGCAAGGTGCTTTATAGCACGCATTTCATCTTCGACGCGCTAAATGGTCTGCCGAAGTCGGACTTGAAGGTCCTTTCATGGTGGGAGTGATGCACTTGGGTCGCCGGTTCGCAACAAAAGTTGCCGAGACAGGCAGCGGTTCAGCGCGCGGTCTGGAGCAAAGAGATCAGGCCAAAGAATCTGTGAGGACCATCCGATAAGTAAACAGAAGCTTTGTTACTAACCCTTGTAGAACGATAGGAGGGCTTAAGAGATGGGTAAAGCAGCAATCATCCTGGTCTTAGGCGTATCGGTGGCGATGTCGTTTCTCACGATGGGGGTTCAGGAGAGGAGAAACGAGGCCGTGGCAAATGCTTGCCAGGCTTACGACATGAACGGGGCGAGGAACCTCGCACACTCGGGCGCAAACGTTGCTCTGAACAACATTACAACCAACCACAGTTATCAAGGCAGCCTATCTGCGAGCTATTCAGATGGCTCATATTCGACGACTTGCTCGAAGATGCCCGCATCGAGCAACTCCAAGATAGTCGCCACCGGGACCTACGGGCAGACCGCGCACGGCGTGCAGGTCGTCGTCGAGGTCTATCCCAAATACTTTAAGTCCGCGATCACGGCCAAGCCTTACGTAAACACCCTGGGAACGCTCGAAGTCGATGGCCGAGAATATGACCAAAACGAGAACATCACGCCCAACCAGGGCGGCCTTGCGATTCTCAGCACGCAGACGATAACGAGGGGCGGCAGTTCTAAGTATGGCGGAACGAACTCACTGGGACAGGATTTCGTGCCCTCGACGGATTTCGATCCGAGTATGATCGAGGAGAACGCCCAGTTCGATGGCGGCTTCCCGAGCTCGCCCGATGCTGCAATAGAGGTCTCGGATGGGACGCTGAAGGCGATCGCGCAGAGCGGGGTAGGCGGCAGCCAATACGCAACAGACCCTAGCGACATTCAGATACCGCTAAGGGGAGTTACCTATCTAGAGCTGCCAGACAACGGAACCTGGAACTCGCCCAACCTCACCTACTGCAACTGCGGTCTTGATTACAACAGCTTCGGGATACTGGTCATCCACAACGCGAACAAGAACGCTCGCCTCAAGAACATGCGGGGCAACTTCTACGGGCTAATCATCGCTGACGACGTGGACAAGATACACGGCAAAGTTACGGGCAACGTAACCGTGATAGGAGCCTCGCCCCGCGGCAACTGCATCGGGAACGGGACCGGTGATGTCCACTACAGCTCATATTTCATTATGCAGGCGCTCTCAGGACAGCTTAACAAGAGCCCGGAAATAGTGTCTTGGTGGGAGTAAGGATTGACTGAAGAAGCGACTCTCACTCTCGAGGCCGACGCTGTTGGCCAGGCCAGAGAGATACTCTCTCGGCTGATTGCGCATGTGCCGGCCTCACAAGAGGGTTTCGAGCGGCAGATGTTCATCGGCAAGCTGCTTTTAGACCTCTCGCCCGAGCAGCGGCAGTGCCTCAAGCGGGTGGTAGAGAGCTGGCTCGCAAGGACTGTGCAGCTCGAGGCGTCGGATATCGACGTGGGCAGCTACGGCTGCGGGGAGCAGATATGGTTTAGGGTGTTCGGTTTCAAGAAGCCCGATCCCGAGCTCGGTTCCTTCTCGGTGGACGAGACCGATTTCCTCATCCAGAACCTGCTGATGGACAAGCAGAGGGAGTACCTCTATGAGTGGCGCAACCTCGACTTCTCCTACACGATCCACTGTAACGAAACCCGTGTTCGGTTTAGGGCTGATACGTATTTTGATCTTGACCATTTGGCCATGAACATGCGGCGGATCTCGGAGACTATTTACCCGTTCAAGGACCTCGGCCTTCACCAGAACGTGGCGCGGGCACTTTCGCTGGCTCACGTGAAGCAGGGGCTTGTGCTGATAACTGGGATAACCGGTTCTGGCAAGAGCACAACGCTTGACAGCATCATCGACGCAAACAACAAGACCATGGACGCCCACGCAGTGATCATAGGCAGCCCGATCGAGAACATTCACACTAGCCGCCGGTGCATCATCCGGCACCGGGAGGTGGGTCGAGACGTGATGTCGTTCAAAGAGGGCGCAGTTCAGGCCTTAAGGCAGGACCCGGACATTATCGTGATCGGCGAGATGCGCGATGCAGACACGATATTGACAGCGCTTGAGATCACCGACAGCGGGCACAAGGTCTTCTCGACTCTGCACACTGGCTCGGCAGTGGAGAGCATCGACAGGATCATCGCCGAGTGCCCGACCAGTGTCCAGGAACGGGTGCGGATGCGGCTGGCTGACGTCTTGACGGTGATTCTCTCTCAGAAGCTCGTCCCTGACCACAGTGGACGACTTCAGCTCGCCAAGGAGGTCCTTCTGGTCAACTCGTCCGTCAGGGCCGCCATCAAGAACAACAACACGGGCGAGATATACCAGATGATCTTCGAGTCAGGGAGCGAGGGGATGATAACGATTGAACAGGACCTCTACCGTCTTTATCGGCTAAAGAAAATATCGAAAGAGAATGCAATCAACTTCGCGAACAACAAGAAGAGGTTGGGCGAGTTGCTTCGGAGGGAACTATGAGAAATGAGGCAATAGGACTATCAATTGAGGGGACGGACGTCAAAGTCGCCCACATTGCGCTCTCTCACAAGGGCGTCATCCTCAAGCGGCTTGACGTTGCTCAGCTGCCTGAGCCGCTTGGTGCGCCTCTTACGGAGGAAGAGCAAGAAAAGGAATCCATGGGCGCTTTCGAGGAGGCGTTTGGCGAGGTAACCGAGGTGGGGGCTCCACTTGACGCGAGGGCGGAGAACAAGGGGGACGCGGAGGAGGGAGAAACTGCCTCGTCGGCCTTATTGGGGATACTCTCTGGGTACGACCTGAGAAAGGCCAAGATCGGGGTCAATCTCCCCGAGGACTCAGTCAGCTACTACCTCTTGAGCGACACCTTCGCCGTCAAGGGGCGCAAGCTCAAAAGAGCGCTGATGGAGCTGGTTGCGCCCAAGCATGAGAGGCCGCTCTCGCCGGAGATGATCGATTATGTCAAGGTGTCAGACAAGAACCTTGTTTGCCTGGTTTGTGATCAGGAACCGGTGTTTCTGGATGTTCTGAAGGAGCTGAAGCGGTTCTTGGGTCGTAACAAGCCATATATTGGGTTGCTTGACTCGGTAGAGACCGCGCTGATGAGCCTTGTTCGCGCCAACCACGAAATAGCGGCGGGCGAGATAACAGCACTCATCTATGTCTGCGCCGACAACACTCGCGTCACGATCATGAAGGGAGGGGACTACATGCGGCTCCTCCCGCTGATACAGGAGGGCTCGAACTCACCTGATTTCGGCAACACGCTGTACAGCAAGATACTGCTCGAGCAGGATGAGGGTGGGTTGCCTGACATCGACCGGGTGATTCTGGCGGGCGACGCAGATATGCCCTCGGCGATAGAGTTCTTCTCAGAGAAGTTTTCCAACGCCAAGGTAGAGACCATCAAGTATGGCAAGTTCGTTGGGACGGAGATGGAGCCCTCGAAGATTCCAGCGCCTCTGCCGAGCTTCGCCTTGGCCCTTGCCCTGGCGAGGAAATCGCTCGAGCCGACTAATCCCAGCTATTATCACACCGATTTCACGCCCGATTACCTGAAGGAAGCGCAGAAGCCGTTCAAGATAGCGTGGCACGGTCTTCTGTCCCTCCTTGTGATCTTCACGATGAGCCTCCTTCTGGTCATCAAAGGTGGCTACAACTACGTCGAGATGCAGGACCTCAACGAGGACACCTACAATCACAACCGCCTGACGAAGCTCGCACAGCCGCTTCTTTATGAGATCGATATGCTCAACGAGAAGATCTCGCTTCACGAGAGTGAGATGAAGCAGCTGGCTGCTTTGGCACAGAACTCCCGCGTCTGGAGCGATTCTCTGCTCAAGCTCTGTGACCTTGCAGAGCGTTGCGACTCTCTATGGTTCACGAGCATCAAATCATCAGAGGACAGGGGCTATTTAATAACAGGCAAATCTCGCACGCGGGACAAGATAACCGCTCTTGCCAGCGGATTTGAGAGCTCTTTCCTGGATACAGTCGCGCGCGGGAAGATCCGCGATTATGGCGTTTGCGATTTCGTGCTGCGAGCCAAGTTCCCCGACGCATTGGAGCCTGGGGCCTATTTGGCGATGGTCAAGGAACATAGCAGGGACGGCTTCGGATTCAAGGGCCAGGGGCACGAGGGCACGCAGCCTGGCTCGGCCTTTGTTGCGACTCCGAATCTGGCTATGTCGGGCCCGCAGATGCCGCTGGGGCTGGAGCAAGGGCTCTTCGCAGACCCCCTCTCGACTAGTGCGCAGGGCCCGGAGATGTTCAGCGCCATGCTCAGGGTTGGACTTGACGCATACCTCGCACAGTCTGAGCGGATTGCCAATAGCCCAACACTCGTGAGGCTAAGGGCCGAACAGGAAAGTTCCGAGGCACAGCTTAAAAAGCTCTGGGAACAGAAGCGGTTTCAAGAGGAGCAAAAGGTCGCAGCTGCCAAGAGATCGGTCGATGAGGAATACCTCGGGCCGAAGGCAAAACCATCGCGGGCACCTGAGGTCTTGGGCCCATTTCCAGAGCAAGATGTGAAATCCAAAGCAACGGACAAGGCTGATAGGCCCAAGAAGAAAACTAACGAAGCGGCTCGGAAAAAGCAGGAAGAACACCTCCCCGCTCCGCCTGTTAAGGCCAAAGCCGTCGAAGAAGATGCTCAACCGGCCAAGAAAGAGGATGTCAAGCACGAGAAACCGGCGACCGCCAAGATGCAGGTAACAAACGAGCGCGCCCCCCAAGCAGCCGATGACGATTACGATCGGGCACTTGAGCTGTTCAAGTCCGGCGATTACAGGCAGGCGGCGGCCCTGTTCAACCGCATCCTCGCCTCGAGCAAGAGTCGCGTGATGGACTGCAACATCCACTACTGGCTGGGGCATTGTCTTTACAGCATGGGCAACTTCGAGGGGGCTGTTGCGGAGTTTGAACAGTCAAAGCACTGCGAAGACAAGAGCATGGCGGATGGCGTGCTCTTCATGCTCGGCAATTGTCTTTTGAGGCTGGGCGACGAGAAGCGTGCGGGCGATGAGTATGCCGAGCTGCTGAGGGATTATCCCAACAGCCGTTTCGGGCAGATCGCCCAGGCGAGAGCGAGGACGTTGGATCAACCGTAGTGCTCAAGAAATGGTAAGGGAGATGTAAGGTGAGTAACGCACTAAGAAGCACGATTGTAATCGGCGCCATCTGGCTGGTCCTGCTGCTTGTGGGAGGCTGGTATGTCTATTATAGCCAGGCCGATGAGCTGGGCGCCGTTCGCAAGGAGAACAAGGAAGCGCACGAGGCCTATGACAAGATGCAGGCAAAGGTCGATAGCCGCGGGGAAGTCAGGGCCACGCTCGCAAAACTAACAGACCATTGGTATCAGCGCAAGAAAATAATCCCTGTGGCGGACAACGCTAGAACGTCATATAACTATTTCAATTGGATAAGCCAACAGTCTGGCCCTATGCTGATGTTCGATTTTATGGTGCTCTCAGAGGCTCCGGACGAATCG
>Ga0307378_10008527_pt1 | contig 13606 bp, 5 predicted proteins | sample UN1MG_FD_202238 | JGI IMG/M metagenome (GOLD analysis project Ga0307378, IMG submission 202238) | Soil microbial communities from Risofladan, Vaasa, Finland - UN-1 | ecosystem: Environmental > Terrestrial > Soil > Coastal area > Acid sulfate soil | place: Finland: Risofladan, Vaasa | collected... | reverse complement strand
TTCTTTAACAGTCGGTTCTCGCCCTAATTCCTGCAAGAGATGGCGTGACACCCTTATCAATTTATTAATAGTCTCTACCATATGAACGGGAACTCGAATAGTCCTGGCTTGATTAGCTATGGCCCTGGTAATTGCTTGCCTTATCCACCAGGTAGCATAAATACTAAATTTATATCCTTTTTTATAGTCAAATTTCTCCACTGCTCTTATTAAGCCCATATTACCTTCCTGGATCAGATCTAAAAATAGCATTCCTTTACCCACATATCTTTTGGCAATACTTACTACTAACCTCAAATTTGACTCTACTAATCTTTTCTTAGCTTCGTGATCTCCTTTTTGCATTCTTCTAGCTAGCTCTACCTCTTGATTGGCAGTTAATAATTTTATTTTCCCTATCTGCCCTATTTCCTTTAAGTAATCCTTTACAGAGTCATCTAATTCTAATTCTTTCGATAATTCTATTTCTAAATCAATTTCCTCTTCAGAAGTCGTAGTGGTCTTCTCTTGCTGTTCAATGCCTTTATTTTTGACCAGCAAATTACCCTCTTCCTCGGTCTCAACTAAATCAATTCCAGATTCACTTAGAATGTCATATAAATCTTCTACTTTACTCCGGACTAAAATATCATCTGCTAAATATTTCTCTAGTTCTTTGTAAGTTAAGTAGCCCTGCTCTTTTCCTTCTTTGATTAATTCTTCAATTCTTTTTTTTTTAATTTCTAGGTCTTCCTTAATTTTTTCCTTTGTTTTGTCAAGTAAAAGAAGCTGAACCTTTTTTATCGGATATTCAAATAATCCTTCCTGGTTACCTCTTTCTAATATTTGCCGAACCTTCTCACTGGTTAAAATTACTTTCTTTGCGACTTCTTCAAACGTGCCGAACTCTTTATATAATTGAAATATTTTTTTGTAGTATTTAATTTTTGCATCGGATAGCTTTATTGTTTTTCCGGATATTTTTTCATTTTTTGGGATTTTTTCAAATGTTACTTCCTTCTGTACTTTTTTGTGGTAGGAATTTCTGACGATATTTTCCTTATAAATAGGTTTATCTTCTAATCTTGATTCTGGTAAATGATTAATATTTTTTGGAAAGCCAACCGTACCGTGCTTTTTATACAATTGTAAAATATTTTGGTAGTGTTTAATTTCATCATCGGATAGTCTTTTATGTTTTTTAACGGTTTTATCATTTTTGGGGATATTTTCCTTATAAATAGGTTTATCTTCTAATCTTGATTCTGGTAAATGATGATTGTTTTCTGTAAAATCAATACCTTTTTTAACAAGATTATCATCTGGTTTATTAGTTTTATCTTTAATCCTAATATCTGTTATAGAATGAATTTCCATCTGCTCTATTTCTTCCCAAAGCCTTTCAAGAGTTTGTTCTGGATTTGCATAATATTCGCATTCCCTAATTCTATGAAAATGCCATCCGCATCTTTCAAGTATTCTTTGTCTCTCCATATCATGTTCATATTCTTCTTCTCCGTGCCAATAATCACCATCACATTCTAATGCAAGTCTTGTCTTGTTTCCCTCAATAACCAAATCAATTCGCTTCCCGCCAACTGGATACTGGGGTATAACCCGAAAACCTTTAGAAGCTATTTTCAATGCGATATCAACCTCAAACCAGCTTTCAAAAGGCTGTGGTGATTTTTCAATTTGCCTATTTGCTTTGTGCGCTTGCAAGCGTATTTCATCTATATTAATGTCAGGTGGTAACGTAGACTTTGCCGGATCTTCAAAAAATTCGAGCAGTTTCTTGCGTAAATCTGTTGTGCTTAAATCATTTCGAGTTACGGAATAAAACAGCCATTCCTGATCTTTTGCGCGGCTTGCAGCAACATTAAATCGCCTTTGGTCCGCTGGTTGACTTAAAGAACCAATTCTTTCGTTTGGTGCCGCTACCATACTAATAAAAATAATGTGACGTTCATCTCCCTGAAAACTATACGGTTGACCGCAAATAAGTTTACGCTCGTGCATTTCTTCTGCACCGAGTCTTTCAAGTAGCATACTTTCTATAAGGGAGGCCTGCGCGTTTCCTTGAAGAGTGATAACTCCCATTGTTTTATCCTTATACCGAATATCATTACAACAGCAAATAATAGTTTTAACTAGTTCTTCCGCTTCAGCGCGATTAATTACTCGATTGATACTCCCTTCTCGATATCCATTGGGAACATGAACCACTTTTAAGGGTTCAAGTCTTTGGGGCGGATATTGTCTTAAAGGAATCAGGGGAGATGTTTGATAACAGAGGTCATTACTGAAACGTATTATTTCGGGCATACAACGGAAATGTTCAAGAAGTACAATTGGAGAGTTAAAACGTCTCCTTCCATGATCAAAAAGACTATTGTCAATACTAAAAGAATCGGCGTGTTCAAAATCATTTAAATATTCATCTCTAAGACGAAAAACTTGTTCTCTGTTCACACCAATCGCTTCCGGGCTAATCTGTTTGTCATCTCCTACAATAAGTAACTGTTTAGCCAAATACATCAATGGCAGAGCTTCGGGTCCACATTGCGATGCTTCATCAACAATGATAATATCAAACATTCCAGGACTTGGTTCAATTGTTTCATATACACGATGAAGAGGCATAATCCATGCAGGAATTGCATCCTTACATTTTGAAAGTTGCTGTTGGGCATCTCTCATATATTGAATTCTATATTTACTATATTTTCTTTTAGCCTTTTCGAACGCTTGTTGCCACCCAACTAAATAGCGTCTATGTTTTTCTTCCATACGACTGAAGCAAAATTTCCAAGCTAAAAAAGCAGAAAGTTCCGCAAGATTTTTACCAATTTCACCATCAATTTGCCGTAAACTGCGTTCAAGGCTTGGAAGATCATCCTTATTGATGAAATCTTCTAACCATGAATTTGCTCGTGCCCACGCCCATGCATTCTCAAGAGATTTAAATTCAGATAACACTGCTAGAGAATTTTGAGAAAGTTCTATTGCGAGAAGAGGAGCAAATTCAGAGAGTTTGTGAAAAAGACCTCTTACTTTTTTTACTCGATCTGACAATTTTTTAAGGTTATTAATTCTTCTCAATAAATCAGGGTAAGCCTTAATATTTTTTTCCTGAATAATTGTTAGGGTTTCTTTTATTATAGAGTGTACATTTGGTAAATTAGCAATCAATTCAATTTTTTGGACATATTGCTGCAATTTTAATTTTACTATATCGAAATTATTACTCAAAATAACAGCCTGGCAAGTAGTTTGTAATTTAACAACTTCATCTAAATCATGCCATACAAAATTACTTGCAAGCTCCTGAGAACAATTTAAAGCTTCTTTTGAAACTTTTAGGGATTCGCCAAGTGAAACAATATCAATCAAGGTATTTTGCATTTCCTCTAATTTTGACACTTGTAGAAATATTGGTTCAGAACTCCTTTTTAATTTATCTTTCCATAGATCCCAACAATACTCTACTGCGTTTTCTACTGTAAGAAATTCAATTAGTAGTCCTAATTTTTCACAGGAATTGCATGGGTGTAAGTTAATATAAACATCTTTAGTAATATACCTACAATTGCGAATTTCTTTACTTTTTAAACTCCACCATTTATTTTTTCCACCTTCATCAAAATGTTTCTTAATAACTACAGCATCTTGAAACACTTTTTTTCGATTAAGAGCACTAGGAATGATTATCTCAAAAGCATGTATCTTTTTAGCACGCTCTTTTAACCCATTCATTTTTTCGGATAGAGCACTTAATAAATCCTTCCATATGGCATCATTGCTTGTTAATACGTCAAATATAGCTTGTTTAGTCCAGAGTATTTGTCTTTTTTCAATGTTATTAACTGATTCAATTAATTTTGAAATAGAGTCTATTATCTTAGCAATATCATTGGGAGATTTTTTTATTAAAATTTGTCCTTCGTAAGAATTAATCAAATCCTGCGTAGGTAAAAAATTACTTTCGGCTTTATTATATTGGTTTATCATATCTGTAAATTCATTCTGAGAAATTAAATCTTTTTCGGGATCAGGAAGAAGTAATTGACTTTCTGCTTCTATTTCAGGCTTAAGAAGACTTAAATCTTCTAGCAATATTTCTATTTCGTTTTGAGATAATGGAACCTCTTGCTCAAAACTAATTTTATCTACAAACCACTTAAACTTCTCGGCCTCTGCTTTTAAAAGTTGAGCAATCTTTGCAGATGTGCCGCGATATTTTCCATTAATAATACTTTGTTCTATAGTTTCAGATTCACGTATTGAACGTATCCTATAATTTGTCTCTTCCTTTTTAGATTTAAGATATTGTATTTTGTCTTCTAATTTATTAATATTAGCTAGCACTGAACTATTATTCCATATATTTTGTTTATTAAGGATGCTATTAACACTTAATTCTAATGATTCTTTCTCTTCTAACCCGTTCCCCAATAAACTAATGCATAATGGCCGTATTTGCTCTGGCATTTGTGAGTATAGTACTTTTAAAGCACGCGGTGTTTTAGCGGTGACTAATATCCGTTTTCCTATGGCGAGAAAATGACAAATAAGATTTGCTATAGTATGAGATTTTCCAGTTCCAGGCGGCCCCTGAACAAGAACCCCTTTGTTAGATTGTAGTTTATATATAATTTCACGTTGTTCTTTGTTAAATGGTTTAGGGAAATAAATATTTTGGTCTACTTTTACCCCGTCATATTCATATCCACCTGTGCCGTTTTCAATATCTATATTGCCCTCGCAAAGATTAGAAAATTCTGTTGGAAATTCACCACCTGATTCTATTTGTTCCCTTATTTTTTTAAGCGTTTGTTCTAATCCTCTAATCGACCTTTTTCGGAGTATTAATGCAGGAGCAAATTCTACGATGGGCTTTTCTTCTGCGCTCTTTTGATTTTTTAGAGTATTATAATATTCTCCCTGCCCTTTATCTGCAAGAGAATTAGCAATAACTTTAAGTACAGAATCTACAGAAGAATGATCCCAAGGATTATCTTTAGCAGTAAGTAATCCCTCCATGACAGTTTGTTTCAAATTAAGGGGTTGATCTTCGATATCGAGCATATCAAGTTCAACAGTCAATTCAGCCCCATCCATAGCAGGCTTCACGATAAACTTACCCAATCTTGCTTCAAAAGTTAATAATACTTTAGCTATAATAAGATGACGTTTGGTAATGTGATCAGAAAGCGAACGCCAAGATAAAAAACCAAGACCGAGAATAAGTTCGTATTGTTCTCCAAGTTTTTGTTGTTCTTGATAAATTGAAAAAAGTTTAGCGTAGACTTTTTGTACAGATTGCCATTTTTGATATAAGTCTACCCAGGAAAACCATTTTGATTCAATAAATTCATCCCATTTCTCAGAAACTTCAGGGTAGTCAATTAAAAAAATAGCTTTATCTATTGTAATAAATTCGTCTATTTGTGGGTTTTCTGGTTCTGCATCGGGGTTTTTTACTTTTTCCTGAATGATAATGCTTGTAAGTAGTTCAGGAATGTCTTTAGTATTTTTTAAAGTTAATCTGTCAATCCATTTCTCACATATTTGAGGAATTCCATCTAGAACTGGTTCATTATATTTTTTAATATAAATCCAAACATCTTCATCGAAATCTTCGCTTTCTCCCCAAGCCCGAGTAAAACAATATTCTGAATCTTCGGGAATTTCGCTCAACCAAAGAACATTTTGGTAATCTTTAAGATCTCGAACAATTTTTAATTGAAGACGCTCTAGTTCAGCAAGATAATCAAGTAAGTTTATAGCTTTTTTTTTAATAAATTCCAATGAATCTGAAGATTTAGAATTAAATATTTTATAAATACCCCCTAAAAACATACTTATATGAAAGATTTTTAAAAGTCTACCTTGAATATATTAATAATTTATATTTGATTCTTTTAATTAAATTCTAAAAACCCATATTATAAAAATTTTTAAATTTCTATACGCTCTAACGATCTAGTAGTTTAAAACTAACAATGGTAGGATAGAATATTTTAATTTTACTAAAATAAGATTTTTTGATATAACAAAGTAAATTAAAAGTTACTGAATTATTAACCTAGTATGCCTGTTTTTTCATATTTCATCCATTCTTTCTTAGTCAAAACAAACTCCTTCTAGATTCAATATTTTTATCTATATGTCAAATGTTGAAATCTGAACCCGTTAGCTTCTTAATCTTTCTTAATATCTTATCTATTGCAATTCGTATACTTCATCTTCAACATAGATGCCTTCTTCAACCTGTTCAGCTTCCCTTGGAATATCTTTATTCGTGGCTTTTTCTATTCTTTTTAATATTCTCTCTTTTCTATCACTAAAAAATTTTTCAAAATCATCTGTATATAATAATTCCGGTGATAGAACATGGGATTCCAAGATTTCTAGAAACTCTTCATTACTTACTCCAGCGTTTTTTTGTAATCTTATTAAATACTTGCTTGGTGCATCACCACTAACAATACGGTTGGTACGGCCTGACAAAGGCGTTTTATTAATAATACAATTGTAATCATCCTTACTTATTTCATTTTTTTCACACCAAGCTACAGGAAAAATATGATGAATGTCGATCGACTCGAAAAAATATGTGCTAAAATCAATTTTTGTAGCGGAAAGCCAATCTTTTGTTTCATCCTCCATAAGTAAAGCGTAAATTCCCTTATAAGCTGCACTGTTTCTTGTTCTTAAAGTATGTAATCTTGAAGGGGAAAAGTTTGCATCATAAATAGTTTTAGGCTCAGTCTTATTATTTTCAATCCAATCAATCATCTGGGGTAAATCCAGAGCATAGCGAGTTTCATTAGCTGCCCCATAAAGTTCACCTAATACACCACACCAAAACCATTGCATCAACTTTTTCTTATAGCCCAGATTATTTATTCTCTCACCTAAAACCGCTAAAATAGCCGACATAGGTATCAATTGAGTATTGTAAGGCAGATCACGAGCAGTATAAATATGATTCTCAGAAAGAATTTTGGATACTTTAATAAAACCCTGCACTATGGGATCTCTAAATTTTTTATAATCCTGCAGAGAAAGATTAAGTACATCCTTTCTTTTACAGCTAACAACTGGCAATTCTTCGACTGAAATATTTTGGTTTTCAAGACATATTCTATGGTCATAAGTTGCCAGCAATGTAATGGCTTGCATAATGTCAGTATTACTTAAATTAGAAAGTAATTTATAATTTCTTATCTCTTCTTTTATCTCTTGCCAATTCTGTTTTAAGTCAAATTCTTCAGCTGCAAAAGTTGCGGTTAACAATTCAAAAACCGTCAGAGACACTCCGCCAGTGTTAACTTTTTCAAATACCTGACATACTGCTTCTTTGGGATTCTCTTTCTTCATAATTATTACCGGAAGCATATATTTATTAAAACTATTGATTACCCTGTCTTCAAACTTATCCCAAAAAATAGATTTTTCCCTGTTGTGCTGCCAATATTGGTTAAATTCTCTTCTCCATACACTATATTCATCTATCATGCAAACTGGATACATTAGATTCTCAAATTCAAATTCTTTCTTCGACAAATCAAACACAATGCGTCTTCCAAAATCCTCAGTAATTTGTTTCTTTTCATTAACTGATATTATGGCTTCTTCAAGGTCATAATTTTCATCCATGGCTTTAACCATATCAATATAATACCAACGTTTAATTTCATATTTTTTATCATTTCTAGTAGAAACTATTTCGTTATTTATAATTGTTTGATAAAGCGAGGTAAGTCGCTGTTGGCCATCAAGGATAAGTAAATCTGGTTTTACTTCAGTGTCAAGCTTAACACCTTCTACAGGCTTTGTTTTAAATCTTACACTTTCGGTTCCAGCTTCCAAGAGCATAATAGCTCCTATAGGAAACGATTTAGCAACACTAGCAAGAATTCCTTTAATGCGATTATCATCCCAAATCCATCCTCTTTGAAAGTCTGGTAATTGTATTTTACCTTTATGTACATCTTTCAGTATTTCAAATAAACTACTCTTGGTTGAATCAAAGGACTCCAAAATATCACCTACTTTCGTTAATTAATTATTAATTTCATTCTTTAAAAATGCTAATTGCTGACCTATTCCTAATCCTTTTAAAGGAATCTCACAATTCTTGATATAGGGCAAAATATAATTGCGGTAATTATTTCCTGCAAGAAAGATAAACATATCTTTCTTTAGGTCATGTTTGGCGCTAATTTGAGTTATAACCTTTTCTGACCATTCTTTTATTTCATGAACACCCTTTTCATTTAAGGTTTCATTATAGGGTTCAATATATTCATTTAAACCAACTAGACCATGTTTGGCAGATAAGATATAAATGGCATCAGGATTCAATTTTCTTGCATAAGCTAGAGAATATTTGAAAAGTGGACTGATATACAAATCTTTTACTTTGGCTCTATAGTTTAATTTTTTACTAACACAAGAAATCAATACAATTGTTTTCGTCATTTGTTACTCTTCAGTAAAATAATCTATATCAATTTTTTTAATTTCATATGAAGTAACCTCAGATACTCCAACTCCATTATCTACCATGTACTTTGTTAATTGTTCACCATCCATCAGAATAATTTTATTTTCGATATTTTTTGCATAATCGATTGCACTTTTAGAAAATGTTGAAGTAGTTATAAAGACACCTTTCTTAGCTTTTTTACCTAATAAAGCGCCTGCAAATTTTTGTATTTCCGGACTACTAACTGAGCCTTCCCATTTCTTTGCCTGAATATATATCACATCTAAACCAAGCTTATCTTCTTTTATAATTCCATCAATGCCTTCATCTCCACTTTTTCCTATAGCTTTTCCTGCATCTTCAAATGATCCACCGTATCCCATACTGACTAAAAGCTCAACAACTAGTCTTTCAAAAAATTCTGGAGAACATTCTTTAACTTTTTCTAACAAATCAGATAGTAGTTTTTCCTGATATTTTTCATAACCAATTTCTAATAAATCTTCAGGTGTTTTTTCTTCAAGTAATAATTCGACCCCTTTTTCTTTAATTTTCTTTTCCTTCTTTGATGGTTTTATGAATTCAAGAAGTTCCGGAAAGCGTTTCAGATATTTTATATCGATTTTTGAAGGTTTTTCTTGTAATACTTTTACACCTCTATCCGTAATTTTAAAATGACCTTTTGGTGTATAAACTAAAAGTCCGGCTTTCTTTAAATATGTTCTTGCCCATCCAACTCTATTGTTAAATCTTTGCTGTTTACTTTTAGATAAAAGCTCTGATATTTCTTCTTCGGTCAAGTTAAAATATTTTACTAATGAATTCCTTACTTCTTGCAATGTACGTTCTTCTTTATCTCCGGCTATTTCAAGCAAGGGAAGCATAATACTTTGAAAATCTGGTATCATCACGGCACCTCCTTTTACTGGTATAAAAATATTTTCACATTAAATATTTTAAAATAAATAATTGTATATATTTTTATTGTTTTTGATGATAATTTTCGTAAATATCTCTTAAAAATTCATAACCTCTAGATCCATAAATATTGCATATTTCACATGCATATTTTCCATAACTTTTAATATAAAGATATTCAACAATTGAACGAATATCCTTCTGGTCATAATCGGGGGTTGAATTTTTTAAGATCTCTAAGAATATTTTACCTATATATTCACCAGAATCTTTATCTTTTTCTTTTAAATTATTGAGATATTTGAGAAAAAATGGAGTATTGAAATCAATATGAATATATGGTGCAGATAATTTCAACCATTTATAGTTTTCAGAATCTATTTTTTCTAAAAATACAGTCAGTTTTGATAATTCTGATAAGATTTCTTTATCTTCTTCCTTTAGTTGTACTTTTTCTTTAAACTTATTCTCGTAAACCCATCGCCAGAAATTAATAATTAGGTCGCTTATTTTTTCTATTCTAGCCACCTCTTCTGGTTTCTTTTCCTCTCCTATTGGCTTCATAATAAAATCTCTATGCATCCATAACCAGCTAATTACTTCTTTTATCTGAAATAGATCCCACTTATCTAAAATTTTCCTAAATAAACCATTTTCATCATTTATTTTTTCAATACCTTGTAAATATACAAAACAAATATGTTGTACCAGTCTTTCAAGTGAATGTTCTTCTTTGAATTTATAATCCATCGCTGTCTCGTAATGTGGTCGCATCAGTTTATATAAACCCATATTAATTTTATTACTATTTAGGTACCCTTGCATAAAGGCTTCCCATACTTGTTCTTTTTTTTTGGGGGAAATCTGATTTACTTGTTCTTCGGTCCATTTTTTGTCTAACAATAAATAAAAAATTGCTAGATAATTTCCCAACCAGACATAACTTTCAACTATTTCATTTTCTAAAAGTGATTCGTATTTATTTTTAATATTTACTTCCCAACTAACTGGCTGCTCACTCTTTGTCTCTTTTTCAAATTTTTTAATTCTATAAGCTAACATAAATAACGCTTCTGTAATCTTTCCAAACGTGGAGTTTAATGCATATGTTATAAAATCTCTTCTTTCAGACTGACTTTCTAACAATTCTTTTTTATCTGCTAACATTTTATCTATTACTTGAAAAAGTAATTGTTGGGCTTCTGGATAATGTTTATCCGGGAAAGATCCAGACTCATTTATAGTACCTTTTTTAATAAGTGTCCCGATTTCACCTAATATCCAAAAATGATTTGCTTTTAGATCATCATCTTTAATCATATTGTTATCATTCCAAAAATCTTCTGAAGAAATATATTGTTTGATAAATTTTAAAAGTTTTCCCCAATCGAATATTTTCTTATCTTCCCAGGCACCCCGAATACCAAAAAGGATATCATAAACATATAAATATCCTGTTTTTAAAAAGGGATTCAGGTCATTAATAAATTTTTCAGGACTTTCTTTGACTACTTCTTTTAAAATATTTGCCAACCCATTTACAGAAGGACCCTTCCAAAAATCCGCCGTTTTAAAAGTAAACAAAAATTTGGCAAGTTCTTTTTTGGGCATTTGTAATATTTTTTCCTTTGACAGAGGAGATTCTCCCCATCCTGAAATCAAATTGACTTCTCCTATCGTAGGCTGTAACTCTATATCATATTTTGTAATACTTTTCATTTCAGTATGTAATTTCTTAAAATATTGATTATGTGAAAGAGCTTTATAAAATTTTTGTTTATATAAAGCAACATATAGTTCTTGATTTTCTTTATAATCTTCTAATTTCGCAGAATGTTCAATTTTATTTTTTAATATCTCTCGTTCCTCTTTGGTTAATTCTTTGAGATTTTCCAATATATGTTTTAGTTCGTCTCCAAAAGAGGAAGTATTAGTATTTTTTAAAATTAAATTTTTAGTGTCGCCATTCAATCTTTTCCAGAAAAATTCTCTGTAGTCATTTAAATCATTGCTGATAACGTAGAGTGCCATTTTAGGGAAATATAAATAATCATCTTTAAAAAAACCTTCTAATATCTTTTGAGTGACATTTATATCACTTTTGGCTTTGGCAATTAAAATTCTTTTTAATATAAATGTTAGCATGTCTAAGGGTTTATCTAAATAATCCAACTCTTCGTAAAATGAATTGTAGGTTCCCTCTTCTTTTCTTATAAGTAATTTTTTAATTTTTTCTACCAAATCTTCAATTACTTTTTCTGAGCATTTTCTACCAATATCTTCAGAATATTTTTCAAATCCTTCTCTTAAAAAATTAGAATCAATTACTAATTCTACTTTTATATCTTCTTCGTCTACTGAAATGTTTTTAATTGAAGTAATATAATCAATAATTTTTTCTACTTTTTTAATATCATTTTTATCATCTGTTAAAAATTTATGAAGAAGCCTTCTTATAATTTCTGCACCCGGAAGTGTTGTATCAAATCTTGAACTAAGCCAAATAGGAATCAAATCTATGATCTCATCTGTTATTTTACTATTAGGGAGATTCGAAATAATTTTTACAAAATAGTGCCAAGTACGGTAATTATCTATGTTCTGGCTTTTTGAATCTTGGTGTTTTGATACTTCGCTAATTATTATAAGTAATTCATCGATATATTTTTCATTACCCTCTATATTAACTTGTTGAGATACTTTTTCAAGGTATTGCAAAACATTCCATTGAGGAACATAATAACCTTCTTTTTCAGCAGGCCTTACTCCTGGTGCTTTCTCCGGAGAAAAATATCCCTTTTTTTTTAAAGGATAAAACCATTTGACATCAGATACCTTTTTAAAAAAGTAATTCTCGTAACTAATGTCTTTTATTATCATTTCTAAAACTGCTTCTTCTTTAGGATTCAAATTCATTAAATAACCTCATCAATTATTTTGATTTTTTCCAGAAATCCTTGTGATTGAGAAATTTGACCAATTTTTTTAGCCCATTTTTTTATTACCACTGCAAGTTGTTCATGCCCTCTCTTATCTATTGAATAAGGTATTAACCGAATACCCAATTCTCCATAATATCCTTGGTGAAATTTAAATAAATTATTATTTTTCTCAAACATAGGATAAAGCATGTAATGCCTAATTTCATTTTTTGCTACAGAAGACTTACTCACCATAAATTCAATTATTTCATATTCTTCTAAGCCATATCCCACAAAAAGTACAGTATAATTTTTAAAAACTTCTTGCAATAGACAAGCTGGTTTATCGTCAAGTTTGTAGTGGTTCATATATTCAACAATTGTCATTATAAGATTTTTCTCATCATTTATACTTCCATGAAAATGAATCAAATTTCCATTTTCTAAATTTGAAATTAATATATCTTCTTTTTGATAGAATATCTTACCTTTTGTTTTTTCTTTATTTAGACTAATTTGTGATTCATTTTTTGAATATATTTTTATTTCACTTTCAGGAATTGGGTTTTTTATAATCTCATCAAGGTAATTATCATAATTTGTTGTAATATAAATTGAATTAAATGAGTATAAAGCATCATATATTTTATATTTTTTAATTAATTTTTTATTTCCTTTTAAAAGAGATTCCATTGGTGGAGGTATTATTTTGTTTTCTTTGTAAATATTTCTGCAAATTGATAACAGTTTTCTGGAATCTAGAGATTTAAGATTTTCATATTCATGATAGTTAATAGCTTTTTCCTTTCTTAAATATTCTAATTGCTTTAAAGCAAGATTTTCCCAGGAAGGACAACCAATAATGCGCGATACCCCCGCCCCAATAAATAACACTAATTTTCCACTGGATGCTGCTTCAAATATTTCTGGTGGAACAGAGGGTTCTTCCTTAATTTCTATTTCTTTACCCTTGGGTTGAACCATATTGCCTCCATTTTTAATAAGAATTTCCCTTTAATAATTCTTTCTATCCAACTTATTTAAGCTATAATTTAATAATTTTTTAAAATAGGGAGACAGCCTATTTTTTCATAAAATTTAGCTTTCCATTTTTCGAGGTCTTCCTTTAGTATATCTTACCTAAAGCCTCACCTATCTGGTTAAAAAAGGCCTTAGATTCTATAGGTTTTCCACTAAAATTTCGCGAATTATGTAGCTAGCACATGTATCCTTATTTATTTATTATTATAATACAAAAAATTTAGCTTTTATTTATCTTTCATAATTTCAA
>Ga0307378_10008525_pt1 | contig 13606 bp, 15 predicted proteins | sample UN1MG_FD_202238 | JGI IMG/M metagenome (GOLD analysis project Ga0307378, IMG submission 202238) | Soil microbial communities from Risofladan, Vaasa, Finland - UN-1 | ecosystem: Environmental > Terrestrial > Soil > Coastal area > Acid sulfate soil | place: Finland: Risofladan, Vaasa | collected... | reverse complement strand
CTTTCCTCTTCAAACTTTTCAAACTCCTTACTACTAAATCCAAACAGTTTAATAAGCTCTAACTCTTCACGCTCAATCTCTTTTAGCGTTTCTTCAAAGTTCTTTTTTCTAGCCTCTTTGGACAATTCAAAGCGTTCTTTTTCGGCTGCTATCGCTGCTTGTGTTTGGTCTGCGATGTTGGCTATTTCTGCTTGTTTTAATTCGCTGCTAAGGTCTTTAATCAACTCAATACGTGCGATGTTTTGAGCTTGTATGTCGGTTAATAAAGCTTGTTGTGCTGCCCTTAATTCGTCAGCTTCTTTTTGTCGTGCTGCTCTTCTATCTTCAATTCCTTTTAGTTCTGCTTCGGTCTTAACTACTTGATTAGAAACAAAGTCGGCTGTATTTATGCCTTCGGCTTTAATAACTTCGTCTAAGGTTGCTTTTTCTTGTTCAATAGAATCTATTACCCTTCTATTTGCTGCTATTCTTTGCTTGGCTGTTTCTACGTCTTGTTTTGCATAAGCAGCACTAGTATTTATACCATCTTTAGAAACCTTAGTACCATTAGTGAGCAAATCTTGATACTTGGTTTCGTTATCTGCTAACTGTCTTTGTAGTGCTGCCTCTTGACGTAAAGCATCTAAACGCCTTTTGGTTAAGTCAATAAACTGTTCCTCACTAGCTAGTAATAATATCTTCTTTTCAAACGCCTTATTTGCTGCATTTTGAGCAGTTGTAATATCTTCTAAACTTGCATTTTCATCTAATAAATTAGGTAGATACTCCTTGTATTTCGTGTTAATATCGGTAATAAGCTGCTTTCTTGCCTCTGTCGATAAGTTGCCACGTTTCAAAACTTCAATTTCTGCATTAAATTCTTTTTGCAAATCTCTTACCCCTTCGCTCGCTTTCTCTGTTCCAAAGCCAATACCAAACAATGACTGACTAACGGATTCAGCACCATCAATAAACGCCTTTAAAGGTTTAGCTACAAATTGAATAACCGCCAAGCCTACTTTTTTAGCTGCTCCAATTAATCGTTCAAATGATTGACTAACAGATTTGGCACTAGCATCAACGTCTTTATTTTCTTCTACTACTGTTGCTAACCCTTGGAACAAGCCTCTTATAATGTCACGACCTACGGACAATTTAAGTAATGTCTTACCTAGGCTTGCCGTTGCTTTTTCGTAAAAACCAACTTGTCGCCTTGCATCGCCAGTTGCTTTCTCTTCTTTGAGCAACAAAGCTGTTAATCTTTTCTTATCTGCTGCTACCTTCCGACCTGCATCAGTATTTTTCAACTCCTCAACGGTATATTTTTTCCATTCCAAAGTCGTTAAGGATAATTGCGCTCGTAACGATGCTATATTATTCTTTGTTTCCGTCTGAATAATAGCTTCCTGCTTGGCAACTTGTTTGTTTTCACGTGCTATTTTACGCTTAATCTCCAAAGCGATTAGTTCCTCTTTGGTTGTTTCCTTGATTACCTTAGCTTCTTTTTCAATAGCCTTTGTAACTTCAAAATATCCATTCCCTAAGTCAGTTACTACCTTGTTACCCTCGTCAAATGTCTTAAAAGAATCCTTCATAACTTTGCTCATTTTTTGAGCAGAATCGCCAGTAAGTTTTAAGTCTTTTGAAAGATTAATTCCACTTTTTTCAAGGTCTTTTATAGTGTTATTTAATAAAATAGCTTGCGTATTCAACAAACCTAATAGTTTAGTTGTGGCTTCTATTTGCTTTTGTCCGTTTATTTCTATACTAAAACCTACTACCTTATTTGCCATTACTCAACTTTTAAAATGTTCACAAAAACCCCTATATTGACAGGGCAAATATTAATTATCGGGTCGCCTTTCTTACTTGCAACCATACCAACAGAAGCACCACAATAGACCGTTATAGCTTTATTTTTACCAAAAGAACACCTTGCACCAGCTCCAATTTCTGCCCCTTGTTCGTTAGTTATGGTATTAATAAAATAACCGCTACTTGCATAAGTATAACGCCCACCAGTTACTACTAATAGCCTCGATACAACGCCAAAAGAAGCTACAACCCTAAATGCATCACTACCAAAAGATAGGTTCACATTAGGCATAAAGGCTAATTCTTGGAAATCCTTTGTTTTCTGAATACTTATTATTGGACTAATACTAGTCCCCACATTAAAACCTATCTCATTGCTTTGTGATAACGCCAAAAAAGGCAGCATCATTAAAATTATTATTGCTTTCATATTAATTAACTACTAGGTTGGCGATTCCTTTTACTTTTGAATTTATAATCTTTGCTACATCTGTAACGGTTGGCGATAAGTCCAAATAAAATTTAAAGTTTGAGGAATCGTTTGTTAATGGATTGTAATTCTCTATTAATTGGACTATGTACCTTTGACTTTCTACAACGCCCTTAATCCTAAAACTAAATTCATGTTCATCAATAGCGTTAAGGTTGATATAATGCTCTACTATTTGCCCTTGTTCATGCCTTACCGTATCGGTTAGATGATGACTTTGTAATAGTCCTACAATTTCAGTATTAGAACCGCCTACCTCGTTAGAAAAAGACAAAGAAGGGTCAAAGCCAGTTGTATCATTGTAGTTTACAGCGAACCAAGCAGGGACAGTTCTAATACCAAAACCGCCATTTACTTCAACAAATCCATCGCCAATAGAATCAGCGAGTAAAGACCTACGACCTCCAAAGTATAAAAGTCTAGGCTCGATGTCATAATCTTGGTCTGCTTCCGTTGCTGTTGGGTCTTCAATATAATTAGTCGGATAAATCAAAGGAAATTGAGGAACTACATTAGTATCTGGAAACTTTGCCTCTATATCGCTAACGTGAATAGTTGCAGCAAAAAACGGCACTTCTAAAGGCTTTGTTTTTTGTGGATTAGAACTATTTGAAATAGGATACCTAGCCTCGTATATTCCTAATCGACTAGAAGCAAGCAAAAACTCTGCTGTTGGGTCGTTGTCTAGCTTTAAAAAGAAATCAAAACGCCCCTCTGTATCGAGATAATCCTCACGTCCACTTTTATTATAATCAACCTTGTCTGTATAGTCTTTTATTTCATCCTTATAATAACCCTCTTTGCTATTTTGTACTTGTGTAGGATATTTGTAACGCTCCAAATACCTATCTTTTGGCTCTATTGTTATGACTTTGGTTGTTTCATCGCCATCTAATACAAGATTAAAATAAGCCTTTAGTCCAAGCATCATGTCGATAAAACGCCATTCTTTTAACAAGTATTTGAAATCTAGTAGCATGCCGTATGTTTTTACCGCTTCGCCAGTTATCGTCATGCTGCCTGCTGTTATTGTTAATGGATAGGTTGCATCTGCATTCACCCAATAAGGATAAATTTTATCCCCTGCTTGGCAGTATAATAAGGCTGTTACTGTAAAAGGTAATCCATCGGTAGGATATTGCTGATAACCGCTTGCATTATAAAAGGCAAATCCAACTGGAGGAGAAATAACTCCACCATCCCAAAAAATATCTACAAACCAAGCGTAGCTTACTGGTGCTGTTTGGTCAAATGTCAATTCCAAATCAACTTGATAATAACCAGTTAAAGGACATGTATAATCAAAGTTTGTAACATTATCGTATGCTGTTGGGTTACTTGGTGCCGCTACGTCTATAACATCAAAAGGTAAGTTTGCAGGAGTGCCAGCAAATGTTGTAATTTGCGAACCGCTAAAAGAAACCTTTGTATTAAGATATTTCTCGTTAAACTCCGCACTTAGTTTTTTAGGGATTGGAGTAGGCATTGACAACTTACGCCCTAAATCGGTATCTAGGAAGTCAGAAACTACAGTATATCCAATACTAGCAAAAGCATTCTCTATGATTGGCTTTAGCAAAAGACCTGGAGTGTACTCTTCCCACTTAATTTCATAGTTAGTGCCATTAAATACATCCCATTCACGCCACTTGATTATACCGAAAAACCAATCATTTGTGCCATCAGGTACATTTGTGCCATTGCTAACATTGGTATCATCCCAATCTATTACAATATCAACAAAATCGGACAGCAAAGAACTACCTAATTCCGTGTACCAACTTGCATTTTTTGATATTAAATTTATTTCATAATTAGAATTTACAGAACCATACTTATTACTTATTGTTTTGCTTCTTCTTACTCTTGCCTTGCCTTTGAATTTAGGAGTACCATTTGACAATATAACAACATCATAAACGCCACGATTCCCCAATACCTCTTTATTGGTCTTGGTTACTGGGATTTCTATTGATGCTTTGCTATACTCGCCAGTTGTATCTCCATTTATATCATTTACGCTTTTATTTATTGATAGTGGCAATGTTTCGGTACTATACAAATCCATAGACACGCCATTAATAATCAATTCAGTATATGAACTCATATTCTAGGGATTATGTAATCATTAGACAATATTGCCACTACTCGGAGCCTTATTTTACCGTTATGCCTAGCGATTGATGTTTCTGTCCTATCAATAACTACTGGGATAAACACCCCATCTATAACCGCATAAACTTTAGGACTCATATACAATTCGGATAACCATGTGGCCTCTTGATTTGTTAGATACTTACTAAGCAATTCGTACCTTGAACCTGCTTGGCTATTCGTTTTAAATCTCCCTACGTCTTGTTTATTATCAGGTATAGCCAATCCTGCATTCCATGACAAAGCGCCAATAACAGTGTCAAAACTTGTTGTAATCACTAAATCTTTTTCAGAATCAAAAGTATAAGAATCAACACCACCAAGTAAATTAGTCCATGATAAGCGTAAATTTCTCAATGAAACACAAGCAGCAACTCTATTGTATGTAAAAATTTCAGTTTGACGACCATACACATATGAAGGGCCTACTAAAAAGGCTGTTCCAAGCGTTACAGTATAATATGTAACGTTTGCATTAGAGAAATTTGGCGCACCTTGATCATAAGTTAGAAGTGCCAAGCTATCATAACCAGTATTTAGTGTTAATTGATTTATAAATGTCAATCCAAGCATTAACATTAAACCAGTTTCTTCTAGTCCTCCAGCAGAATTATAAAGGTTGACCTCAAAAGAGTTCAATGCTGTTATATTATGAGGAGTTAAACCAGTTAAATAACTAGAATCACTATCTACAACGTCCAATGTCCTAGGGCTTTTTGTCAAAAAAACCCCATTTTGTAACCCACTAATACCGTAGTATTGTAACATATTCATATCCTGCTGTGGGTTCAATGAAGACGCCATAACAGTATAAGAGTTTGAAGAATCAACACTAACACTACTAGCAATACCAAATATATTGGTCGGGACATCTATTGCGTAATATTGCACGGTTATATAATATTCAGCAAAACAATCCCCATTTAACACTATGTTATCGCCTTGCTCAACAAAGGTGGTAGTTAGTTCTTTTGTTGGTGCTAAGGAATCTTGACAGAACTCTTGAACATCTATGTAAAAAGTATAGTCCGTATCGCCTGATGAAGTTCCTGCTTGACTAAATGAATAGTAATATGGTACATCGGTCGCAATAGCAACTAAGTCTTTATAGACCGTTACATAACCAACTGGAGAAATATACGCACTATCCGTTAAAGTTATCATAGTGGTAAACTTAACTGGTCTATAAGCTGCTAAACCATCATAAAAAGGCTGTGCAATTAATGTCATTATCCGTAAATTTTATCATATTCTAAATTCCACGCATCTACGAAGGTAACGCCTTTGTATTCTTCTGTATTTGCGTTGGCTGTGATTATAGCAAACTTGTTTTTTTTGTCGTTATCTCCTAAAGTAAATTCTTCAACTCTTGCCGTTGGTATAGTAACAACAAAATAGGCATCTACTTGCCCGACAACAGCGGATATAGTTCCGCTTATCTCCTTAGCTACATAGTCAGCTTGTATCAATTCTTGTGCTGCTTCTGCTTGTTCGCTTGTTAGTGTTGACCTTATCATTTATTTAAACTTTCTATAAACTCATTAATTAATAAATTGATTGTTGCTTCGTAGTAGTCGGATATTAGTTCTTTTATTTGCTCTTCATTAGCTTCTAATGCTATGTCAAAGAATCCAATTTTACCACTCAAAGGAAATCCAAACTTTTTGTGTTTGGCTGCTATTGCAAAGGCTATCTGTTTAGCTCTTTTCTTATCTGCTCCAAACTTGATTTTAGCGAACCTTATAAGACCTTCAATGTACTTTGATGTTCCCCCTCTAAATGGTGGCGGTACGGTATAAGGAATGCGACTAGGTTTAATGCCATAATTCAAACTTAAGCCGTAACTATCCATGTAAAAGTCAATAACAATAGAATCTCCAACATCACGAACTTTAGACTCAAAGCTTTTAATTAAGCTGCCAGTCAAGTTGTGACCTTGCCTTGATAATTCAAAAGCTAGTTGAATTATTACAAAATCTGTTATAGGCTTAAATAAATAGTTCACTACTTTAACTTTTTAGGTTTTTCTTTGATTGTTCTTAATTTTTCAACCTCTTCAATGGCTTTTCTTTTATTCAATGCTGTAAACTTAGATAGTTCTGGATGTTCCTTTGAAGTAGCTATCTTAAACATAACCGTTTGCTTTTCTGAATCCGTAATTAAATCACAACGGCAACAGCCTATAGTTTTTAAAACTTCATCGGTAACATCTGAAAAATTACCTATGAAATATTTTTTGTTTTTTTTCTCCATTTTATGTTGGTATATCGGTTGTTAAATCAGAAGGCTCTAAGTTATTAGTTGAACCAAAACCATTAGTCGCATCTGCTTCATTTCTTGCATTCCAAATAGTATTAGCATAAATAGCCGTTTCATTAGGTTTGAATCCTGCTGCTAAGTCATCGGGATATAATGGATTTTCTAATAAAAAACCACCGTTATAATCGTCTTCGATATCGTCAGCAGTAAACTCTTTTTTCCATACCCTTGTATAACAAACGTTTCCCTCTAAAAAACCGCTATTTAAGAAAGTTCCTATTTCTAACTCTGCTGTATTTGTGGCTGTCGTGTTAAAAGCCGTAAAAGTGCTAGTAGGTGTCATCAAAACACGATTTCTATAAAGCTTCATTCCAGTAGCTAAACCGCTCCCATCGTCCGTAAATGCAAAATGATACCAAGTGTTATTGGTATTTGTTATGGTAGTGGTTCTTGTAGTTACATCTCCAACCGTTCCTGCTTTAGCTAATCCAAATCCTGTTGATGTAATTACAAAATACCAACCCCTCGCAAGAGATGCCCCTACCAGTTTAGAAACTATCCCTTGCGCTTTTGAATAATCAGACGACCGCATCCAACAAGTAATAGTGAAAGGTGTTTTACCATCCCAATCATTTAATGCTGTGCTAGGGGTTGAAAAGCTCTCATTAAACCCATCCAATAAAAAAGAACTTGGCACGTTTGGCGTTACTGGCGTACAAATAAACGCCTGTAAGTCTATTATTTGTTGAGCATCTAAAGCTTGTTGAGTTTCAGTATCCGAGTAATCATATAAAGGCTGTATACAGTATAATAGGTCGTCCTTTGTTAAACCGCTAACAATCCTTTGACATCTTGTCGGCGGTGTACCTATAACACGTTCTAAATCTTCAATATCCAATGTAGCAGGGAAGCCGCTAGGGTCTATCTGAAAAGAAACGTCCGTACATTCAACAATTAGCATAACATCAAAAGCAACCTCAATAGTAACTAGGTTGTCATTGTGCATGTTTGCACGTGGTGTAAATGTTGGCTTGGTGTCTAAGAATGCAGAACCGTAATAGTCCATCATTACAACTAGATTAGACATAAAGTCCTCACTAATCTTTTTTAGGGCTGTGAACTGCTCTAACATGCTTTCTAAATTCAAACTACCATCGTTGTTCTTACCTTGCAACGTGTCAAAATAAAGGTTAATTCTAGCCTTTTGTTGAAGTCCGCTTGGCTGTGGTTCATCTAGGTACGTTAGATAGTCGGGAATATCTAAATGCAAAGCAGGATATAACCTACCAGTTGAACCGTTAGGGTTATAGTTATTTTGAGGGTTAATATTTATGTCAGACCTCCACCCAAAATGATAAAACTTTAATCTAGTTTCCGCTTGGGTCATTAGATTAAGGAGATTTGAAAATTGTGTTAGTGTCATTCCCATAATTAAGCAGGTATTATTTTACATACTTTGTTGCCAATAGCAAAAAGAAATGTAATATCTTTTTGTGATTTGTTTTCATATTCCCATAATTGAGCATAAGAACAATTATCAAACAGCTCTTTTGCCTTTTCGTCAGCTTGGTATTGTTGGAAATTTGTTCCTAATACCTCATTAGCAAAATGACAAATACACCAATTTATAGACAACGATTCAGAGTAGTAGTAAGTTGCTATTATCTTGCTTTTATTATGAGGCAAGTATTTTGCTCTTATCTCTTGGTATTGTTGTTTTTTTGATTTTTCCATTACTTTATATTTTCGGCTCGTTCAATAGCCTTTTCACTTGATAAAAATAAGAAAGCAGCGTATAAATCTGCTCGTTCTGCGCTCTCAATAGGAGTATAACCGCTTAAGTTAAATAAACCACTCTTAGCAATCCTAACAATAGTTAGATACCACCCATAAGTTTCTCCTATTGCCTTGCTTCCTGCGCTGCTTTGTCCTGCATCATTCCATAAATCAGCAAATTCAAATTCAAGGTGTGCCTTAGTTTCAGCAAAAAAAAACCGACATTAAAAATAACATCCATTGTCAAGTCAGAAAATAAACGCTTTCTTCTATTGTGTACTGCTTCGTTGTAATCGTACGGTTCGCCTTTTGGTCTGCATAACACTACCATAACGTCAAGCATTGCAAGATAGTTGCCGTTCTCTACCTTTTCCATGTTAGCTTCAAACTGTGCCGCTTCTGTGAACTCTGCAACCGTGCAACCGTGCATATGCCTAAGTGGCAAAACATATTCAATCCCTTGTATCTCAAAGCCATTAAACGTGTCATCAAACGTGCTTTTACTTGTGTATAAAGCTGCTTGAATAGCAAAGTAAGCAGGTTCTAAATGCTGCTTAATATCCATTGATTCACGTATCAAGGCAATAGGAATATTAAACCAAAACCCTACATAATGAGCGTAAAATTCATAACACTTAGATAGGTCTGTTTTGCTTAGTTTTTCGTACTCTAGTAAAGGATTATCGCTGCTATGTACATTAACCAAGCACTTAGGCATTAAAGGTGCGATGTCCTTTAAATAAGCCAAGAACTTACTAAACTTAATATCACACCAACCGCTAGGAGCAATATACTCCTTATCGTTTAATGTGAACTTAAAAACTACCTTATCCATTACTTATTATTTTTGCTTGTGTTAGTAGCTAGTATCTTCTTAGGTGCTTGGTTATCCATACCTAATACTTTTCTAATTGTTGCCTCTTCAATGTGCAATTTTTCGGACATTTCGGCAACTGTTTTGCCTTCATCAACTAGCATTTTAATAGCTTCTTTGTCCTCTGGAGTGGTACGAACTTTTTTAGGCTTTTTCTTTTCGTTTGCCTTGTGCTGTTCTTCGCTAACTATAAACGGGCTTTTGGGGAACGCTCCTTTGGTTGGTTCTTCTTTTTCTTCTACTATCTCCGCTTTGTAGATATTATCAGGTGGGTTGTTATTGTACTTAGGCTTATCTTCTTTAGCCTTAAGCTCTACGGCTTTATAAATGTTGGCAGGTTGTTCTACTACTGCATTCTTTCTTGGTGCTTTATAGCCCAATCTATACAACATAGAATCAAGAACTTTTAAAGCTCCGCTTAAATCGTATTTTTCTCGTTTGTCGTCTGTTGTGTTTAGCTCCTCACTAATAACAGATTTAAGCTTTAGTGCTTCATTTATTACCTTTTCGTTTCTCATTGTTTAATATTTGATATAAGGGTTAACCCCATCTTTAAAGTATTTATAAATCATATAGCACAAAACATCTACTAAGTCGTCATGTGTACCATTAGGAAAACTCTCACATTGTTGGATAAAATAAGGAATCCAATTACCCGTATCAATTAACACAACACGCCCACTACATAACTCGGATTCACACCCTAATACTCGTGTCATTTTTCCCTCTGCTACGGTCTTATTATCTATGTCCCTCGTGTTATATCCGCCAAGAAATAAGAAGTCTTTAAACGCCTCGCCACTAGATTTCAACTCTATGTTAAAAACGCTATTTCTATTCAATCCGTTGTTCTTAGAATCTTCTTTTAAGAACTCAATCGCTTGACTTATACGCTTTCTAAAGTCAAACATCTTACGAATATACAATATTTTATTAACTCTATCATAGTATTCGTACCCTATTCCTGTCGGGTCGTTCGTTTTCTTTTCTGTCCATGCACCATCTATCCACGCATTCCAAGTAACAACGTCCATATTAAAAGGCAATTCACTAGGCTTTTTGATAACAAACCATTCCCCTTTTATCAAATCTCCACCTAAGGCAGTAGGTCGCTGCTGGTATAACCCTGCGAATGTCCTAGGATTCTTTAACTCAATATCCTTTAATCGCTCCAAACTATGCAGCTTAGGAAATAAAGCCTCGCCTATTTGCCTTGGGTCGTTAGGGTTGTTGTTGTCCTCTTTAATTGCAGGTATCTCTATAACCTTCCATTTTCCCCCGTCTTCTATACGCCCATCTCTACGAATCAAACGCCCTGCGAGGTCGTCATCGTGTCGCCTTGTGATTGTAAAGGCTACCTTTGAGTCATTGTGTAAACGTGCCTCTAATTCGTCTGTATACCAGTTGTACGTGTTATCTCTGTATGTCTGACTATTGCCATCAGCAACATTTTTAATAACGTCATCCATGAACGCCAATTTTGCAGGATTACCAGCGATACCACCTTGCACACCGACCGACTTTAAAAAGCCACGACCTCCGACAATTTCAAACTCTTCACTATTCTTTACATACGCTCCTTTGGCAGTAGTTACAATGTTCTTTTCATTTAGCTTAGTATCTGGAAATATAGACTTATAGCCTTCGCTCTCCATTATACGCTGTATCTTACGATTGTACTTCTTTGCTTGTGTGCTATTGTACATTACCAAAATAGCTTGATAATCTATATTCTGACCGAACGCCCAAGCAGGTAAGTACTCTGTCATCATTGTACTTTTTTGATGCTGTGGTGGCATGAATATCATTAAGAATGGATAGTTGTCCGTTGTTATCCACTCTTGTAAAACATTACATACATATTCGTGATGCCAGTTCCATTCAAACTCTTGCGGTGCTAACAACTTCAAAAAGGAGAAAAAGTTTGTACGTGCTTTTCTCCTTTCTTTTTCGAGCAGTAGCCCTATATATTGCGCTTTTGTTAGGTCACTCAATACTAATCTTTTTTCTTGCGAAAGTCACGATTCCAAATATTACGCTTTCTTATAATGTCCCTAGCTTCTTTTTTTTGGCAAAGTTTTATTTAATTCTTTGTTGTCCTCTCTCGTTATTTTTTCCCAAACAAGCCTACTCCTTATGGACATTTCTGCTTTTGTCATTATTTCACTATTTCAAACGTTATCTTTTCATAATTACCACTACCCAAAACAATAACGTGATATTCGTCATTTAGCTCTTACAAATTCCGAATCTTCTTCACTTTGAAAGTTGCCTCTAATTATTAATATTGGTTTTGCCATGTCGTTACTTTTTGTTCCTTTTATTATAAGCATCCAACTTAGCATCAAGCTCTTCATCTGTCATCTGCTTAGGCTCTTTTGCTGTTGTTTCTGTCTTGTCTTTCCAGTCGTGGAAGTGTGCCAAATTGGCTTTTGCGAGTATTGGGTTAGTCGTTCCGTTGCTTGCAGATTCATAAGTATTAAGCAATACAGTATCGTCAATAGCTTTTAGAAGGTAGGAAACAGTTTTATTATCCTTGAACTTTGTAGCCATGTCGGAGAACCAAGTATGATTGTATATTTTAAAATGTAACCTAGCTTCTAACTTCAAATGAGGTCGTTTAGTTATTCGATTAACTGTAAACTTAACTTGTTTTAAGTCCTCTTGGTTAGTGTCATCTAATCCATCCTTAATAGCTGTTAGCTCCTCTTTTTGGTTGACCTCTACTAGCTTATCAGTAGTCAAGTAAATAAGCATTTTTTCGAGTAAATCAATAACTACCTCCTCTGTGTATTTCTCGGAATTATCATTGCCAATCATACTTTCGCTTATCTGCTCTTTTACCTCTTCTTTGTGCTTGCTTCCCTTTTTCATTACTTTCTATTTATAACAACTTCGTTTTCATGAAACTCAAATTTTCTTGACATTTTATATTCGTCGTTTGTTTTAATCTTAATAATTTCATCAGCTACCTTTTTAAACTTAGCCTTTACCTCATTATCGGGCATCAGAATTGTAACTATTGGTAGTAGTGATTGTATCCGCCTTGTTAGTATTGTTAGTTCTTGGTTACTGTCCATTATCTACATTTAAAATATCTTCTATGTTATTAAAATAACCCATGTAATCAGAATTTAAAGGATTCCCAATAAAATCCCAAACTTGCACATAATACTTAAATGGCTTGGTCTTATCGCTTGGTGATGTTTCAAACACTTCAACGGCTGCAACTGTTGTTTTTTGATAAGAAGATAGCATTTTATCTAAAAAATCCTTGTTTAGATTTTCTTCAAATTGCTCTCTATTTATTTTAAAACATATCTTACTACGGCAATCGTACTCTTCTTTTATTGCCCTACCTTTTTCTATCCCTGCTTGGACTTGTTTTTTAGTGAGCATTATCTACATTTTTTATCTTTAGGCTGCATTTCCAAAAACACCGCTTGCATGTCTTTTTCTTGCTGCTCTGTGAATTTAAAATCAACTATTGTTTTTGGATGGATGGAATAGTTATTCAAAGCGTTGTTTATTACCGTACGTAGTGGGTTGTCCTTGTCGTTGTGATACAAGTAACTAGCTATCTTGGTGTAGTGTATTCGCTCCATTACGTCAATATTACATCAATGCTCAAAAACAATGCTATTAATACCAAAAGGGCTGTTAATTCTCTCATTCCTTCAATTTTAAAAAGGAGGGTAACGAATACCCTCCCAATGACTATCATCTAAAACAACTAAAAACATAATTTGCGGAGTCGTACCGCTACAACACGCTTCTCGGACGTTTGTACTTTGTGGATTAGGGTTGGATTCAAACCAACACGCCAATTAAGGCAGCAAGTGTACCGCTTGCTAGGACTTTCACGCCCACTTCCCCTCCATTTTTTAAAAACGCCCCTACTCACCAAAATAGGGGCGCAATGAAACTTACTTATAAAACCCTAAAACCCAAAAAATGTAATTATTTCTTTTTTAACGCCTTAATTTGATTATGCACATCAACGCTAATCAATACAAGGCTTTTTATCTCTATACCAGTCTTAACAATCTGCAAAACTAGCTTATCAATCAAAGGATTGTCAAAACTAAGTTGCTTTTTAACCTCGCTAGTTACTTGACTCCAAAACTGTTCGTCGTCTTTGTAAACTTCCCACTCTGTTGGAATGTCTTTAACAGAACGAATCACATCAATAAGACCAAAAGCATTATCCCATAATCCAATAGCTTCTGGAATAGTCAATTTCTTATCTTCTAAATCCT
>Ga0307378_10008524_pt1 | contig 13607 bp, 9 predicted proteins | sample UN1MG_FD_202238 | JGI IMG/M metagenome (GOLD analysis project Ga0307378, IMG submission 202238) | Soil microbial communities from Risofladan, Vaasa, Finland - UN-1 | ecosystem: Environmental > Terrestrial > Soil > Coastal area > Acid sulfate soil | place: Finland: Risofladan, Vaasa | collected... | reverse complement strand
TTGATCCATTAGGACCAGAGAATAAACTTATATTTATGACTGGACCACTTACAGGTACTCCCTCACCTAGTACTGGAAGATATAGTATAGTTTCGAAATCTCCTCTTACTGGAGGATGGGGCCAAGCTAATTCCGCTGGTTTTTGGGGTGTAGACTTTAAAAGATCTGGTTTTGATGGAATTATTTTCGAAGGAGTATCCTCTAAACCTGTTTATCTTCTTACGGAAGAAGGAAAAGCGGAATTAAAAGATGCTTCAGATATATGGGGTAAAAAGACTCACGAGGCAACAAAGATAATAAAGGAGAGACACGGAGAGAGATATAATGTTGCTTTGATTGGTCCTGCAGGTGAAAATTTAGTTAAATATGCGGCAGTTATGAATGATTGTGATAAACCTTTCTATGGGCGAGCTGCGGGACGATGTGGTATGGGTGCAGTAATGGGATCTAAAAAGTTGAAAGCGGTAGTATCGTATGGAAAGTCAAAAATTGAAGTGGCAAAGCCAGACGAATATAAGGAAGAAGCAAAGCAGAGATTTGATTGGGTAAATCAAAGTTTATTAAAGATGACTTTAGAGGTATTCGGAACAGCCACTATGGTTGACCTCGTAAATGTTAAAGGAGGGCTCCCAACAAATAATTGGCAAACAGGAGTATTTCCTAAGCCTGACGCTATTAATGGAACTGCTATCAATGATAATATCCTTATAGATAGAAAACCGTGTTTTGCATGTCCAATTGCTTGTGGAAGAATTGCGGAGATCAAAGAAGGTCCATATAAAAGTGTTGGTGAAGGACCTGAATATGAGTCTATTGGTGCTTTAGGTACTATGTGTGGTCTTGATGATTTAAATGCGATTACTTATGCCCACTTTCTATGTAATGAATATGGTCTTGATACTATTTCTGCGGGAAATACTATTGGTTTTGCAATGGAATGCACTGAAAAGGGAATTTTAACTGATACAGATGGTATTAATCTAAAATTTGGGAATGCTCAAGCAGTTATTGAAATACTTGAAAAAATTACCAAACGAGAGGGTATTGGCGATCTTTTAGCTGAAGGTGTGAGAACAATGTCAAATAGATTAGGTAAAGGTTCTGAAAAGTTCGCTATGCATGTGAAAGGTCTTGAACTTCCTTGTTATGATCCTAGAGCAGCAAAAATTACTGGTTTAGCTTATGTAACAGCAAATCGAGGGGGAGATCATATAACTGCTTATATTGAAGGTCCAGCATTTCTAGCGATGCCCTTTATGATTGTTGATGATGCAGATGTGGGTGATCCACTCCAAGAAATACCAGAAAAGGCAAGAATAGTAAAAGATTTTGAGGATTCATTTGGTGTTTTTGATGCGATTGGTGGATGTAAATTCATGGGGATGGTCCTTACTGCAGAAGATTGGGCTGGATTAATTTCAAAGCTTATGGGTTACGATTTTACAGCTACTGACTTTAGAAAAACAGGTGAAAGAATTTACAACCTTGAAAGGGCATTTCTAGTAAGAGAAGGTTTTTCAAGAAAAGATGATACTTTACCTCCAAGATTATTAGAAGAACCCTTACCAGAGGGACCTGCTGAAGGACATACAGTCAATTTAGCCCCTATGTTGGATGCCTATTATGAATTTCGTGGTTGGGATAAAGATGGCAAACCAACTAAAGAAAAACTTCAAGAACTCGGTTTAGATTGGGTTATTAACAAAATTTATTAATATTTTTTATATATTTTTTTTTATTAAATTCTAAAAAGTGAGAATATTGGGAGAGAAAAAAGTTACATATGCAGATAAACCTTGGTTAAAATCTTATAAAATTGGACCATTTCCACTTAAAAAAACAATGCAACCATATCCAGAGATAAATATTTATCAATTCCTCGTGGATTCTGCTACAAAATATCCAGACAACATTGCAACCAAATATCTTGGAGATGAGATGACTTATAAAGAATTAAAGCTTAAAATTGATAAACTTGCAAGTGCTCTCGTCGACTTCGGAGTAAGAAAAGGAATTATGGTTGCTTCCGTTCTTCCTTCTTGTCCTGAATTTATCTTAATTCATTTTGCTGCCTTGAAACTTGGAGCTATACATGTGCCATTAAGTATATTGCATGATAAGGTAGATTTAGAATACGAATTAAAAGAAAGTGGAGCAGAGGTTGTCTTATGTTCATATCGGCGTCTTGAACGTGTTAATGAAGTAAAACCAAATACTAACCTAAAAACCGTGATATATACACCAATCAAATTATTTCCAGATTACAAATTACCAGATATGAAAAAGCTTACTGAACATGGATATTACTTGTTAGATGACTTGCTAGAAAAATATAAGCCCCATACAGAAACAGTAAATATTAATCCTAAAGAAGATTTAGCATTGCTTCCTTTTACAGGAGGTACAACGGGGTTACCTAAAGCAACAATGCTAACTCATTTCAACATTACTTCTAATGTAATCCAATTATTCCATTGGATGATGGATCCCCTAAAGTCTGGTATAATAGGAAAAGCCGCAGTAACAATATGTGTTCCGCTTTTTCATGCATACGGACAAATCAGTATGCATGTTTGTGTATCATGGGGATTGAAAATGTTATTAATGGATCCAAGAGATATGCTTAAAATCGCAGAAGTTATTAAAGAAATTCGACCATTTATGGTTTTAGGTGTACCAACTCATTATATGTATTTACTTAAGTTAGATCTTCCAAAAGCTCCAATTTTTTATATTTCTGGAGCTGCACCCTTAGCTCCTGAACTTGCTGATAAGTTTTCAAAAAAAACGGGAGTTCCTATGAGTGAAGGATATGGTGCAACAGAGACTAGCGCATCTAGCCATATTAATCTTTCTTCAATGTCGAAAGTTACAGGATTTATGGCAGCTACGAAACCTGGAGTCGGAGTACCTATAGCGGACACTGAAGTTAAACTTGTTAGTCCAGATACAGGAGAAGAAGTACCCTTCGGAGAAGCTGGTGAAGTTTGGATTCGTGGGCCACAAGTTATGAAAGGGTATTGGCCAACTCCAGGCAAAGGTTTAACAGAAGATGGTTGGTTGCAAATGGGAGATATTGGAATAATGGATAATGACGGATTTTTTAGAATAGTAGATCGAATAAAAGACATGATTAATGTATCAGGAAATAAAGTATACTCACGGGTTATTGATGATATTTTGCATGAACATGAAGCAATTGATGAAGCAGGTGTGATTGGAATTCCTGATATTGAACGTCCTGGGAGCGAAAGAGTAAAAGCCTTTGTTCAACTTAAAAAACCTTTTAAAGGGAAGGTATCTGAATTAGATATTATTGAATTCTTGAAGGACAAAGTAAAACCATACGCCTTACCAAAAGAAGTGGAGTTTCGCGATAGTTTACCATTAACTATGGTAATGAAGCTTAACAAGAAAAAGCTAAGAGATGAAGAAGCAGCTAAAAGGAAATAAAGTTTAGAAACTTTATCCTTGAATTATAATAAAATAAGAGAACTTAAAGGGTTAGAAAATCTTGTAAATTTATCGGAATTAGATCTTAATAAAAATCTATTTTCATCAGAGATATATCAAGAATTTAACTTAAAAAATGGTTCATTTGATAAAGTTTACAAACCTCAGAGACTTGTGGGATATTGTAAAAAAATTAAATAAACAGCATACAGCCTAATAAAACTAAATTCTAATTTTTTAACACTTTTAATTTACTTTTCTGATTAAAATTAGATTACCTATAAAAATCAATTAAAATTTAAAATAAATGAAATATTGAGTTTCCAAAGACTTTACCCTTAACATTAGCTATGAAAATTTTTAAAAGAAAACTAAGAGATGAAGAAATCGCAAAAATAAAAGAAAGGGGGTGAAATTAAGTAAAGTTAAAATTTATACAATATTTTTTGTTTTTAATAGATAAATGAAATATTTATTGAAATCTTAATTAAATAAAATATATATATAAAAAGCAAATAAAATAATAAGTTAATTAAATTGTTTAAGAGTGATAAAAATGAAATTTGGAACACCAGAATGGGCTAAAGCATATTGTAAGGCACTTAACGATAATGCAAATTATAGAGATGCCGCTGGACCATCAGGATTTCCTCCTGATGGATGGGAAGGCGATTTTCTCTTTATTGTAGAACCTTCTGGGAATTTAGACCATGAAATTAGAATGTTTGTAGGACTTTACCATGGAGAATGTACAGGAGCGAGAATAGTTGAACAAGGCGAGAAAGTCGAACCTGAGTATGTATATTCAGGACCTTATGATGCGTGGGTACAAGTCTTAAAAAAGGAATTAGATCCAATACGAGGTTTACTCGCTGGAAAGTTTAAACTTAAAGGCGATATGGCAAAAGTTCTTAGAGCTACAAGAGCTGCACAAGAACTTGTAGTTTCTACCACAATGATAGAGACTGAATTTTATTAGAATAAAATGAAATTTTATTATTTTTTTCTTTTTTATTGAATCTTAATGAGCTTTTAAAAAGTATAATGGATAATATCACTAGAAATTTATTTGAATTAACAACTAAGCAAGTCTATTTCTTTGATTTAGATGGTACAATCTACTTAGGAAACAAACTGTTTAAGGGTGTTCCTGAGCTAATTGAACTTTTGAAAAAACATGAGAAAAAATTTTACTTTCTTTCAAATAATTCAAGCAAATCAACTGATGATTACTTGAAAAAATTAAACAAATTTAATTTAAGAATAAATCAAGATAATCTTATTTTATCACAACACCCCACAATAGAATTTCTAAAAAAAAATAATTATAAAAAAATATTCTTATTAGGAACCCAGTCTCTTAAAAATGAATTTAAGAATCAAGGTTTTGAATTAACAGAAGAAGAACCACAAATTTTGGTGCTTGCTTTTGACCAAGAACTTACTTACAATCGTTTAGTAAGAGCTGCTTATATACTTCAAAAGGAAAATTTTCCTTATATCGCAACCCATCTTGATAATAGATGCCCTACTGAAACTGGATATATTCCCGATGCAGGAGGAATAGCTGCTCTTCTCTACAAAGCCACAGAGAGAATGCCGACCGTTTTCGGAAAACCAAATAAAGAAATGCTTCTTTTTAAGTTGAACCAATTAGGTATTTCTCCTAAAGATGCAATTATATTTGGAGATCGTCTTTATACTGATATAAAAATGGGAAAGGAAGCGGGAGTAACAACTTGTTGCGTATTATCCGGTGAAATAACTATGGATATGATAAAAAATAGTAACATTAAACCCGATTTTATTATAAATGGAATTTGGGAACTTTTAAACGAATTCAATAAAAAGTAATTGTAATATACTATGATGGATTTCTATTTTTCGAAAATTTTATTTCCTTTATGAAATTACTATAATAATAAATGTTTTAAAAGTTATCTAGGTAAACTATAAAAATTAAAACTGTTGTTTTTAACTTATCTAAATTTGTTGACTGTAGAGATTTTGGTAGATTACTATGACAACCACTGAAAATAAGAAATTTGTTTATGACTTTAAAGAAGGAAATAAGGATTTAAAGAACCTCCTAGGCGGAAAGGGTGCTAATCTAGCTGAAATGACTAAATTAGGACTCAGCATTCCACCTGGTTTTACAATAACAACCGAGGCATGTCTACTTTATTTTGGAAATCCTGAAAAAGTAATGAAGGATATTGAACCATTTGTATTAGAGCATCTTAAGGAATTGGAGAAAAAAACAGGTAAAAAGTTTGGAGACACGAATAATCCTCTACTTGTTAGTGTAAGAAGCGGAGCACCTATGAGTATGCCCGGTATGATGGATACAGTCTTAAATTTAGGATTGAATGATGAATCTGTTAAAGGTTTGTCAGAACAAACGAATAATCCTCGATTTGCTTATGATTCTTATAGAAGATTTTTGCAGATGTATTCAGATGTTGTTATGGGTTTAGGAGATGAGAAATTCGAGAGAATACTTAATAAATATAAAAGACTAATTTCTCGAGATGCCCAAGATACAGATTTATCAGTATCAGATTTACAAAAAATAATTGCTGACTATAAAGCGTTGTATGAGGATGAGATTGGAACTCCTTTTCCTCAGGATCCATTTAAACAATTATTTTTAGCAGTTGAAGCAGTGTTTAAATCATGGAACAGTAGAAGAGCGCTTACATATAGAAAAATCAATAATATCCCTGATTTTGGCACAGCTGTTAATATTCAAACAATGGTATTCGGAAATAAAGGTTCAAATTCAGCTACAGGAGTCGCCTTTACTCGAGATCCCTCAACTGGAGAGAACATAAAATTTGGAGAATATTTGATAAATGCACAAGGAGAAGATGTCGTTGCCGGGATAAGGACTCCTAAAAAATTCGAAGATATGAAGGGTGAATTTCCCAAAATATACAAACAATTATTAAATACAATGGACAAATTGGAAAACCATTATAGAGATATGCAAGATATTGAATTTACTATTGAAGATGGGAAATTAAACATATTACAAACACGAAATGGGAAAAGAACACCATCGGCAGCGGTCAAAATTGCTGTTGATATGGTTAAAGAAGGTTTGATTACAAAAGAAGAGGCAATAATGAGTATTGATCCTAACAAGGTTGCTAAATTATTATTTAAAAGTATTGATGAGAATTCAATCGTTCATGTCTTAGCTCATGGAATTAATGCGTCTCCTGGAGCAGTTTCTGGAAAAGCGATTTTTGACTCTGATAGAGCGGAGGAATTAGCAAATCAAGGCGAAGGAGAAATTATCTTAGTACGTCCTCAAACAAAACCTGAAGATATACATGGGCTTTATGCTTCAAGTGGTGTGTTAACTCAATTTGGTGGAAAAACTTCACATGCAGCAGTAGTTGCAAGGGGAATGGGTAAACCTGCTGTTGTAGGAGCTCAAGATGTTGAAATTGATGAAGAAAATAGACAATTTCGAGTTGATGAAATGGTCGTTAGCGAAGGAACTTGGATTACCATAGATGGAACAACAGGCAGGGTTATCGAGGGAAAAGTTCCCTTAGTTGAGCCTGAAATTAGAGGCGAGTTCCTTGAATTATTAGAAATAGCAGATGAGATAAAGACTTTGGGTGTGAGAGCTAATGCTGATACCCCTACTGATGCCCTAAAAGCAATAGAATTTGGAGCTGAAGGAATTGGACTTACAAGAACAGAGCATATGTTCATGGACATTTCTCGTCTGCCCATTGTTCAGAATATGATTATGGCAAGAAAAACAGAAGAACGACAGGAGGCATTAAATAAGCTACTTCCAATGCAAAGGGGTGATTTTTATGAAATTTTTAAAATTATGGAAGGGAAACCTGTAACAATACGATTGCTAGACCCGCCTTTGCATGAATTTTTACCGGAGTTATCTACTGTTATGTTAGAACGCCAAGAACTCAAAATGACAAATGCCTTATCTAATACATTATTAGGTACAAGTCCGCTTGATGCTGAAATTAAGAAAAAGGATAAAATTATTAGCCTAATCAGGTCTCTCTCCGAAGAGAACCCAATGATGGGCTTGAGAGGTTGTAGATTAGGAATTGTATGGCCAGAAATCAACGAGATGCAGGTGAGAGCTATTTTCGAAGCTGCTTGTGAACTCAAACAACAAGGCATCGAAGTAATACCTGAGATCATGATTCCTCTTGTTGGAATTCTTTCAGAGTTACAATTAGTTAAATCCCAGCTTCTTGAGATTGCCGAAGAGATTATCAAGGATTCGGGCGTAGACTTAGAATACAAATTCGGGACGATGATCGAAATTCCCAGAGCAGCCTTAACTGCGGATGAAATCGCAATTGAAGCGGAATTTTTTTCATTCGGCACAAATGATTTAACACAGATGACTTATGGTTTCTCTCGCGATGACGCCGAAGGTAAATTTCTCCCGATTTACTTAAATAAGGAGATTTTAGAGCATAATCCTTTTGAAATTCTCGATCAAGATGGTGTGGGAAAATTAATGAAAATAGCTATTGAATTAGGAAGAAAAACTAGACCAGATTTGAAATTGGGTATATGTGGTGAGCATGGAGGAGACCCAAGTTCAATAAAGTTCGCACATTCTATCGGTTTAAATTATGTCTCCTGTTCTCCATATAGAATTCCCGTAGCTAGAATTGCAGCAGCTCAAGCTGCAATTGAGCAACAGCAAAAATAAATTTTATTTAAAATTTTATTGATTATCTTATTTATTATAGCTTTAAATTTTGTTTATTTAAAGGATATTACATTCTAAAGATTATGATAATTAAAGCAGCCACTTCAACGAAGGAACTAATTATTATCTATGGAACTGGATTGATAATAGTTATTCTTTCAGTAATTTTCTTCTGTATTACAGGTTATCCTTTAGTCAATACTGCAACCGAGACATTAAATATCTCTACTCCCCCATTATATATGATTTCAATTTTTTTTCCTTATGGGATTTTAATAGGTGAAGTAATTTGGCTCTGGAATGAAAAAAAAGAGGATAAAACATATATCTTACTGTTTTTTGAATTTATAATCGTTGGTTTCTTTTCTTTCATTCGATATATTATAAATATTCCGTTTAGTGGTCATTCAATTATATTATTTTTTTATTTATTTCATCAAGTTATAAATAGTCGATTTAAACACCCATTAAGATTTCTAATTGGAATTGTAGTTCTTATTATAACTATTATTTATAAAATTTTTCTGTGGGGGGATTCAATTACCTTTTTATTAGGAGCCTTATTTGGTATTATCTTATGGCTTCCAGGATTTCTCTATCGAAAAAAAATTAGTAATTAATTGTGTAAATTTTCAATCTTGAAAATAGACTGTAAAATCTAAATTTAGTATCCAATAATAAAATATTAAACATTACTAATGAATTTCTAAGATCCATAAAGGTTTTATCAATCAAATTATTTACTAATTTATAAAATGTTTAGTGAATGATAATATGTCTTTAACTTTAGAAGAAAAAATTGCTTTATTAAAAGAAGTTGGAGAAGAAATTATCACTTTAGATGAATTAAGAGAAATAATCCAATGGAAAACAGAACACAACGAAAAAATATATGCTTATGATGGTTTTGAGCCTTCTGGTAATATTCATATAGCTCAAGGACTTTTGAGAGCTATAAATGTTAATAAAATAACAAGAGCCGGAATTAGATTCAAATTTCTAATAGCAGATTGGCATGCAGCGGCGAATAAGAAATTTGGTGGAAATTTAGAAGTAATTAAGAGAGTTGGAGATTTTTTCATTGAACTCTGGAAAGTATCTGGTATGGATTTAACTAAAGTAGAATTTATCTATGCTTCAGATTTAGTAAAAAATCCTGAATATTGGGAATTGGTCCTAAAAATAGGGATAGAAACAACTTTAAAACGAGTTAAAAGATGCACTCAGATAATGGGAAGAAGTGAATCAGATAAATTATACGCTTCTCAAATATTATACCCCTTGATGCAAACCGCTGATATTTTTTATCTTCCAGCAGATATATGTCAGCTTGGAATGGATCAAAGAAAAGTAAATATGTTAGCAAGAGAGATAGCAAAGAAGTTGAATAAACCAAAACCAGCTGCAATCCATCATCATATGTTAATGGGTTTAAAACCCCCCGCGACAGATTTATCTGGTATAGACAGAACTATAGATATTAAAATGTCAAAATCTGACCCTGATTCATCAATTTTTATGTTAGATTCTCCTATTGATGTAAAACGCAAGATTAGTAAAGCATATTGTCCGCCTAAACAGACTGAAGAAAATCCTGTTTTAGAATATTGTAAATATATCATATTTGAACTTATTGATGTCTTTAAAATTGAACGACCTGAAAAATATGGGGGAAATATTAAATATAATTCATATGAGGAGTTAGAAAAAGATTATTCAAGTGGTAAGTTGAATCCACCCGATTTAAAACCTGCTGTAGTTAATTATATTAACCAATTGTTAGCTCCTGTTATAGAACATTTTAAAAATAATGAAATTGCAAAGGAATTATATCAATTTGTTCAAAAAGTATATAAAAAATATTAAACAAATAATTTTTAAACAAAATTAGCTTAGAAACAGTTTTAAAGTTGAAGGATAACAAAATAATTGATCTATTTTTAAATCCAAAATCCGTAGCTGTAATCGGTGCGTCAAAAAACCCAATGAAAGGTGGGAATCGAATTGTGGACAATCTTGTTTCAAATAATTTTAAAGGAAAAATATATCCTGTAAATCCTAATTCAGAAGGAGAAGTTTTTGGTTTAGAATTTAAGAAGTCTATTTTAGAAATCAAAGAAGGTATAGATCTTGCGGTATTTTATATTCCAAATCGTAAAATTCCACATATTTTAGAAGAATGTATCCAAAAAGGGATTAAGGGGGCTATTATTGAAGCTTCTGGATTTGAAGAAGTGGGTGAAAAGGGTCTTGAGTTAAGAGATCAGATTCTAAGAATTACAGATAATTTTTCAAAAATTCGTATTGTAGGTCCAAATTGTATGGGCCTTACTCGGATTGATGGAGATAGTGACGCAGATGGTAATGAAAAAGGTGGATTTTTTACAAGCTTTGGTGTTTTTTACAAATATAAGACGGGCAATATTGCTATAATCAGTCAATCAGGAATGTTAAATGGTGGATATTTGATGTACATGATGGAGAAATATCCAGACTTAGGTATCAGATATTCATGTTCAATAGGAAACAAAATGGATTTAAGCGAAATTGAATTTTTAGAATATTTTATTGACGATCCAACCGTAAATGTGATAGCTGTGTATCTTGAATCATTTAAGGATCCAAGAAAATTTATCGAATTATGTAAGAAAGCGAGAAAAATCCCAAACAAGACAATCATTCTTGTGAAAGGTGGATTAACTTCACAAGGTCAAAAAGCTTCTTTAAGTCATACTGGATCACTAGCAGAAAATTCACAATTAATCAAAGCGATAATAAAACAATCCGGTGTAATTCAGGCGAGAAATTTCTTTGAACTATTTCAATTTGCTCGAACATTTTCAATGCTATATCGAGAAAAAATTATAATGCCAAAACAAGGTAATGTCGCATTAGTTGCGGGTTCAGGAGGAGCAGGAACAATTTCTGCCGATCTTATTGTTGAATACGGTTTAACATTCCCTAATTTAGATGACAGTATATATAATAAACTTGTTGAAGTATTTCCAGAATGGATGCCGCCAAATAGATTTGCACTTGTAGATATTTGGCCCGCAATGGAAAAAGCGATGATGAATAAGATGAATCCTGGAAAGATTGTGAGTTCTGTATATGAACTTCTATTAAATGATGATAAGATTGAAGGTATTCTTAATATGATGTTTTGTTCAAGTCGCTTTCGGACTTTTAATAATTATGAAAATGTAATTGATCATATACATCACTATTCCAAACCGATATTCTTTTGGTTGATTGGAGAAGTTAAAGAAATTCGTAAAACTTCTCGATTATTAAGTGAACATAATATCCCAAATTTTCCAAGTTTAGAAGATATGATTAAAAATTTTTGGATACTAGTTCAAGATTCAAAGAATAAAAACAAAAGCTAATTTATATTATGGTTCGAATATTATGCATAGGAGATTCACATGTACCTATTCGCGTAAAAGACATTCCTATCCAAATATATGATAAAATAAATGAAATAACAGAATCAGAGCTTTTTGATTATACTTTTTTTACTGGGGATATAATTGATTTCCCAAAATTAATTGATTTTTTAAATATAAAAACGAAAAGAACTCTTTTTAAAGTGATTGGAAATATGGATTATTATTATGGCCATCGAGATTCACCTACTTACCAAAAATTAGATATTTCTTTTGAAGATAATGAGAAAATAATATTAGGTCTAACGCATGGATCACAGATAAGTCCTCGAGGAGATCATGATCAATTAGAGATTCTTGCTCAAGAGAAAGAGTATAACATTTTAGTTTCTGGACACACCCATAAAGAGGAAGTCTTTTTAACAAGAGAAGGGATTCTATTAATAAATCCCGGAAGTGTTACCGGTGCATGGTCATTTGTAGCAAGTGGAATTCCTTCTTTTATTGAATTATATATAAACGATAAAAAAAAAGAAATCAATGTAAATCTTTTCCAAATCAATAAACAAACAAGAATAACAGAAGTTTCAGACTACAGTTTTAAATTGAGAAATAAACAGATTTATAAAAAATTTTAATTTATTCTTTAAAAATGGAGCTTATCTAAAACAAGAATTTTTGAAAGCTTTAATAAAATCCCAAAGTTGCGTTTTCCAGTTGATCCTTTTGAGAATCTTAATTTCTTAGATCCAAATCTATTATTTTTAAGTACCATGTTAAGAACTGAATTCTCTCCATTCACAAAAAATACCAAATCTTCTGGGGCTGATCTCAGTTCTAAATCAAACTCATCTAATTTTCCCTTTCCTAAGGAATAATTTCCGTCATTAGCAACTAAATTTACCCAAAAATAATAATCTTCTTCAATTTGCAAGCCTATAATTACTCTTGCTTTAAATTTGTTTAACAATTTTTTATTCTTGGGATTTTCTTCCTTTTCTTTTATTACAGCTTCAATAGTTTGTTGAAATGTAATGAATAAATTGTCTTTTTCTGATTCTTCCATATTTCTATCATCCTTCCTAATATCCTAATTATATTGAAATATAACTTATGTTCTATAAAATAGTTCATTGAATTTTAATTTGAATATTAAATTTAATAAAACTCTAAGTATTACTATCAGAATATATAAAAATTACTTATCTCAATATAAAAATTAAAGGTGAAAAAAGGTATGTGGCACTTTTATTGCCAAAATATAATATATGGTGAAGATGCTTTAGATTTTTTAGAAAAGATAAAAGGACAAAAATGCTTTATCGTTACTGATAATATTATTGAAGATTTGGGCTATTTAAAGATTCTAACGGATAAACTTGAAAAATTTGGAAAAGAATATAATGTATTTAAAGATATAGTACCAGATCCTCACGAAGAAGATGTAATGAAGGGAAAAGAATATTGCAATAAATATGCCCCAGATTTAATTATTGCTCTAGGAGGAGGCTCTGTTATTGATACTGCCAAGTGCATTTGGGTAATGTATGAGTATCCTGAATACACACTTAATAATTTGGATCCTTTTAACGAACAATTATATGATTTTGCAAATAAAGCAAAATTGGTTGCAATTCCGACCACTTCAGGAACAGGTTCAGAAGTAACCTGGGCAGCTATAATTTCTAGGTTTCAAAATAACACTTGGAGAAAGATGTCATTAACTCATATGACATTAGTCCCAACTTATGCTATAGTTGATCCGGTTTTTCCTATGGGAATGTCCCCTAAACTAACAGCGGATACTGCTTTTGATGCATTATGCCATTCTGTAGAGGCATATATATCGAGTTGGAGAAACGAGTTCAGTAATGCTATGGGTTTAAAGGCAATTGAACTTGTGTTTAAATACTTACCAAGTGCTTATAAGAATGGAACTAATAAAGAAGCAAGAGATTATTTACATCAAGCAGCAACTATGGCGGGATTGGCTTTTGGAAATTCCCAAGCTCATTTAGCTCATGCAATGGGGCATAGTTGGGGAGCGATCT
>Ga0307378_10008521_pt1 | contig 13611 bp, 14 predicted proteins | sample UN1MG_FD_202238 | JGI IMG/M metagenome (GOLD analysis project Ga0307378, IMG submission 202238) | Soil microbial communities from Risofladan, Vaasa, Finland - UN-1 | ecosystem: Environmental > Terrestrial > Soil > Coastal area > Acid sulfate soil | place: Finland: Risofladan, Vaasa | collected... | reverse complement strand
TTATTCCTGAACCCACAACCATTCGCCGCCGACATAATCCGCGCGCCACAGGCCGGCACTGTAGGTACAGGCGAACAGTGCATCCGGGGTGACGGATATATCAAGAAAGAGGCTGTTAATAGCCCCGTTGTATAACGCACTGATGTTGTATTCCGGACGGCGTTCGTAATTCGTCTGATCTCCACCGATAAGTCTGTAATATCCTTTGTCTTGCGTGCCGACAAATATGTCGCCATTACCGGTCGCTGGGTCCAAATCAACGAATTTGGTGAAACTGGGGGCGTCTGTGACAGACTCAGAACTCCAGGTCGCAGCATCCCACATCCAGAGCTTCCCGTCCTTACCAGACACATAGAGTTGGGAAAGGATGGTGGAGTACAGAAGCCCGCCTAAAGGTTTGCCCCCACTGCCAACCGGATCATCAACTGCGCCCTGTTTGATTGCGGCCGGTGTACCGAGGTACAGAAAAGGTCCAGCAGTGATCCAGAGACTTGTTGTATCGTCTTCAACGTCGATAATAGGCAACGTTATTGGAGATGCTCCATCAAAGGTGATTCCCGTGTACGAATCTCCATCTAACGACTCGTACAGATAGTAATCGTATGCGGCACCATTCTGTTCTACGGTTGATACGTAAAGATTTCCTCCTGCCGCTTTGACCAACCCTATCTGGATATTTTGGACTTTTGAATCAGGAATCGGAGAGTTGCCCCAATCTATGATGTCTGGGTCTGTACGGTATAGCCCTAATCCTGTACCACCGACGGTAAAAAAACCAGCATATAAGTTGCCTCCAAATATTTCGATAGTATTGCACAACGCTCCTGATACCGGAGGGGAAACAGTAGTCCAATTGCCTGTTTCGGTACGGGTATACAGGGTGTTGCCCGCGGCGAAGTAACGAGTCCCCACCTTTACAATTTCATGGATGGTCATTTCGTCTTCCAAGCCACGATCTGCGACAAGGGAGCGCTCGGTCTTCAGGGTGAAGAAAATGGGGCCTAGGGTTTTATCCGTACAGGCGGCCATCGACAGAATCAGGATCAAAACAAGGAATAGGTATTTTAGCGATTTCATCCTGCGTTATCCTTTAAAAATTGTACTGGGCGGTCGCGGTTATTTCCAGGAAATTCCCCATTAGCCCCTGGTCGGGTTGCGTAGACCAGGGCTGGAGAACCCACCAGTAGACGACGTTCAAGCCGAATCCCCAGTTTATATTGTACTTCCAAATCGAAGAAAATCCCGGCTTGATAATCCAATTCAGTTGTACCTGTTCCGTGTATTTCACAATATCCATTCCCGTGCCAACGAAAATGGGGAACTCGAAGGGAAAGAAATGAATTATGTACGAGCCTTTCGCGGTTATCGGCAGCTGATACAGTGTGTTCTCCTGAGTACTCTTACTGAACATCCCGCCGACCTCGAGTCCGACCATCCAGTTGTTGTTCAGATGAATCCCCCACTGCAGGGATCCTGCACCACCTAAACCAAGGTTCGTTTTGGAGTAATCCCAATCGAAGGACTGAAAAAACAGGGGAATGAACAGTCCCGCGCTCAAAGACAGGGTCTGCTGACCGAGAGAATACACCATGAACGGCTGTTCCTTGGTTTGTTCCTCCTCTTGATCTTGATCCTGCGCCAGGGCCGGATTGCAGGGCAGATAGAGGAACAGAAGCACAGCAAGTAGTATATATATCAGCTTATTAGGCAAATCGTACTCCTCTCAAGCCTTCGCTTTTCGCGATACCGAGTCTATCACCGTCGTATTTTTTGATCAAGAAGACTAAAGCAATAGATATTTTCAAAGACATAGTCTATAATACACCAACTTGTAAAGGTTTGCATGATCAATGACAAGATGGTTCATAGTTATTCTAACTGTAGTACTGCTGTCCTCCTGCATCGGGATTAAGAGCGAGATCCTTCTTCGGCAAGACGGGACAGGCGTGTTGACTCTCTCGTATAAAATCTCCCAGTTCATGAAGAATATTGATGCGGGAAGAGAGGAAAAGCAACTCCCCCTTCCGGTAAATGAGGAAGAGTTTGTCCGCACTGCCGAAGGAATCGAGGGTCTGCGGCTCACAGATATCGATGAACGAGAGGACGAAGAGAATGTGTACATTCGGGCCGAACTCGAGTTTGATTCGGTAGACGCCGTGAACGCCCTTGGCCGGGCAGGGCAGATCGGTATCAGTCTGGAGAATCAGGGCAATACCAACACCTTTCGCCAGGTAATTTTTGCCGGGCAGGAGGGCGAGGAAATCACCGAGGATTCTCTGAAAATGATCGAAACGTTCTTTCAAGGATACGATCTGGTCTATGCGATAACCGTGCCATCGCAGGTAAAGAGCCATTCTCTGGGGGATCTATCCGCGGACGGCCGGACCGTTACCTACACAATTACAGTTCCCGAGATACTCAAGGCATCCCAGCCTCTCGTTTTGGAAGTAGCTTGGTAACCGGAGGTTATGGTATGAAAGGCGATCTCGTGAAATTACTACTCACTCTTTCACTTGCGATTGTTTTCGTGGGATGTATGAGCGCACCGCCTCCTGTTCAGAAGCTTGAAAGCGGCGAGTCCTCATCTCAGGGCACTCAAGGGGATGGAAAGCCTGAACAGAAAACAGAGTCCGCAGCGGTCGGGGACAACGAGCTAGCTCAGCGTTTGAACGAGTTTCTCGAGAATGGGCTGGAGAAACTCGATAAGGGAGCAATATCTGAAGGAATCAATCAGTTGGTTTCTGTATTAGCCGAAGCCAACGCCGCCGGCAGCACTTCCGGAGATATTCGAGCGATTGTCAACACAGCCGAAACCGAGCTTAGCAAGATTGCAGCCGGTTTGGAGATGGAGGCCGGCACTGAATGGGTCGATGCGAATAAAAACCAGATCAGTGCCAGTGCGATCGATGTGGGTACTGAATACTCCTTGAATCCGAGTGTTATCCTGACCTACAACTTCGGCGCGGGCAAGGCTCTGATCACCGGTGCGCCGATCTACTTCGAGTTCGTCCAGGGTTCGGGACTGCTCACCAACTTCGTCGCTACCAACGACTACGGCCAGGCCAACTGCGCCATCGCCCGCCTCGATAATCCAAACGCCGAAACGCTCGTTCGAGCATCCTTGATCTACCGCATAAAGGGTTATTCCTATCCTTTTCAGGGAATTACCAAGGATTTCTTCTTTGTACCGCCGGCTCGCAAAGCTACGATACTGGTGATGGAAAAGGCCGGGGAGAAGATCCAGGACGATCCGGTGATTCTCGATTCGGTGTACAATCGGCTGAAGGACATGGCCTTCGATTTCAGCCAGTACAACGGCGTTCTCCTTGGTGATGACTTCATGAAGGTTTTTGGGGGCGATCCAAGCTCGATCAAACGAATGGGATTGGAAAAAGAAGTATCGTACCTGGTCATGGTGCTCAACGACGGGTATTACGTGAATCAAGTAGAGCTGGGCGGCAAGAAGTACAATATCTTCAAGTCCCAAACCACGGCAACCACCCGCATCATCCGGGTTTCAGACGGCAAGATCATGTATTCGGGAACCGTGCAGGCCGTGGGAGGTCAGGGGGGAAGCGAGGATAAGGCGATCCTTGACGGGTTTCGCAACGCGGCCCAGGCCATGGCTGAGAAGCTGGAAACCGACTACCCGGAAATAGACGGGGTTCTGGCCGGGGAATAGCGAGAAAGGATTGCCCTATGCCCATGCGGGCGTTGCTGAATAAGTTCATCAGCATCTTCAGGATCGAATTGCAGGATCTGGAAGAGGATATCAACGATCTCATCGAAATACTCGAGAAAAGAAAAGACAGTCAGGAGATCACCAATTATGTCTACCTGGAAAATAAGGGCGTACTGCTGAATGAGATTGCCTGTGTGGAGGAGCTGCTCGACAGTATCAGCACGATCGATGCCTATCAATACGATTCCGTGGAGGCGATGATCGCCGATGTCAGGAAAATCTTGGATCAACGGATCCGGGACTGCGACTTCCCCAAGGTGGTTAACGATCTTGTCCAGCGCAAATTCGATAAAGTATCCAAGTATGTCATGGGATCACAGAACAGTCAGAATTGAATTTTTAAATCATTTCATAACACGAGGGTAGGATGGACGTACAGCTTCAAGAACTGATCGACAAAATCAAATCGGAAGGGATAAAAACCGCAGAACAGGAATCCGCCCGGGTTCTCAAGGAAGCGGAGCACAAAGCGAACGACATTCTCGCGGACGCCCACGACGAAGCATCGAGCATCATAGCAAAAGCCAAGGAAGAGGCGCATCGCTTTGAACAGACCGCTAAAGAAGCGGTAAAGCAGGCCGGCAGAAACACAATTTTAAGCCTCCGAACCCGAGTTACTGAAATTTTCGATGCAGTGATTGCGGAGGAAACCAAGCAAGCATACTCGCTGAAGGTACTCGAAGAGGCAATCGTGTCGTTGATCAAAGCCTGGAGCAAGGAACAAGTCCCGAATCTTCAAGTTCTCATGTCTTCTTCCGACCTAAAAAAGATAGAAAAGCAACTGAAAAGCCGTCTGGCCGCGGAGCTGAAGAAGGGCGTGGAGTTGAAACCTTTCCCGCAGTTACAGGCGGGGTTCCGCATCGCCATGAAGGACGGTTCCGCCTACTACAACTTCAGCGATCAAGGGATCGCAGAGATACTGGCCGAATACCTGAATCCCAAAATTGCGGAAATCGTGCGGGAAACTGTGGAAAAGGAGAGCTGAGAGGGTTGGCCCAATATTACTATCTTGTAGCCTCTTTTCCGCTGCTGTTCTATGAAACCGAGAAAATCCCGCCTCACCAAGAGTTCCTCGAGCTGTGCGGACAACATATTGCCCCTCGGCACTACCAGTTGCTTACCCACGCGAGCTCTTCCGATCTAAGGCCGACAACCCCAAGCTGCAGGACCCTCGATCTGTGGCGGGAGTGGGAAACTTCCCTGCGAAATGAACTGGTACGGCTCAGGGCCAAGAACAGAGGCATCGAGGCAGAGGCGTACCTGGTCGACTCTCCCTGGATTACCACTGCCCGGCAGCTCGCCCGGGATGCCTTTGGCCAGGAATCCCCCCTTCAGGCAGAAGATACGCTGAACCGGGCTCGCTGGAGCTATCTGGATGAATTGGAGGTCGGGCATTACTTCGATATCGAGAAGATCCTGGTATATGCCCTGCGCCTTCAGATCCTGGAGCGAAAAGCCCTCTTTGACGAGGAGAAGGGGAGGGAGATGTTTGAAAGGATTTATTCTGAAGTAACCAGCCTCATATACGATACCAGCTCACGTGGAGAGAACTGAAATGACAAAGCATGTAGGAAAAGTTGTCGGAGTCAACGGGAATATGATCACCGTCGACGCCGAGGACGATGTTTTTATGAACGAAGTCGGCTATGTAGTCGTAGATGACAGGAGACTGAAATCAGAGGTCATCCGTATTCGCGGGAGTCGGGTCGAGCTGCAGGTATTCGAGATGACCCGCGGCATCGGAATCGGCGATCCGGTCGAGTTCTCCGGGGATCTCCTCTCGGTGAGGCTCGGTCCCGGACTGCTGGGAAAAATCTACGACGGACTGCAAAATCCCTTGACCATCATCGCCGAACAACACGGCTTCTTTCTCGAAAGGGGCGTGTACCTCTCCCCCTTGTCGGACGAACAGAAGTGGGAGTTCACTCCCGTGGCAAAAGCAGGTGATACGGTAAGCAGAGGTGTCTCCCTGGGAACAGTTCCCGAGGGGATCTTCAAACACCGGATCATGGTCCCGTACAATTACTACGACACCTACGAGCTCAAGTCCATCGCCAAGGCAGGTTCCTACACAATCACGGACAAGATTGCCGAGCTAAAAGATTCCCGGGGCAATGTGATTCCGGTGACCATGTCCTTTGAGTGGCCTGTGAAGCGTCCGATCGATGCCTACGATGAACGTCTGAAACCCACTGAACCCCTGATCACCAAGGTTCGCATTATCGACACCTTCTTCCCAGTTGCCCGGGGCGGCACTTACTGCATCCCCGGTCCTTTCGGGGCCGGCAAAACCGTGCTGCAGCAGATCACCAGCCGAAACGCTGAGGTGGATATCGTCGTGATCGCTGCTTGCGGAGAACGGGCCGGAGAGGTCGTGGAGACGCTTAGGGAGTTTCCCGAGTTGATCGATCCGCGAACCGGCAAACCATTGATGGAACGGACCGTCATCATCGTAAACACCAGCTCCATGCCGGTAGCGGCCCGGGAGGCTTCTGTGTACACCGCGGTGACGATCGCCGAGCACTACCGACAGATGGGATTGAATGTCCTGCTGCTGGCAGATTCAACCTCCCGATGGGCCCAAGCCATGCGGGAGATGTCGGGTCGCCTGGAGGAAATTCCCGGCGAGGAGGCTTTTCCGGCCTACCTGGAGTCGGTAATTGCCAGTTTCTACGAACGGGCAGGGCTCGTCCGTTTGAAGGACAAGAGCACCGGTTCGGTCACCATCGGCGGCACGATCAGCCCGGCCGGTGGAAACTTCGAGGAGCCGGTCACGCAGTCGACCTTGAAGGTTGTCGGTGCTTTCCATGGATTGTCCCGGGAGCGATCCGATGCCCGCAAGTACCCCGCTATCCATCCCCTGGAGAGTTGGAGCAAGTATAAAGGCGCGGTGGATGAAAAGAAGGTGGAGTACGGCCATCGCATATTTTACCGGGGAAATGAGATAGACCAGATGATGAAGGTGGTCGGCGAAGAAGGCACCAGTCTCGATGACTATGTCGTGTACTTGAAGGGGGATTTCCTCGATGCGGTGTACCTTCAGCAGAACGCCTTCGATCCGGTCGATGCTGCGGTCAACACCGAACGTCAGAGATACATGTTCGACCTACTGCTTCAGGTTCTTACCGCCAAACTCGATTTAGCCGACAAGGCGCAAGCCCGGACATATTTCTATCAACTGCGGCAGAAATTCCTGGATCTGAACAGCACGCCGTGGAATACGGATTCCATGAAGAGCACTGAGAAGGAAATCAGGAAAATCCTGGAAGATAAAAAAATCGGTATTGTCGACACGGCTCGGGATTTGGAGTGAAGCGATGCGCAAGGTATACAGTAAAATCAACGAAATCGCCGGGAATGTAATCACCGTCACCGCCTCGGATATCCGCTACGGTGAGCTGGCCGTGGTGAGTTCGGCCCACGGAGATTCCCTTGCCGAAGTGATTCGACTGGTTGAGGACAAAGTGGTGCTCCAGGTCTATTCCGGAACCCGAGGTGTCTCCACGGGAGATGAGGTCCGCTTCCTCGGACATCCCCTGCGGGTCTCTTTCTCCGACGATCTGCTCGGAAGAGTATTCGACGGCGGAGGAAAACCTAGAGACAAAGGACCGGCTCTAACGGAGAATCTGATCGAAATCGGGGGTCCCTCCGTGAATCCGGCGAAAAGGATCATCCCCCGCAATATGATCCGAACCGGAATCCCGATGATCGACCTGTTCAATACGTTGGTGGAGTCGCAGAAGCTACCCATATTTTCGGTTTCCGGCGAGCCCTACAATCCTCTGCTGGCTCGCATCGCTATGCAGGCCGAGGTGGACATGATCATTCTGGGCGGCTGCGGACTGAAGTACGACGACTACCTCTACTTCCGGGATGCTCTGGAGGAGGGTGGGGCCATGAGCAGGGCTATCTTTTTCGTCCATACCGCTGCTGATCCGATCGTCGAAGCGCTCCTGGTCCCCGATATTTCGCTGGCCGTTGCAGAACGATTCGCATTGAAAGGCCGCAGGGTCCTGGTCCTGCTCACGGATATGACCAACTTCGCTGATGCCCTGAAAGAGATCGCCATCACCATGGAGCAGGTACCCTCGAATCGGGGCTATCCCGGCGATCTATACAGTCAACTGGCATCGCGCTACGAGAAAGCGGTGGATTTCGAAGGCGCCGGGTCGATTACGATCCTGGCGGTTACGACTATGCCGGGGGATGATGTCACCCATCCGGTTCCCGACAACACCGGGTATATAACCGAGGGACAGTTCTATCTTCGTAACGGAAGAATAGAACCCTTCGGTTCGCTGTCCCGGCTGAAACAGCTGGTAAATAAAGATACCCGGGACGATCATCGATCCCTTATGGACGGGATGATCAAATTGTACGCAGCCTACCTGGAATCGATGGAAAAGAAGGCCATGGGATTTCGCATGTCCGACTGGGATCAGAAACTCCTCAAGTATGGTAATATCTTCGAGAAGGAGATGATGGACTTGTCGGTGAACATCCCCTTAGAGGGGGCCCTGGACAAAGGATGGCAGATACTGGTGGATTGTTTCACCCAGGAGGAAACGGGCCTGCGGTCCGAGCTCATCAACAAATTTTGGCCGAACGGAAAAAAAGCAGAGCAACAGAGCCAAGAGTAGGTATTCGTGGCGAAGATTAAATTCACGAAAAACGAACTAAAAAGACAGAAAGACGCCCTGAAGCGTTTCCTCCGCTATTTACCGACGTTGATGCTGAAGAAGCAGCAGCTGCAGATGGAGATCCGCAAAGTCGAAGCGCAAGAGGCTGAGTTGAAGCGGAACCGAGAAGCCAGGTACGAGGAAATCGGCCGCTGGATCGCGGTATTCGGCGAAGATGTAGCGTTCCCCGAGCTCCTGATTGTGAAATCCCTGGATACTGAAGTTGGAAATATCGCCGGGGTGGATATCCCTGTGTTTCAAAACATCGAGTTTGAACAGTCGCCCTACGACCTGTTCGTCCTGCCACTGTGGGTCGACGAGGCGATTGAAAAGGTCAAGGATCTCGGTACTCTGGATGCGAAAATCAGTATCCTGGAAAAGCAGGCCGAGCTTCTTGGGGAGGAACTGCGGATCACCAGTCAACGGGTAAATCTGTTTGAGAAAGTAAAGATACCGGAGACCCGGGAGAATATCAGGATGATTCAGATATATCTCGGGGACGGGCAAACCGCAGCGGTTGTGCGCGGCAAGATCGCCAAGAAGAAGCTTGTAAGGATCAGTTCATGATCGTCAAGATGAAGAAGGTCTCCATCGTCGTGTTCGACTGCTTTCGCGAGCAGTCGCTGAAAGCTCTACGCAAGCTCGGCCTGGTTCACATCGAATCCCGCCCCGCCTCCAGCAATGAACTGACTCGCTTCAGTGAACAAAAAACACAGTTGGAGCGGGCACATCTCCTTCTTCCCGAAAAGGGACGGAAAAACCCTACATCCCAAGACAACCAGTCCGCCGGGTCGGTCACCGAAGAGGATATCGACGGGTGTTTGGAGATTTCTGAAGAAATTGTCGACCTTACCGAGAAGATACGCCTGACCAATGAAAATATCGATCGATTGAAGAAGGAACAGCAACGGCTGGCCCTGTGGGGTGACTACGATCCGCAGGAGATTCGCCGGCTCGCCGACAAAGGCGTGTTTATTACCCTGTACGAGCTGAGCACGGATCAATTCAAACAACTGCCTGAAGAAACGGATTGGGTAGTAATCTCTCAAAGCAAGAGTATTGTTCATCTGGCCGTAGTCACCCTGGGTTCAGCGGCGGAGCTGGACGTCGAACCGGTGACACTTGCCGAACGGGGTCGAGTAAAGCTCCAGCAGCTGCTGGACGCCGCCGGTAAAGAGCTGCAAGGTCTGGAACACCGTTTGCAGCACCTTACCGGTGAACGGGTTCGTATACAGGCAGTGCTTCAACGTCTGGAAGGAAAGATCGAGTTCGAGCAGGTTCGGGCGGCAATGGTCGGAGAGGAACAGTTGAGCCACCTTGTCGGCTACATTCCGGCGAAGCGAGCGGACGCTCTGAAGCGAGCCGCCGCGGAAAACAGCTGGGCACTGCTTATCGACGAACCTGCAGAGGATGATCCGGTGCCAACCCTGGTCGAAAACCCTAAGTGGATACGGATTATCCGCCCGATGTTCAGCCTGATGGAAACCACCCCGGGGTACAGAGAGTTCGACATCAGCTTCCTATTTCTGCTGTTCTTCAGCCTGTTCTTCGCCATGCTGATCGGAGACGCGGGCTATGGAATCGTCCTGTTCACCCTCACGCTGGTAGCCCGGCTGACCATGCTCAAGCGTCCCGGAGGCGTTTTTTCCCTGTTGTTTGTACTGAGCGGAGCCACTATCGTTTGGGGGGCCCTATCGGGAACCTGGTTTGGCGTGGAATCACTGGCCAGCCATCCAATCCTCTCCAGGATCGTAATTCCCCAGATTGCCAGCTTTGGGGTGGGGAACACCAAGACGGTGATGTTCCTCTGCTTCTTGATCGGAGCGGTGCATTTGAGCATCGCCCGCCTGATCAACTTCATCCGCAACCTGCCCAAACTGGTTGCCTTCAGCGAATTGGGATGGTTATCCATTCTCTGGGGCATGTTTTTCGTGGTTCGCTATATCGTGCTCCAGGAGGCACTGAACCCCGCCGGGATCTGGCTGGTCGGCGCCGGCATGGTCCTGATCGTGGTTTTCGGAGAGCAGAAGGGAAAGTTCTTCAAGGGTGTATTCTTTGGATTGGTCAAACTGCCCTTGAGCATCCTCGACAGCATCGGCTCCTTCTCGGATATCGTATCCTATGTCCGCTTGTTCGCCGTGGGCCTGGCAACGGTCGCTGTAGCCGCCAATTTCAACGCCATGGCCCAAGAAGTGGGGTTCGGCAGCATCCCCTCCGGGCTGATTTCAGCCTTCATTCTCTTCTTCGGTCATACATTGAATATTATCATGGGCGCGATGTCCGTTATCGTTCACGGAGTTCGTCTGAATATGCTCGAATTTTCAGGGCAACTCGGCATGGAATGGTCCGGCGTGCCCTATAAACCTTTTAAAGAAACCGACGCAGACACCCCAGACGGGAAAAGGAGAAAAGAGTAGATGGATATTGGTCAATTAGGTTTTGCAGCAGCAATTTCCCTCGCCGCTATTGGTTCAGCCCTGGGCACCGGAATTGCCGGAATGGCCGCAATAGGCGCCTGGAAGAAATGTTTCGCCCAGAACAAACCGGCTCCGTTCTTGGCCGTGGCTTTCGCAGGAGCGCCGCTAACCCAGACGATCTACGGGTTGATACTGATGAACGCACTCATTGCTTCCTCGGCCCCTTCGATGGCCAAACTGGGAGTGGGCATTTTTGGAGGTGCGGCCATCGGTTTTTCCGCCCTGTTGCAGGGGAAAGCCGGTGCTTCCGCCTCGGACGCACTCGGTGAAACGGGCAGGGGCTTCGTCAACTATCTTATGGTCGTGGGAATTATCGAAACCGTGGCCCTCTTTGTCATGGTATTCCTGATGGGTACTGTCGGGTAGTCCAGGCGCCCTTAAAACCAGCCTTCCTGGGGCAGACAGGCCTTACTGGTTATCCAACCATGGTAGACAGGCGAAAAACACGAAGCGTTGCGGTGGGCCGGATTTTTGTCGGTGGTGGTGCGCCCATTTCCGTACAGACGATGTGGAAGCGTCCCCTGAACTCGGTACAGGACACTCTTGATGGTATCCATCGGCTCGAAGAAATAGGCTGCGAGCTGCTGCGTTTCTCCGTGCCGGACATGGAATCTGCCGAGATATTCGGTCAAATCGCCTCTCAGAGTGAACTTCCTCTGGTCGCGGACATTCATTTCGACCATCGCCTTGCCCTGCGCTGCCTGGACTTTCCTGTAGCTAAAATACGTATCAATCCCGGCAATATCGGCGGTATAGGCAAGGTGGAGGAGCTGACTCGCAAGGCCAGCGCCAAAGAGGTGCCGCTGCGGATCGGTGTAAACGCCGGTTCCCTGCCGAAAGCACTGCGGCAGGAAAAAAACGTGGCCGAGGCCATGGTAAAAGCGGCGGAGGAGGAGTTGTCCATACTCGAGAAGCTGAACTACCACCAGGTGATCTTCTCTCTGAAATCATCCCACATAGACACGACCATAGAAGCCAACCTCCTTTTTTCGCAGGCGTACGACTATCCTCTGCATATCGGGGTAACCGAAGCGGGACCCCTCGTTCAGGGAACCGTGAAGAACACCCTTGCCCTCTCTCGACTGCTCGAGAATGGGGTAGGGGATACGATCCGGGTTTCTCTTTCCGACAGCCCGGAGAACGAAATCATAGCCGGCCGATCCATCCTCCAGAGCTTGGGCCTTCGATCCTTCGGCCTGGATCTGGTCTCCTGTCCGACCTGCGGCCGAACCGTCTTTGATGTTACCGGATTCCTCGACAAAGCTCAGGCGTACATGGACAGGGTAAACAAGAATATCACAGTCGCGATCATGGGCTGCCCGGTGAATGGTCCGGGGGAGGCCAAACGTGCCGACCTTGGTGTTACAGGATCGGAGAACCAGGTGATATTTTTCAAAAAAGGAAAAATCATTCGTCGCGAGAGCGCCGATGATGCTATTGAGGCCTTTAAAGAAGAGCTGGAGAAGTTTTGAGATTTCGATTTCCTACCATCAATCTTGCAGTCAGTCTTGCAGTATTCCTGATTCTCACACCGTCCCTGCTCCCGGCCCAGGAAAACAACTTTGTTGAAGCCTGGTTTCTCTACGAGCAGGGGAAGGTCAAGATGGAGGACCCCAACGGTCCGGAGCTTGGGGAGGCTCTTCTTTTCTTCCAGGAAGCGATCGACAAACGGGGCGGCACCTTTCCGGAAGCCGAGATGGCGATTGGAGATATCTACTTCCGTGAAGGGGCTTTCGCCCTTGCCAAGCGACAGTACGACAAGGCTTATGAGCTGCGCACCGGCATGGAAATCGCCGAAGAAAAATACACGGTTCTTTACCGTCTTGCCAATCTGCACGAGATCCAGGAACTGTATGCGGACATGGAAAGCGATCTCCGCCAAGTTCTGGAAGATCAAACCTACTTCGTAGGCGATCAATTCCCGCAGTTTCAGGATGCGTTTCTGTCCGCATATTACGAAAAGGGTTTGGGCCATCTGTTCAAGCTCTATCGTATGGATGGCGTGGCCTTTGCCGTTCCCGCTCACACCAAGCTGGGGTGGTTCTACTACCGTACAGGCCGGCCCTCGGCGATCCTGCACTGTCTGTTCGCCCTCGACATCATGATCACCGAGGCCGTGAAGGAGCTGCGCCGGGTAGACCCCGGGTTCGTATTTACCACGGTGCAGGCCTTTATAGGTGCCGGTTTGGAGCGGGAGAATATCAAGCAGTATCTCGTTGCCGGTGAGTTCTTCAAGACCCTATACTACCTTGCCACCTCTACCTATGCGGCCTCCCGTCCCAGCCTGGCCGAGTCGGTATGGCAGATCCTGGCGAGCTATCCACTAGAGGCTGTAGGGACCAGCGCCACCACCTACGCGGAGCTCTCCAGACGGCAGCTCGAATCCCCCTGGATCGACCCCTATATCAACCCATCCGCCAGGAAGATCGATTTTCCCCAGAAGTAATCGACAGGAGCGAGATAACCCGCTATTCTTCGGTTCATGACATCCGATCGTTCCCCTGAGCACTCTCCTCATTTTATTATTCGGCGGGTTTTTAGAAGGGATATTCCGGATCTTGCCAGACTTGCTTCCCAGCTCGGATATTCGGATCCAATACAGACCATAGAGATGCGATTCCGCAGGATTCAGAGAGATCGCCGGTATCACTGCATTTTTGTAGCCGTTCTAAGCCCATCTGAAAAGAGCCTTATCGGTTGGATACACGTGCTC
>Ga0307378_10008518_pt1 | contig 13614 bp, 16 predicted proteins | sample UN1MG_FD_202238 | JGI IMG/M metagenome (GOLD analysis project Ga0307378, IMG submission 202238) | Soil microbial communities from Risofladan, Vaasa, Finland - UN-1 | ecosystem: Environmental > Terrestrial > Soil > Coastal area > Acid sulfate soil | place: Finland: Risofladan, Vaasa | collected... | reverse complement strand
GGTAAATATGCAATACAATCGTATCTTGCATACAAAGTATTATTAGATGTTGATTTAAGGGCATGGTGGAAATTTATTCAATCTAAAACACAAGATTAGTTCAATAGTATACATTTAAAAAACTCAAAAAAGGAGTAATATTATGAAAGCAATCAAAGAAGTAACATCGACGACAGCAATAACATCAGAAGCCGATCATCAGATTCATACGAAACCCACGCAACGTATTAGATTACTTCGCAAATCAAATAATGAGCGCAAGGGTTATCTCTACGCATGTACAAATGGTAGCGATAGATTTCACGTGGGATTCTCCTTATGTCATGATGATAAGTTCTCCGGTGCTAAAGGTATCGAGATAGCTAAAAAACGTGCAAAGCGCAATTCAAAATTGGATAGTTTTATAATATCTAATTATATTGATGGACATATATCTAATGTTGAAGGTTATGTTGTAATACCGGAATCAATAGTGGAGCAATTAGATAATTTCATTGATTATTGCAAGGGCGTATTTGAGCTTAAACCACCTGAGTGGGTTGATGGAATTGGTATAAATGTGTAATTGGTTTATTCGGTGTCGTCCAACGGTAGGACATAAGACCTTGGCTCTTATAATACAGGTTCGAATCCTGTCGCCGAAGCCATAATTTCCTATTTAACATTATATTCTTATTCAGGAAAATGATATAAAATAGGAAATAAAATTGATTATCGAAGCTATATGATAAGATATAAATAACACTTGACATTCATGTTTTAATGTGGTATATTATATCATATTCACTGTTGAAATAGTAGAGCATCACCATGAAACGTATTTAAAATAAACCGAAATACAATTTAAGAAGGAGTTTAATTCCATGTCAAGTAACATTACAATTTCTGAAGGTTTATCATGGTTGAAGACATTAAAAGAACGTCATAAGGAATTGATATCCTTGCGTGATAAAAATTCCACAGAAGAGACAACTCGATGGGGAGAAACTAAAGAAGATAAAATTAAATCACCGGTGTACGATGTGAAGGAATTAGATTCTCTTGTAGCTAATATCGCTATTGAAATACGACATTTGGATGATGCTATTAAACGAATGAATGTTGTGATTACAATATCAGATTATATCAAAGATGAATCGGTCATAGGTGTATTAAAATAACATTTTAACATATATGGAGCGGTTGCGTAATTTATACGCTATATGAGATTAGATTACAGCAGCGTTCACGGGCTGCGTCGCTTTAACAGTAATTTCTATAGCACTGCAAATATCTGCCGTGAGGATGCAAATAACAGACTATAGTATGTTAAAATGTAATCATCCGCTCCATTATATAATAGTAACATAATAGGACGATGGCGAAAAGGGTAGTCGCTGACGGAGATTGGCCAGTCGGGTCGCAACCGGCGAATGGTATTGGATATACCGGTCAGAAATGACATGAATCCTATGTGACCATTGCAAAGTCACTGAATGGACAAACCGGAGACAATCATGCAAGGTTCAAATCCTTGCTCGTCCTATAATATAATTTAAATACAGAAAGAGATGGGTAACTAATCCGGTGCGATATGCAATAAATTGCTATCGCTATGATTACGGATGAAAAATAATTAATCATATACTTCTGAGTTTGGTACAAAACCTACTGCCGTCAATTTGTTAATTGTGATATGCGGTGTGTCAATTGTTATTATGTCCACGGACTTTTAATTATAACTCGATTGTCTATAGGTTTAGTAGCCTATTATTATATTGTTTACCGTTACCATCTTTCTGTAATATAATAGCAATTAGCAATTAGCAATTAGCAATTAATAACATAGGGAATAACAATGAATGAAGAAAAAATACTCACACCTGAGATAGTAGAACTTGTAAAAACTGTGGTAGCTGATACCTTATGGTATAGTGAAAACCAGTGGATAAAATTATGTGTTTCTCTTGGTAGATATACCGAGTATCCGTTTGCTGTGGGTAATTATGTATGTATGAAAACAGATAATACCAATACTATATTAGTTATAAAAAATATTGATTATGCTATTGATAAAGTGAAAGCAGTAAGTTTGTTTGGTGAATATATTTATAAAGATAGTATTGACAACATAAGAATGGCGAAGGATTCAGATTGGAAAAAAGAAATTGGCGGTATGATATTTACTGCATCGATAGAAAAAGGAAATGTGTTGAGATTATATATGGATGGGAAAATATTCACATCTGGGTTTATTATTGATAGAAATTATATTATTACTTTTTGTAAACATTTTAAAATTCCAATTAGAGATATGAGATAGTTATGTCATACAGTAGATGGAGCAATAGCGTATGGTACACTTATTGGTGTGCTGGTGCTGATAATAATCACAGGCGTTCTCAATTATTTGATATATGTGGTGTTATTACATTTACCGCCGGTGAAATTATTGATGATATCGAGAAGTGTTTAGATACTGCATGTGATAAAAGTAAAATCAATAACGACCATAATGAACGTGATGAGTTGCGTAATTACATGATGGAATTTATCACCGATGTTAATAATGATAATCAGTTGATTGGTAATAAGCTGATTATAAAATGAAGGCTTTCCCCGTTGTGCCTGTCGGCTATATGTCGTTCAAAACTAACGGGGGTAAAAAATAATATTAACATTATATAATACAATATATCGGTATAGCTTAAATGGATAAAGCATCTGACTACGAATCAGAAGAGTGAAAGTTCAAATCTTTTTACCGATACCAATAAATTTTAATAAAGGAGAATCAAGATGTCAAAACAAACAGAAATTGTATGTATTATCGACAAGTCAGGTTCAATGTGTACCGTGAGAGATGATTCTATTGGTGGATTCAATACATTTCTAAAAGAACAGAAGAGATTAAAGGACAAGGCAACGATGACACTCGTGTTATTTGATACTTCTTTTACGACAATTTATGAAAATGAACCTATCAATAAAGTAAAGCAACTTAATGAAAAAATTTATGTTCCTGGTGGGTGTACTGCGCTGCTTGATGCAATTGGTTCAACGCTCGTAAATGTTGCTAAGAGATATGATGGCAAAAAGACTAAAAATCAAAAAGTAATTGTTGTTATTCTTACCGATGGACAAGAAAATTCAAGTCGGGAGTATAAAAAGCAACAAATTAAAGATATGATTAGTACTCATCAGGAAAAGCAGAAATGGGAGTTTATCTTTCTTGGTGCCAATCAGGATGCCTTCGCCGAAGCTGATGGAATAGGATTTCAAGCCCGGAATACAGCTAACTATTTGCATACTGGAATCGGGACTCAAAATGCTTATATGAACATATCAACTGCTGTGTCTAATTTTAGAAATACAGGTGATACTGGTGACTGGAAGAAAGATGATGTATCTGCTAAAAAATAATAACCCGGAGAAGTGACCGAGTCCGGTTGATGGTGACAGTCTTGAAAACTGTAGGCGGGAACGTCCGTGGGTTCGAATCCTACCTTCTCCTCCATATAACGAAAGGGTATACCACGATGTATTTGAAAGATGTTTTGCCGGATGATTATGTATTAGATAGTGAAAAAGATGAAATAGCAAAACAATGGATTGCTAAACATTTAATATTTATGGAAAAGGATATGTATGAAAAGTATTATCATCTTAATCATGATGCTGAAATTCCAGATGTTTTTTATGGAGCGAGAGTTGATTTTAAAATAGTATTAGCACCGGGTGTGAAAATAACCGGCGATGTTGGACATATTGAAGTAATACAAGGTAAAATGTAATACAGGAAGAGTGACAGAGCGGTCTATTGTGCTTGTTTGCTAAACAAGTGGTGGTAACACCCGAAAGTTCAAATCTTTCCTCTTCCTCCATTAAAATTAACATAAGGAGAAATACAATGAAAGATGCAACTGATATTAGAAGAATTATTAAGAGTTACTTACCGAATGATTATATATTAGGTAGCGAAGAGAAAGAAAAAAAAGAGCAGTGGTTAGAAGATAATTTTACATTTTTAGGTATTGATGATGGTAATGAATATTATCATCTTGACCATGATGTAGTGATACCAGATCATGTTTCCTCTAACAAAATTATATTAATAAAATCACCGGGAGTTACTATTCTTACTAAGCAAGGTAGAATAGTTTGTAATATAGGCATAAAAGATTATAGAAAATATGGTAATAATACTGATATTCGTTTTGCCTATATAATTGAAGGTGTAAAATAAGTGCAATGAAATATAATCAAATATCGAAGCGAGGGTTTTCCTAGGTTTTCCTCGTTTTAAAGGGCAGAGGATGGAGTTATAAATAAATTCTATCCTCTCTCGAAATCTCAAAATAATTATTGTTAAATTAAATCAATCAACAGGAGGTATCACATGTCAAAGTTACATGAATTACTCGCAGTAGAAGCAGATAAACTCGGTATTGCAAATAAGATTATCGATGAAACGGGCAAGGTATTTGTTTCTAAGCATGAACATTTTGAAGAGTCACATAAATACTTAGAATCATTTTTGGAAGATGAGCGCACCGATGCATTTGAAGAGCATCGCTCCATGGTTACAACTGTACCGGATAAAATCAGCTATATGTTTGAATCATTTATATCGTGTTTAGATTTATTGTACCAAAAGGAACTTACAAATCGCAAGGCATGCGCTGATTTAATTATCAATGATACGGTTATAGCCAAAGATGTTCCTGCGGTCTATCTTCTTGCATTAGAAAATAAGTTCAAGGCAATCAGGAATGTATTTGATGTATTGCCAACATTGAAACCGGGTGTTGAATGGATTAAAGACGAGCAGAAAGGGAATGGTATTTATAAGGCTGTGCATGCAGAAAAGAAATTTAAGACTGCAAAAACATTTCAGCATCAAGTATTATATGAAGCTACAGATAGACATCCTGCACAGATTGAGAAATGGGAGGAAACTAAAAATGTCGGTGTATACATTACTGAACGTTACAGTGGCATGACTACTCCAATTCAAAAATCTATTTATCTGAGTAAAATCGATCAAGTAATTCAAGCATGCAAAAAAGCTCGTCAGCGTGCTAATTGTCAGGAAATAGTGCAGTGCAGCATAGGTAAAAATATTATAGATTTTATTATGAATGATTAGAATAATTAATATAATTAGATTATATGGGCAAACTTATTCTTATTATTATTATTAAAAATGCTCGTAGCGATATATATATCGCATGAACGAGATATGTTATTGTTATCTTTATACCCAACAAATTTAAAATTCTCTGATGTATGACGGAGTTAATAATGAATGCACATTAATTCGTACATGAGTTCGATTCTCATCTTCGCCTCCATAATGATATACATAAGATGTATCACTATGATGGCGAAGTCGTCCAATGGTAGGACACGGCTATTATCTAAATGATATTCATTATTTAACAGATTGTCATGAATGAGAAAAAAACTACTTATGAATAGCTCAATTGGATAGAGCAACAGACTTGAAATCTGTAGGTTGAGGGTTCGATTCCCTCTAATATAAGACAATATCGGGGAGTAGCGACAGGATAGTTCGTTGCTCCCCATCTTAATATATAATACATAGCGTTATTGCTATATCACTATTCTTCTATTATTCTGCTATACTTTTCAACATGTTATCAACTTATCCACCGCGAAGTGAATTTCGCTATAAGATATATCCATACTCCTCAAATTATTTTTAATATTAGTTAAAATAATACTTGACATATAGCTATATATGTATTATACTATGGTTAGGTACATTTTGAAATTACAAAACTAACGTTAGTCGGAGGATTCATATGTTAAAATCAAAATCAAGGTCAAAATCAAAATCAATGTCAAAGTCAAATCATGAAAATGTAAAGCAGAAGGAATTCCGCACGCAACCTGTGAAGACCATCAGATGGAGTAGATTCGACGGCGAAGACCCGTATGACCCGATACAACGTGTTATCGATCATCAACTGGCTATTCCATGGTGTGCGGAATGGTTCCATCATAATTCTAAATCCGATAAATCTTATATCTCATCATCTTCGTCTCGCGGTTCATCATCCATGCAGAAAAAGAATGATATTGAGAATAGAATCTTAGGTGCTATAGAATGGAAATATAAACGTAAGTTGCGTAATTGGAAAATATTTAAATTATATTTAGACGGCTTCTCACAGCAACAACTATCTGATAAATTTGAACTTAGTGATAGACAAATTAGACGTATCATAAAAAAGGTAAAATAAAATGTCCGTTTTGTGTATTCTCATTCGTATATGTAGTAGGAGATGTAATCAATGACTTATGAACAGTTATACAATGAACATAGTGAATCGTTGCTTAATTTTTTATCCACAATGCTTAAAAACAAGCAGGATATCGAAGATATATCACAAGATACATGGATGTCTATATACCAACAGTTTGATAATTACGATCAGTCAAGAGATTTTTATCCATGGATGATTGAAATAAGTAAAAATTTAGTATATGATATGCAAAAATCATTCTCAAAAGAATACGAAATTCCTATTAGCAACCTCGGCGAAGAAGAATATTCAGATATAAATAACATTTTATACAGTATATATGAAGATAGCGATGCCAACTAAACCAAAACGTTCCTGTGCGTATATCTCATGTCCAAATAGAGTACCTGCAGGACAAACATTTTGTAGACAACATCAGAAGGAACAGGTTAGACGGTACGATAAGAAACGAGGCTCATCCTATGATCGTGGATATAATGTCCGATGGCGCAGAGCACGTCGCATGTATCTTAATCATCATCCGTTTTGTTATGAATGCGGTGGATTAGCTACTGTAGTAGATCACATTATACCTCATAAGGGCGATCAAGATTTATTCTGGGATGAATCTAATTGGGGTTCAATGTGCACTGCGTGTCATGGTAAGAAGACAGCAACTGAAGATGGTGGATTCGGTAATAAACCCAAGCGACAGGAATTAACTCATGCCGGTAGCAGGTAATAAAAAGAAACCTCTGAAGCTGAAACTATTAGAAGGTAATCCTCGTCATGAGAATTTAGATTATGAGGAACCCATTCCTGAATCCGGCGAACCTGATACTCCATCACATCTATCATCCTATGCAGAAACTATATGGGATAATACATGTGATCATCTACGTGGCATGAATATATTAGCTAAATGCGATGAAGTAGTCATAGAAACATTCGCACGTATCACAGCAAGATGGCAAGCTTTAGAGCGTGATATCGATAATGAAGGGCAATTCATGGTGGTGCCGATAAGAATTGGCAAATCACCGGATTTACTTTATGATGATAAAGGTAACGTTTTAACTACAATAACCGCAAATCCCCGTCTCTCAGAATCAAGATTATTATTACAACAAGTACGCATGTTAGCTGCGGAGTTAGGTTTAAGTCCTACTGCACGTGCACGATTATCAATGCCGTCATCGGGGAAGAATAAGAAGCAGGATGACATGGAATCTATGCTTGGTGCAATGTAAGATATATATTATATATTATATATTATATTTTTTTTACTCTTAAAATAGTATTATAGCTATAAGCGATTTTAAATCGCAAAGGATTATGAAGTGGGATATAACCATGTGTATACTGAGAAAGGTTTGAAGCGAGCGGAACACGTTCGTAGGTTTATTCAGAATCTTCATCATACCCAAACACCATATGCAGGGAAACCGTTTATATTAGCACCATGGCAATGGGAACGCATTATAAAACCTTTATACGGTGTATTAAATGACACCGGGTTAAGACAGTATCGCACGTGTTTAACTATGTTGCCACGTAAAAATGGAAAATCTGAAATTTGCGCTGCATTAGCATTATATCATTTGTTTGCAGATGGTGTTAATGGTGGCCAGGTCTATTCGGCCGCAGTCAATAAAGAACAGGCGTCATTAGTATTTAATGTAGCTGCTCAAATGGTTAGACAGAATCCCGCATTAAATTCACGCTGCAAAATAGTAGATTCTCAAAAGCGTATTATATATTATGAGAAGAATAATTTTTACCGAGCAATACCAGCGGATGCACCGGGTGCTCATGGATTCAATGCATCGGCAATTATATACGATGAGGTACATACAGCGGCAAAACGTGATTTATTTGATGCTTTGGCCACTTCCATGGGTGTTAGGGATGAACCTTTAATGATTATGATTACTACTGCAGGATATGATCGCAATTCAATTTTATGGGAACAATATACATATGCTCAGAAGATAATAAAAGATATTGAAAGTGATGAAGTTGAAGATAAGACATTCTTGCCAGTAATTTATGAAGCATCGCAAGATGATGATTGGACTGCATCGGAAACATGGTATAAAGCAAATCCCGCTTTAGGTGATTTTAGAAAATTAGACGAACTTGAAAATCAATGTAAGAAGGCACAGGCTCTACCATCATACCAGAATACATTTAAACAATTATACCTCAATCAATGGGTAGGACAGGCAACGCGATGGATTGATATGAAACTATGGGATTCGCAAGCCGGCGAACCAATAGATGAAATATCGTTAATAGGTAAAAAAGGATGCGGTGGACTCGATCTCTCATCAGTATCAGATTTAACTGCATGGGTAATGGCGTTTCCACGGTATGCAGAATCAAATGATGAATCGTTCGGTATGAATAGAAATAATGAAGTATACGGTAAAATAGACATTCTATGTAGATTCTGGTGTCCTGAAGCACGTCTCTACGCAGATAACAATAAATATAAAGATCATTATCAAGCGTGGGCACGCGATGGATATTTATTTACAACTCCGGGCGATGCAGTAGATTATCAATTTGTAAAGAAACAAATAGTTGATGATTGTAATCGATTTAAAATACTCGGTATGAATATAGATCGATTATTTCAAGGTTTTCAATTAGCTATGGAATTAGAAGACGCTTTAGATGGTATCACAGAAGTATCCACCATGGGTATGGGACATTTATCATTTGCAATCCCAATGAAAGAATTTGAGCGGAAGTTACTTAATAGACAACTCCATCATGGTGGCAATCCAGTTTTGAAATTTATGGCAGATAATGTAGCTGTTAAGCCTAATGCAGCAGGTGACCTAAAGCCTGATAAAGCAGCATCGCAGGGTAAAATAGATGGTATAGTCGCTCTTGTCATGGCAATAAGTCAATTATTACAACATGAAGACAAAACCTCTGTATATGAAGAACAGGAATTATTCGTATTTTAAGCGTACATAATTTGAAATCGTTAATGTGAATTATAAATTATAATATATGATTAAAAAACTAATTAAAAATATAGATACACGAGATATATTTATTATCATAGGTCTTATTACTATGTGCTCCGGTTTGTGGATATTAAAACCTTGGATCAGTCTCACTGTGTGCGGTGGTTTTATATTATACCAAGCATTAATAATAGAAGCGAGGAAATAATATATGGGTTTGTTTCCATCGAGACAAGAACAACGATCTGCGCATAGTCCATTAGATGATTTTTGGTATAAAGTGTTCCCTAATATTGATACTGCGTCCGGTGTTAAGGTTAGCGAATCAACCATGCTGGAATCATCTGCAGTGTTCGCATGCATCAATGTAATCTCACAAGATATAGGTCAATTACCCGCTCATTTGTACAAACGTATCGATGAAAAAGGTAAAGAACGAGCTGTAACGCATTCGTTATATAATATCTTGAGATATTCACCATGTCCTGAAATGACTGCTATGTCATTTAAAGAAACGTTACAATCGCACATCTTAACATGGGGTAATGCGTATGCTAATGTTGATAGAGATAAACAAGGTAGAATAAAGGCTCTATGGATACTTAGTCCGAGTAAAATGGAAATAGTGAGAGATGGCACTAGATTATTATATATATATACATTGCCATCAGGTGAAAAGCGCAAATTAACTAAGGATGAAATATTTCATATACCGGGATTATCATTTAATGGTATTACTGGCTATTCACCTATTACTCTCATGCGGGAATCATTAGCTCTTTCCATGGCAGAGCAAGAATATCATGCTAGGTTTTTTGGTAATGGTGCAATGGCAACACAGATAATGACACATCCGGGCCACGTATCCGATAAAGGTAAACAGAATATACGCGCTGGATGGGATAAGATGCATAAGGGGTTATCCAATGCACATCGCATGGCAATATTAGAAGAGGGCGTGGATATAAAACAAATCGGATTAACTCATGCAGATAGTCAATTTTTAGAAGGTAGAGAATTCCAAATAAATGAATTGGCGAGATTTTTCCGTATGCCACTTCATAAAATACAAAAGATGAATGACACATCGTACAATAATATTGAGAATATGTCTTTAGAATATGTTACTGGTACACTTATGCCGTGGGCTACAAAATGGGAACAGGCTGTACATTTATTCTTGTTAGGTAGAAATGAGAAATCACAATACTTCGTAGAGTTCATGTTTCAGCAGATGCTTAGAGGTAATGCGGAGGCACGAGCTAAATTTTATCAATCAATGTGGTCAACTGGTTCATTGTCACCGGATGATATTAGAGCAATGGAAAATCTTAATCCAATAGCTAACGGAGATGGTGATCAATACTTCGTACCGTTGAACTTCATACCTATAGATAAAGCAGGCGAAGCTATAAATCCTATAAAAGATACAGGTGCAAATAACACAATAGACAATTCAGATTCAAATGATGATAGCGATGATTCCAATGATGATACTAAATCAATTTCATATAAAGAGTTACGTTCAGTCAAAATACGCAATAGATACCGCACCGCATATATCCATCTATTCAATGATGTAGGCGATGCATTAGTTAAAAAAGAAACATCATATATTAAACGAGCAATTAAGAAACATGGTAATACGGATAAGTTCATAATCGATATTGAAAAGTTCTATGATGGGGAAATGCGTAAATTTATCCAGAGAAGATTTGGAGCTGTAATATCAACATATCATAGTACATTAGCACCTGAGATATACGATGAGTTGGGCATAGATAGTGAAACCGATCCTATAGATGGTATTGAAACGTTTACACAATCATATATAGATAAATATTATAATAGACATGTATCATCGTCATTAGGACAAATTAATTATTTATTACATCCTAGCGATAAAAAATCTATTAGAACGGATTTATACGAAGAACATAGAGTGGATGCGGATGATGATGTCGATGAAGAGGATAATGAGTTAGCAGCTTTAGATACACGCATGGACGAATGGAATGAGAAGCGTGGTGGAAAGATAGCTGTGGCAGAGATAGTTCGTGCAGAGGGTGCTATAGTCACCTACATGACACTCTCAGTGGAACGTTCACTCATATGGCAAATTCAAGGAAAAAATACATGTGAAGCATGTCAATCACTCGCGGGTCAGATAATTCAAAAGGATCAATGGTTCGTTGAGCAAGGTGACGATGTAGACAATGGAGATAAGAATTCAATTCATGTGAGCTATTCACGCAAGCATCCGCCGTTACATTATGGGTGTGATTGCATGGTATTACCGGGATAATAATAGAATACATATAACATAATAATATATAACAAAGGAGTTAACTACATGCCATTAGCAAAACCTAAGAAGGGGGAGAAGAAAGACGAGTTTATCTCTCGCTGTATGTCAAATGATACCATGGTATCGGAATATCCTGATGAGAAACAACGTTTAGCAGTATGCAATACTCAGTGGAGCGAATCTAAGGAAGCTAAGACAACAGAGAAAACTAATATGATGGAACGTAGGTATCTTACTATGGAGTTGCGTTTATCTGATGATGATGGTGACAATGTCACTAAAATCCAAGGTTATGCTGCACGTTTTAACCAGTGGGGTGAAGGATGGGGATTCAGGGAGAAAATTGCTCCCGGCGCATTCAAACAGACAATAAAAGATAACGACGATGTTAGAGCACTATTCAATCATAATCCCGATTTACCTTTAGGTAGAACCGGTTTGAAAGGTGATGGTAAATTAATCCTCCGTGAAGATGAAAAAGGTTTATGGATGGAACTTACACCTACTAATACTACTATCGCGAATGATCTCAAGGAGAATATACGCACTGGTGTAGTATCACAGCAATCATTTGGATTTGAGGTACGTGAAGACGAATGGACATATTTCGACGGTGAGAAGGAAAAACCTGCGGAGCGTGTTCTTAGAAATGTTAAATTATATGATGTGTCACCGGTAACATATCCATTTTATACCGATACTTCAGTAGCTCTACGTTCGTTAGATAAATGGAAAGTAGAACATAATATAACAGAAGTAACAGATGATACTGCTAATACTACCGAAACTCTCGAAATTGTCAAAAATGAGACAAAATCATCTGACGAACCAATCGAATTGGAATCTGTCACAAATCCCAACAACATTACAATCAACATAAACATTGAAGGTTTAGACGCACAAATTGCACAAGAAGAAATAGAAAGAACTCTTGATAGCCTTAGAACAGTTGAACTACCAGAAGATGTTGAGTCAGATGAGCACAGTCCATCCGATGAAAATCCAATCGAGGATAATACATCAGCCGAGGGAGCGACAAAATCGCATAATGATATCCTGAAACGCAGACGACAGTTTAAAATGACAGAGGAAGAGTATAATTTTAACAATAGATATCGCACTAGTGATAAAATCACGAATCGATATTAAACTTAATTAATAGGAGGTGTATTAAATGACACTTCAAGAAAGACTTGATAAGCTTATTGAGGAACGCAAAGCAATAGTAGTTAAAATGGATACATTGCTTGAGAAAGAATCATTAACGGATGAAGATAATACCGAATATGATACTTTAAATGTACGCAATGGCGAAATCAAGAAACATATTGAACGTTTGGATGCGCAGATTGCAGATGCATCAGAGATGCGTGAATCTGTATCAAAAGTAATTCTGCCCGATCCGAATGCAACAGCAGATAGTACTATCAGAGCTACTGAAATTAAGGATCGTCCTTATGTATATAAATCACTTGGACTGCAGCTTTTTGATGTTGCTAATTTCACCACTGGCAGGGATCGTAATTCTGAAAAACGTCTAAAGGAATCCCGTTCTATACTATCTCAGGAGGAACGTGCTATTACCGGTCTTGGTAATATGAATCCATCTGAAGCTGGTTTTTTAGTTCAGCAAGATTTTTCAGATGTATTAATCCAACGCACACACGAATCGGGTATAGTTAATTCTCGATGTGATCATAAAACTATAGGTGCTAATGCCAATAGCTTCACTCAGAATTATCTTGCTGAAACTTCACGGGCTGATGGCTTCAGAGGTGGTGGCATTGCTGCATACTGGAAGAATGAAGGTACGGATTTCACAGCATCGCATCCTAAATTCGGACAGATTAATTTAGCACTTGATAAGTTAACTGCACTATGCTATGCTACCGATGAGAATTTAGCTGATGCAACTCAGCTTGAATCGATTATCATGGAAGCATATCCCAAAGAGATTAATTATAAATTGGATGATGCTGTAATTAATGGTGATGGTGTAACTAAACCGTTGGGATTCCTCAACTCAGTTTATCCTTCAGGCATGACTGTGAGTGTAGCAAAAGAAACTGATCAA
>Ga0307378_10008517_pt1 | contig 13614 bp, 13 predicted proteins | sample UN1MG_FD_202238 | JGI IMG/M metagenome (GOLD analysis project Ga0307378, IMG submission 202238) | Soil microbial communities from Risofladan, Vaasa, Finland - UN-1 | ecosystem: Environmental > Terrestrial > Soil > Coastal area > Acid sulfate soil | place: Finland: Risofladan, Vaasa | collected... | reverse complement strand
AGGAACTCCGTGCGAAAAATTCGGCCCAAAGATCGTCTCCTATAATAAATTAGATATGCGGAGCCCTAAAGGAGAAGGAGATAACCTGGTCGGAACGATCTTACATATAGACAAGTTTGGCAACTTGATCACGAATATACCCGTGGAGATGCTCACACAAAAACGGGAAGGATCGGATGGACGGCTGTTAAGACTGAGATTGGTGAGAGGATCAAAAGATGAGAGCCCCGAGCTCAGAGGTTTGGATATAGTATTCCATAAAAACTACGGTGAAGCCGAAAAAGGAGAAGCGTTATGCCTTACAGGATCCCTTGGACTTCTTGAAATTGCTATCCGCGAAGGTTCTGCTTCTGCCTGGCTCAAGGCGAATGTGGGTGATAGAATTATTTTAACCGTAATATGTGAAACGTAAAATGTTTATAATTTATGGATTTTATTTGTTCCAAATTGTTGAGCACATTTCCCAAATGGTCAAAATTGGTGTAGGGTCCGTTCCCCGAACGGACCGTTTGGGAAACGGTCCCTACATAATTGATATTAAAAACATTTCACGTTTCACATTTTACGCGTAACGGACAAAAATGGATTATATAGAAGGCACAGTCGAATCGGTCGTGTATTACAGTCCGGATACCGGGTATCACATCTGCAAATTTGTCATGGAAGACCAGCAGGCGATGACGATCATAGGGAATTTTCCGCCACTATCTCCCGGAGAAGTGCTCAAGATCAAGGGGAAGTGGGAGCTCAATCCCAAATTCGGAAAACAGTACCGGGTGGAAAATTACATACCCGTAATGCCATCCTCTGCAAAGGGAATCGAAAAGTTTCTCTCCTCGGGATTGATCAATGGCATCGGACCAGTGCTCGCGAAAAGGATCGTCAGCCGATTCGGAGTGGATACCATCGATGTCCTCTCTGAAGATCCGGCGAAGATGCTCAAAGTGGAGGGCATCGGGTCGGCCAAACTCAAAGAGATTAAAAAGTCGTGGTCCGAACATGAAGACATCCGGGAGCTTATCATATTTCTCCAGGAGCACAACATCACCACCAGCCTCGCCACTAAAATTTACAAACAATACGGGGGAAAATCATTTCATGTGCTGAAGACCAATCCCTACCAAGCGTGTCACGACATCTGGGGCGTGGGTTTCAAAACAGCAGACCAGATCGCTCTAAAGCTGGGTATGAGCCCCACATCCCCCGAGAGGATCAAGGCGTTTATCTCCTATCTCCTCGAAAAGGACACGGAACAGGGGCATGTCTTCTCCTACCAAAAAGATGTCGCGAAGGCGGTCACAAAGGAGCTGGAGGTTGATTCCCAGCAGATCGCGGATGCGATCCAATCGCTCGAAAAGGAGAACTTGATCGTTGTAGAGGATCTCGACCCGGATAAAGCTCTCTATCTTCCTTTTTATCACAAGGCTCAGGATGATGTCGTCCTGGCCATTCATAAACTGGCGCATTTTCCCTTTATGACTCCAAAATTCGATGTGGACAAAACCATTCGGGATGTCGAAGAGGAGATGGGTATCACATTTTCAGACGCTCAGAGGCTGGCTATCCGGGAAAGCTTCTACAAAAAAATCTTGGTGATCACGGGAGGGCCGGGCACAGGAAAGACCACAATTATCAAAGCGGTCGTGGATATTTTCCGCCATTGGGGAAGGACAGTGCTGCTTGCAGCCCCAACAGGAAGGGCCGCCAAAAGGCTTTCGGAAGCCACACACAAGGAAGCCAAAACCATACACCGCACACTCGAGTATACGCCCAAGATGGGTAATTTTCGAAGGAATGAGAGCCATCCTCTGAAGGGTGATTCCCTGATCATCGATGAGTTCTCCATGGTGGACCTTCCTCTGATGCACTATCTGCTCAAGGCCGTCCCTCCTTCGATGCGGCTGGTTCTCGTGGGCGACAAAGATCAGCTTCCTTCTGTGGGGCCGGGGAATCTTCTCAGGGATATCATCGATTCCAAGGCCATAGAAGTTGTTCGGTTGAGCCAGATTTTCCGGCAGGAGAAGGACAGCCTCATCGTCTCCAATGCGCATCGCATCAACCAGGGGGAAAAGTTGATCTATCCTGAGAAGGGAGACAGAGATTCAGATTTTTATTTTATCGCGCAGGAAGACGAGCAAAAAGCTTTTAATATGATCATGAACCTGTGTTCAGACAATATCCCGCAAAAGCTCGGTCTGGACCCATTGTCACCACAGATCCAAGTGATCAGCCCGATGTACCGGGGGATTATCGGGGTGGACAATCTAAATATTGAGCTGCAAAAACGGCTTAATCCCAGTCATGAGGGATTGAAGACCGGAAACAGGGAGATCCGGATCAAGGACAAGATGATGCAGATCCGGAATAACTACGACAAAGAGGTCTTCAACGGAGATATCGGCACTGTCGTTGAGATCGACAGGCGAGCTTATCGCATAGCCGTGAATTTTGATGGGAAGGTCATCATCTATCAGCGGGAGGAAATGAATGAGATCACTCACGCTTATGCCATCTCGGTTCACAAATCCCAGGGGAGCGAATACCAGGCCGTCGTGATCCCTTTGTTTACACAACACTTCATCATGCTCCAGCGGAATCTGTTTTACACCGCATTGACGCGGGCCAAACGATTGAGCTGCATCGTGGGCTCGTACAAGGCCCTTTATATCGCTATAAAGAACGATAAGCCCATTAAGCGAAATTGTTACTTGAAACAAAAAATCATTGAGATTAATCGTAAAACATAGAATTATGTAGGGTCAGCTCCCCGAGCTGACCGATTTAGGGTCCATTCCCCGAATGGACCGTTTGGGAAACGGTCCCTACATTTTCTAGGTGCAGGTTTATGATGTAGGGCCCATTCCCCGAATGGACCGTAGAGGACTTGATAATATGCTTTTTTTGTTTCACGTTTCATAAAAAAAAAGGAGGTGCTAATGAAAAATTCTTCTCGTATGAATACTCTTTTGGTGTGTGTGTTCATCGTACTGGTGACAGTACTGATCGCAGAGACGCTGATGGTTAAAGTGCAGACCACACATTTGCGGAAGGAACCGAAGTTTTATGCATCCACGATTGCTATGCTCAAGGCCGGCGAGGTGGTCGAAAAGATCAGTGCAGCCAATGGATGGTATCAGGTAAGAACCACAACAGGGATTGTGGGGTGGCTGCATTCAAGCGCAGTCCAGACAGGAAAATTTGATTTAGCGGCAATGGATAAGCCTCTCACGACCAAAGCCACAGCGGATGAGATCGCCCTTGCAGGAAAGGGTTTTAACAAAAAGGTGGAGGAGAACTACAAATCCAAACACAGTGAAGCCAATTTTGCTGGAGTGGACAGGATGTTGAAAATCAAGGTCTCACAAAGTCAGCTCCTCAAGTTCCTTAAAGATGGCAAGCTGGGCATCTATGGAGGCCGGCCATGAGGACTCAAAGAAAGTTCCAAATATGGACCTGCGCGCTGCTGATTTTTGGGCTTATGAGTTGTGCAACTCTAGAGCAGCAGATCGATGCGATTTCGCCGGTGAAGGTGAGTGATGCTGAAGCCGCTGTAAAAGTAGGAAAAACCCTGAGAGATAGTTTTGCAGATATCAATGAAGAGGAAGAGTATTATATCGGCCGGGCCGTATCGGCTCTCATCCTTTCAAAATACTCTGTCTACAACAACAAAGCCTTGACTCAGTACATCAACACTGTGGGCCAGGCTGTTGTCGTTCACAGCGACCGGCCGGAGATCTATGCCGGATACCATTTCCTTATCCTCGACACAAATGAAGTGAATGCTCTTGCAGCACCAGGGGGGTTTGTCTTTATCACGAAGGGACTTCTGAAGAGATGCAAGGACGAAGAGGTTATCGCCGCCATCTTAGCCCACGAAGTGGGCCATGTGGCCGCCAAACATGGATTGCAATCGATAAAAAAATCCAGGCTGGTGGATGCCTTTACGATCATCGGGCAGGAAGCGACCCAAAGGTATGGCCCTCAGGAGCTGGCTCAGCTGACCTCCATTTTTGAGGATGTTCTGGCCGATATTGTCGAGAACCTCATCGAACGAGGTTATGACCGGAAGTACGAATATGAAGCGGACAAATTGGGAGTCAAGGTGTCGGCAAACACAGGATTCAATCCGACCGGCCTCGTGGATTTTCTCCAAGCGATGGTGGATGATTATGCAGGGCAATCTGGTAAAGGCTGGTTCAAGACACACCCGTCAGCCAAAGACAGGATGGACCGCGTACAAAAACAGATCCAAGGACTGAAGTCGATCCCTGAAGTTCAGTCCGTGCGCACATCCCGCTTCAAGGGAGCAATCCAGTCTCTTAAATGACGCATAAGACACAGGAGGAGTTTACTAGAGATCGTTGATTGAAACACACCTATCCTGAAATGAAGATGAAAAAATGAAGAATAGGGTTCTCCGCGGCGTGTTCATCGGTGGTGTTGTGTTTGCATGTGTGTTTGTGTTGTATGCGCTGGACGTTTTTCAGCCGCTCGAATGGAGATCCTGGGATCTGCGGTTGCAGATGTTTTCAAATCCCACTCGTGCCAGCGAAGATATTGTCCTCTTCCTGATCGACCAGCAGAGCCTCGATGTCTATGAACAGGAGCAGGGGCTTGCCTGGCCATGGCCCCGCCAGATGTATTCTGCTCTCATCCAGTATTGTCTGCGCGGAGAGGCCAAAGCTTTAGTTTTTGATCTCATCTTTTCTGAAGGTTCTGTTTTCGGCGTAGAGGATGACAAGGATTTCGCAGATAACATGGCCACTGCCGGGAATGTCTACCTCCCTTTTTTCCTGAGCCACCACGAGGCAGAAACATCGGAAGACACATTGGCTTTGCTCAAACGGTTTTCTCTGGATATGACTCAAATCCCACAAGAATATTTGCACCCTATGAAGTCAGCTTCACTTCCCCTGGATGTTCTTCTCCGCAGTGCACATGGTGCCGGAAATTCGAGATTCCTGCCGGATAGTGACAGTATCTACCGGCGAATTCCTTTAGCCTTTGATTTAGAAGGCCTCGCTCTCCCCGCACTGCCTTTTGCTCTAGCTGATGATATCGGGGGAGGTCGAGATCTCGCCGATATCCCCTCGGATGGATCGGGGAAAATGGTCATCCGTTATTATGGACCCACAGGGACTTACCAGAGCTATTCTGTGGCTGCCATCATCAACTCCTTTGCTCAGATGGAGGAGGGGAGAGAGCCTCAGGTCTCGCCCGAATTCTTCAAAGGCAAGATCATCCTTGTGGGCGCAAGCGCTCCTGGACTTCTCGATCTCCGCCCCACTCCAATAAGTGCTGTGTGTCCCGGAGCCGAAATCCAGGCAACTGTGATCGATAATCTTTTGAAGGGCGACTTTATCCACCTCCTATCACCGGTCGTTGTTCTCCTTTTAATCGCTTTTTTGGCACTGTTTGTGGGAATCTTCACATCGTTGATGACTAAGGTCTGGAAGATCATTGTAGCTTCTGTCTTCTTTTTTGCCCTGCCTGCGATCCTGTCAGTGATCTCTTTATTAAACGGCTATTGGCTGGATTTTGTGGGGCCGGAATTTGCTGTCCTTTTGAGTTTTATCGCTGCCAACATCCTGAACTACGGATTCGAAGGCAGAGAGCGGAGATTTATCAAAAATGTCTTCCGTCATTATCTCAGTCCTGACGTTATCGAAAGGATCATCGAGGATCCATCGCTTCTTCAATTGGGTGGAAAACGACGGGATATCACGTCTTTTTTCTCTGATTTGGCAGGATTTACCTCCATTTCAGAGGCCCTCTCGCCGGAAGATCTTGTTCGGCTTTTAAACGCTTATCTCTCTGAGATGACAGAGATCATCCTTGATTCGGGGGGGACTCTGGATAAATACGAGGGTGATGCCATCATTGCCTTCTGGAATGCACCGCTGGACCATGATGACCATGCGACTCGAGCCTGCCTTGCTGCGCTCAGGTGCCAACAGCGTCTTGATGAGTTGAGACCGGAATTTCAAGATCAATATGGACATTCCCTCCACATGAGGATCGGAGTTAACTCCGGTCCCGCTGTGGTGGGAAACATGGGGTCGCACAGACGTTTCGATTATACCGCCATGGGCGATACCATCAACTTGGCGGCCAGATTGGAGGGAGCGGGCAAGCAGTATCGTGTCTCGATCCTTATCGGCGAGAATACATACAATTTGGCGAAAGAGAGCGTGATCGCAAGAGAGGTCGACGTCATCAGGGTCATGGGCAAGGAAAAACCTGTAAAAGTGTATGAGCTTATCGGTGAGAAAGGTAATGTAACAGAGGAGCAGTTCGAACGGATAAAAACGTTTCACGATGCGCTAAAGCTGTACAGAGATCAAAAATGGGATGAGGCATTACACTTGTTTCAAAGGTATGAAGATGATACATTAGCCGAGGTGTATGTCGATCGGACAATACGTTTGAAAGAGAATCCACCTGCAGCGGATTGGACCGGCATTTTCGACCTAACGAAAAAGTAGGTCCCATTCTGCTTGTAGGGTCTGTTCCCCGAACGGACCGTTTGGGAAACGGTCCCTACATTTTCTTGGTGTAGGGTCAGCTCCCCGAGCGGACCTGAAAAAGGTGACAGGTGCCTATTTTCAGGGGTAGAGAAAAAAGGTGACAGTCCCTTTTTTGTTGCAGGATCCATTACCCGAATGGATCGAAGATTAGAGATGAGGTATCATGAAATTTGAATTTTGGGGCGTTCGAGGCACAATGCCCGTGGCCGGAAAAGACAGGATCAAATACGGAGGGAATACCATCTGTTCGGCCGTCTATACAGAGAATAACTCCCCGATCATTATCGATGCAGGGACAGGAATCAAAAAAGTCGGAGATCAGCTCGTTCGGGAAAAAGGCGACAAACCCCTTAATTTGAGTATCCTTCTCACCCATTTCCATCTCGATCATATACAAGGCCTGCCCTTTTTCGCTCCACTCTATCTTCCTGATGCGATCCTAACGATTTACAGCCCCCAAAGCCCCAAGGAAACAGAACAGTATTTGAGTGGGCTTATGTCCGGCAGGTATTTCCCTGTCGATTTTTGGGGGACTCCATCCATGAAGATCTTTCTTCAGGTCCAGGGGGATTTCTCTCTCAAGGGAGTCCATATCTCGATGTGTTCTCTACATCATCCTCAAGGGAGCGTGGCCTACAAACTCGCAACCGACAAAAAATCTGTCGTGTTTGCCACAGACACCGAACATCCAGCCAATGGAATCGATGAAAATCTAGCCGCATTCGCCGAAGGAGCCGACGACTTCATCTATGATGCCACATACACGATAGACGAATATGAGAGTGGAAAAGTGGGGTGGGGACACAGCACCTGGCTGGAAGGAACTAAATTAGCCAAGGAGGCAAAGGTCAAACATCTGCATCTCCATCATTTTAATCCGGACCACACGGATAAACAAATAGATGAGATCGTCACCAAGGCTCAGGAAAAATTTCCCGAAACATCGGGCGCCAAAGAATCCTCTTAAAAGAGAGGAGGAGGAATAATGGACACCGCAGGAACCCAAGCGTCATTTTTGTACTTAGAAATGCTGTTTCTTTTTTTAGCTTTTGTTTTGGTTTGTGTGCTCTATTTCCTTTTGCGTGTGATCTTAATAAAGTTTTCCCCCTCTGGTCAGAAACCCACAGCGATCTTTCTTTCACGGTTGAATTTGCCTTCGGTTTTGATTGCGGTGACTCTGTGCCTAAAGGTTCCTGCCTTACAGAATGTTTTGTTCCCCAGCAACCAGATCTCACCCTTTCTCGATGCGGCTCTTGTGTTTTTTACGGTATTTTTTCTAATAAGGTTTATAGATTCCATGTTTCACAACTGGTTTGTGAGGCGTGGCCAACCCTTCCCGCTGCCCGATGTGCTTCACAGTTTGATACTGACCGTTATCTATCTGATAGTCTTTTTTATCATCATGCGCGGCATTTTTGGATTCAACATCACTCCATTTTTGGCCACATCTGCATTACTCACCATGATTTTAGGGCTGGCATTCCAAGGTGTTCTCAGCAATATCCTTTCCGGCATGTCTCTCCACCTCACCAAGTCCTTCGGCAAGGGAGATTGGATCGCAGTGGGGGAGAGTGAAGGGATCGTGATCAACACCAATTGGCGAGAGACACGCGTTTTTGACAGGTTCTCGAATATTATTGTCATTCCCAATAACATTGTGGCATCTGAGAAGATCACCAACTTTACCTATCCCAACAAGAAGACGGCTCTGATCATTCCTGTTAAAGCCAGTTATGAAGCCTCACCTTCTGAAGTTTTTAAGGCTCTCAAGGAAGCCGCTTTGGATGTCCCCGAAGTTTTATCCGAGCCGGAACCAGAGCCACAACTTCTGGGCTATGAGGATTTTGGCATCAACTATGCGATCAAGTTCTGGATCATAGATTTCCGTCGAAAATTTCCCATCATGGCTGCTGTCGGACGGAATATCTGGTACAAATTCAAGAGACGTAACATCGAAATTCCCGTCCCGCTGAGTGATACACTCTCGGATTTGATGAAAACAGTGGACAAGACAGAAATGGCAATGACACGAGAGAAAGAAAAGGGGAAGACATCTCGCGATTTGATCAAATCCGATTTTTTAAAGTACCCGGGAGGGGAGAAGAAGGGGCAACTGCTTGTCTCAGAGGATGAATTGATGGCATGTGCGGCATTGATTCAGAGGCACCGATTTACAGAGGGAGAAACTGTCTTTAAACAAGGGGATAACGGGACAAGTTGTTATGTTGTAGTAAAGGGGATTATTAAAGGCGAAATCGTCTATAAAGAGGAAGGTAAGCATAAAGAGCAGAGTAAAGAATACAAATCTGAATTTAAAGTCGAACAGGGGGGAATCTTCGGTGAAATGTCGCTCTTTACCGGGATGCCCCGAACAGCCACATGTGTTGTTGAGGAGGAGGCAGAGCTCCTGGAGATTGAAGCAAAGGACTTTGCGCGACTTCTCGAGAGAAATCCGGACATTGGCGAGGTCATTGCTGATTTAGCTAGCACGCGTAATAAAGAGAATCAGGAACTTCTGGCAAAGATAAGGGAGCTCTCTGCATCGGATATCGAAGAAAGTACTAACAAGAATTCCATCCTCGCTCGCCTAAAAAACCTCGTGAATCGTTTAGCATAAAGTATTTAATTTCATTGGATTGAATTATTCTCTCCAATTCTGCTACACTGGTATTCGCTCTTTCGTATTAGAAGTCCGGTAAAAGAGGCTAGATGCAATAAACGAAAGAGAGGGATTAAGTACCCCTGTAGCTCAGTATGGATAGAGCAACGGATTCCTAATCCGTGTGTCGCCGGTTCGAGTCCGGCCAGGGGTGCTAGCTACATTTCCTCCGCACTGAACTCTTTACCGCATGCCAAACACTTGTAGATTTTCTTTTCCTCCATGTCTACCATAACGACATGTTCGATGATTGAGGTGCTCCCACACCCTGGGCATTTGATCTCTTGTTCCATGATTTTTCCCCCTTAATAACCTGATTCATCCAGGTCGGGCAGTCTATATATTAAACCAATGTAGCGCTCGATGGCTGTGACTTTAGGGCATCCGGATTATCCGTCTGACACTTGGGGCACTTGTTTGCCATGGTCTTCCCCTTTGATTCGACTGGGAAAAGAATATCAAGGAAAAAGGGGAGGTGTCAACTCATCGTATCTGACCGGATTCGGACGGTGTGTGTTACACATGTTAACATTATTTACATATCGGTTGATGGAGCCGCTCTCTTTACACCATAAATGATGTTTTGGCATATAAATTGCATATAAACAAGTTAACACATTCTCTGTCCCAGCGTGTTCCATTAGCATGAAGTGTCCCAAGTTAATTTGAAGGAGTATGCCGATGCAAACGGATGTCAGGATAAAAATTTTCTTGGCCCTGCTTGTGATAGTCTTTCTCTCAACCGCGAATACGAGTGCAATCACAGACTCTCAAGATAATAAACGTATTGAACCCCCTCAAGGAGCAAGGGATAAGCTAACTTTCGATGACCTAATGAGTGGGAACTTCCCTGAATTGGTACACAATGACTACTTCATGCCAATAGGCAGCACTATGCCGGCGGCTCACCCGCTATCTGGGGAGATACATTTTTCAGAAACAGTTATGAACACGAATCATTCCGATAGCAATTGGTTGGGGAGCGGGATGAGATTCTTCCCCGCATTTTCTGTTTCTGTGATTAGCTACGGCCCTTATCCCTATCCTTTAGAGATGCGACATGGTGTGTTTTCTGTCACTAAGTCTTTGGCTATGGGTCTTTCCATGTTTTTTGCGGCTGAGAAATATGGAGAGAACATAGAACGGGCACGGCGGTAATTTTGTGGTTATCCTTCCCAGCGGTGTTATCGCTATCCGTTTCAGCGATTCGAACCATTATGATATTTCACATATGGTTGCAGTGGCTGAGTTTTATGGCAGCAATTTCTTGGACTAGGTTTCAGAATTCGTATGAGAGATTAAATCTTCAGATGGTGCTTTCAGTCGGGGATGAGATAAATTTAACGCCAGTGAGGTAGTTGTCCTGCCAGATGACCTCAGCGAGCGTGTCTATGGGTTTATAGGATTGTCCTGGCAGCTCAAAATTGAGATTGAGGATCATACCGGGGTAGACTTCGTTATCGAGAAGGAGGCACATCCCGGTCTGGCTAATGTCTTGGGTGAAGACTCCAAACCGAGAAGACTGGGATAATTGATAGCTTGCATTTCTTATAAAATCGACACGTGGATATTTTCGTCTGTCGGATCTTTTCTTTATTTGAGGGGAATCAGATTTCCTTTTTCCCCATGGCCGCGTGATTTTTATCTTAACGTCATACATAACTACCAAGATTGTAACAAAGTTTAAAGCTAAGAGTAAGAAAATAATTAATTTTTTTATAAAATGGGGAGGTGCATCCATCCCAAACATTGTTTTGCTACTGTCAAAAGAATTTACAAAGTGGGTGTTGTTGGCCTGTGTTTTTGCTCTGCCACTCGCGTATTATGCCATGAACCAATGGCTTAAAAATTTTGCCTACAGAACGAGCATCGGTGTTAAGATTTTTGTCCTTTCTGCTCTGATCGCAGCTCTGATCGCTGTCATCACAGTCAGCTATCAGTCTGTAAAAACGGCAGTTGCCAACCCTGTTGACTCTCTGAGGTATGAGTAAGAAAGACCTGTGAGAACAAAAGAGAACAAAAAGCCAAGAGTGCGACGTGCGATTTTTCATTTAGATGCCATCAACTGTCTCTTTTAGGCTACAAACTTGCGTTGAATGCACTGATTGGAGGATTTGGCACGCAGATTGCATAAAGTTTTTATCTTAAACAGAAAGAGAAACAAACAGGAACAAAATAGGATTAAGCAGGATATAACAAGATCTAACGAGATTAGACAGGATCAAACAGGATTTGGGAGGAGAGAGAGAATGAAAAAGGCTGTGATGATCACTAGCTTTGTAAGCCTTTTGATAATGGGTATATGCATCGATGTTGCATTAGCGAGCTCTAAAAAGAATCAACCATCAGATAATTATTTAACTTTCTCTTTTGTCATTCATCCTGTAAGCGTGGGATATAAACGTCAAGTGGCTCGTAGTTTTTACTTCACCGGGAATGTGGATTATGTGGGTTCCAATGGAGACCTTTACTTCCAGGGGGGAGCCGCATATATGATTCCGCGTAAATTTTGGATATTCTGGTTTTATGGGGGAGGGGGCTGGCAATTCTCACGGAACCATGGATATCAATTTCCCTACATGACTTTGGGCACCAGGGTCTGGATCCTTTCGTGGGAAGTTGTCTATCCCTTACAGAGAGGGGAGGAGACGGGGTATAGGTTTGGATTCAGTATCGCCTTTTAAGATGAATTATTCGTAAAAGCTGCCGATACTATCCTTTAAAAAAACTTCTTATTCCTTTATATCTTCGAGGATATATTTTATCCCCTCAGCCTGAGGATGGTCCGGCGCCATTTCGAGGAATTTTTCGAAGTATTCTATTGCCTTTGGCGTGTCCTTTTTGTTGAGAAGGGCATAACCGAGTTTCATGTAAGGTTCCGGCCAGGTGGGCTTGATGTCAGAGGCGATCCTGTAATATTCAATGGCCTCATCAATTTTTCTCAGAGAAAAATTGATCTCTCCTAGATTATAGTTGACTTCTTCATCCATAGGATTCAGTTTATAGGCCTCGAGAAAATAATTGAGGGCAGCCTCGTTGTCGTTTTTTCTTGCGCTGATCGTACCCAAAGAAGAAAGCGCATCCGCCTGCATGGGGATGCTTACGGGACTGTTGTCCTGTTTGGCGGCCTCGAGGAAATCTTGAAATTCCTTTTCTGCAAGGTCGTACTTCTCCATTTTCATGTAGCAATTCCCGATGTAATTGTGGACGAGATAGTTTTTAGGAGAATTTTCTAGAACGAGGTTGTAGGAAGCAATAGCCTCTTCATATCGTTCCTCTTGAAAATAATTTCCACCATCTTCTAAATTCTTGGAAGTCATGATGGCGGGCTTTTCAGCGTCAGGCAGCTCGGTGGGTGTTTCTGCCCGTTTCAGCTTAAAGTTGACGCGAAGGTTTGCGTATGTTTGACTTATCTCAACTCTCTCTGTTTTTGGAAAGTACCCCTCGGCATTTGCTGTCACGACGACATCCCCGCCCGACACATTAAACATTTTCCAGAGTCCTTTGACATTCGTGGAGACCGATTTTGTAAAAGTATTTATTTTTTTGGAGACATGCTGCAGCTTCTCTACGGTGACAGTTGCGTTGGGGATGGGATTCCCGTCTTCGTCAGTCACTATTCCCTCGAGACGTCCGTATCCCATGGCCTGCGCAGCGAAAAAACTGCCCTGGAAGACAAAACAAACGAAAGTAATTATACACAAAGTTGAAATAATGATTTTTTTCATTTTCGACACCTCATCCGCCGCATTATCGCTCTATCAATAAAGTTATCATAATGGGATAAAATGGTAAAGTAAAATAAAATGGGGACGGGCCACAGCATCTATTTGAAAACAATAAAGTTAACAAAAAAATCGGGCACTATTTTTGCCTTAGAAGTTCATTTTTTATAGTAAAATGGTGCTTGTAAGAGCACCTCTTCTCCCTTAGTTCAAAAGTGCCTTTATGCTCAATCAGTCTTCTTCCTCGAGCTTTATAACCTAACCTTTTCGATATTTTCTCAACGAATATCTTACTCCCAACAGCTAGACTTTCCGTCCACATGCTCTCCCTTTTCAAATTGTTCACTTCAATCGCTTCTGAAACCCAATCTTCATAGAATGTTTGTAGCTTTTTTTGAGAGTTTAAATTAAGAAAATATATCAAAAGATCAGTATCTATGAATTTATATCTCTGGCGATGGCTCATAATCTCATTATATCCACAATGAGGCCATTCTTTAGGATGGTTCACAGCGCCTGCTCGAACCATATTTAGATCAATATATCTCATGCATCGAATAAGGTGTGAATCGGATTCCACAGCTGTCGCATTATAACGATCCTCCCAAAATGCCCCGCTTCGGCCTTTTCTATCATTGTATTCTTGTGCGGTTCTGCCTGCGGCTAAATGAACAGAATTTGCAATGACATCACTCTTCTTTTT
>Ga0307378_10008516_pt1 | contig 13615 bp, 11 predicted proteins | sample UN1MG_FD_202238 | JGI IMG/M metagenome (GOLD analysis project Ga0307378, IMG submission 202238) | Soil microbial communities from Risofladan, Vaasa, Finland - UN-1 | ecosystem: Environmental > Terrestrial > Soil > Coastal area > Acid sulfate soil | place: Finland: Risofladan, Vaasa | collected... | reverse complement strand
GGGGCCCGCCTCGATCATCTGCTCTAATTGATGCATTTTGTCGCAGATGCCGTGGAGCTTGTTTTTTACCGGCTGAATTCTGCTGGTTCGAAGGCTGAGTTCTTCGAGGAGTGTTGCGATTTTTCGCTTGGATCTGCGCAACTGTATCAATGCCTGCTTGCCCTCGCTCTTATTTTGGTCGTTGAGAGTCTGCCGAAACAGACTTTGGTTGACCTTGAGCAGCCCGTCTACGGTTTTGATGTTTTCGGGGAGTCGCTTTTTTATCACGCTTTTGGTCATGTTTTGTACGGTGCCGACTTTAATCGTTCTGTCAAAAGACATCGAGCCGTCGTGGACTTGCTGTAGTAAATCCAGGGAGTTTCTGGCACAGTAGTCGCATTGGAGCATTTTTCTCCGAAAGGCCATTCGAGCCAGTTCAATTTTTCTTGCCAAAGCGATTTCAGAACTCCGCGTCAGCAGCGGTATCTGGCCCATTTGAGTCAAATACATGCGGATAGGGTCGTCAATTCGTCGAGCGCCATCTTCGCCGACGAGTCGTTTTTCGAGCAGTTCATCCTCGTCTTTTAGTTGTTTATCTTTGTCGTCATCTTCTTCATCCAGCGATACTTCAGCTTCATCAAACTCATCATCCTCTGCTTTCGCAGCCTGTTGCGATACCACATCAGCCTCATCGAGCAGGCCGATTCCCCTCTCATCCAGCGTTGCCAGCAGCCGGTCCAGGCGGACTGCACTAACAGCGTCTTCGGGCAAATCATCGTTCATTTCTTCGTAGGTGAGGAATCCTTTTTTCTCGCCCTTCTTAATGAGCAATTTTATCTGCTGTTCAGTGTCATTGCTCTTGTCGATCTCTGCCGACTCGCTATCAGTCACGATTTCTTTAACAGCCTGTTTTTTTGCAGTCTTTTTTTTACGTGTCTTTTTTTGTTTTTTTGCCACAATTAGCACCCTTGTCTATATTATTTAAAATCAATCCGTAATCGCATGCCACGGAAAGTCAATTTATTCTCAATCCCACATAATCGCAAACATCTGAGCGTCCCATTTGGCTTTACGGCCATTTGCCCGCGGTTGTTCACTATACTATTCCCTCGGTACGACACGACTATTTCTCTTGCCCGTAATATCATACCACCTGCGGAGATACTCGGTCTGGTCCTGCACCGCTCCAATCTCGCGCTTTTCTTTCTCAACCTGATGTTGCTCAATCGCACCTAAAGCTCCGACCAGCATGGATTCGAAATTGCCCTTTTCCTGGCCGGCCGCCGCCAATTCCATTATGCAGTTTCCAAGCTCTACAGACTCGGTCCGTGCCAGAATCTCTTTCAGCGGAGCATTGATATCGCCATCCAGCGTCTCAAACAGAATTTCCGCCACTTTTCCAAGTATCGGTACATCAAATACGTCCGCTGTAATTTTTTGTTTTACAGTCTCGTACAGCCTCGGCTCATTCAGCAGTACTTCCAGCACATCTTGCTGAGCTGCGGCAAAACGGCCCTGCCCGTAATCGACGCCGGGCACGTTTTCGCTCCGACTACCATAGCTGGCGGCTCTCTGCGCTCGCCTGAGGCGATTATTCAGCTCGGCGTTGATTTGCCTGCTGTCAAGGCCGATAATCCTCGAAATCTGGTTTACTCGCAGCCCTAAGTCGATATCGTGAATTTTGCCCGCCTGAAGGTCTGTAGCGATGGTCTGCAAGTATTCGTCAATGGCCGATTTCTTGCCCGCCAAGGTATCATCGGTAGCGAACTTCTCCCTCAGCCTGTCCCATTTGAATTGGAAGACGTCAACCGCCTCGGCGACGAGTTGCTCGAAGCCCTCTTTTCCCGCGGCTAAAAGGAAATCGCACGGATCTTTGCCTTCCGGCACGGAGGCCAGCTTGATATCGATCCGCTGCGCCAGGCAGACATCCAGCGCCCTGTTGGCCGCCTCAATTCCCGCTACATCGCTGTCGAATATCAGGATGACTTTTTTGGCGTACCGCCTTAAGAGGCGCCCGTGCCCCGCCGTGAAGCTGGTTCCAAGCGCCGCAACAACATTGCAGCAGCCGAACTGGTGCGCCATGATGCAGTCGGTATAGCCTTCCACGACGATCGCTGTGCCCGTCGAGACAATTTCGTGCCGGGCCTGCTCCAATCCGTAAAGCGAATTGCTCTTATCGAATAGCACTGTCGTGGGCGAATTGATGTACTTGGCGCTATTATCGTCCAGCGTCCTGCCGCCAAAGCCAATCACCCTGCCGGTCACATCGGTAATCGTAAACATCAGCCGGTTGACGAACTTGTCCTGATTCTTACCGAAGATCAGCCCTGCCTGCTCCAGCAGTTTCAATACCCCTTTGTTTCCCCTCGCTTCCCTGACCAGCCCGTCTGAAGAATCGATTGCCAGACCAAGCTGCCATTTTTCCACGCTGTCAGGACTAATTTTCCTTTCGGCGAGATAATCCCGGGCAAACTTACCCATTTTATCATCACTGAGTTTCTGCTGGAAGTATTTCGCCGCCCATGCGTTGGCCCTTGCCAGCCTGTTCGGATCTACCTCCTCTACCTGCCCGTTTTGTCCTGCGTTGGTTCCGCTCGCAAGACGTCTTGGCATTTGCCTTTTTTCGAGATTTATGCCGGCGCGCTCTGCTAATCTCTCGATTGCCTGAGGAAAAGTCAAATTCTCGCGCATCTGAATGAATTTGAATATATCCCCGCCGGCCCCGCAGGAAAAACATTTGAAAATCTGTTTAACAGGATTGACGTTCATGCTCGGCCGATGGTCATCGTGAAAGGGGCACAAACCCACCATTTCACGACCCTTCTTCTTCAGGCTCACATGCTCGCCGATCACATCAATGATATCATTGGCCTGCTGAACCTGAAGAACCATGCTGTTATCGAACATCCCTGCCATGCTAAATGATTATTGATAGCTGATTATTGATTATTATTTACCATCCATGTACAAAATATGTCTGGAATCGCACAAGTTCAAGCACCTCCCCCCGATAATGGGGTGGTTAAACCGGCGTAATTTATTCCGCCGGACTACATAAATATAGGCCCATTTTACTAAAAAGTCAAGTCAGTCCCAGAAAACCCGTTTTTAATACTGCTAAACGCCATTACATAGCAAATAGACAGTTGGTGAAATCAGACTTTTCTTCGTGAATAGATGTAGTTCATTCTGTGTGGGATCGAAGGGAATTCTAAGTTCTACATTATGAATGCAGGATACTCGAAACAGTTTACCCCTTAGATTTACTCAGCGCAAACCCCGACTAAAGCGAAGGACATGCAATAATTGTAGTTCGCCTGTACAATGATGCACTGCAAGATGGTGCTCAGCTTCGCATTACCCGCCCATGGAATTACGGATCAAGGGCCCTTGTTTTCGCAGAGCGCATAGACTGAACCTGCATCTTGGAAAAACAAGAAACACCCTCTTATAGGCTCAGCGAGCCTTAGAAGCAAAAAACACGCCGTAGAGAATCAGCCGAAGGATGTTACCAATCTTCGTCGTCTTCCAGCTCACCGCAAATGCAATCAACCGCCGGCTCACCGCAACCAGAGCAGACTTCGTCCTCGATTGGTGCACCACAGATTTTACACGGTTTACATCCACATTTTTGACACATTTTTTCGCGCCTTAAAAAGAACTTTGGTAATTTCAGTTTAATCAACAAGGCCGGGCAACTCAAAAACGAAATTACAACGGCGCCGTAATATTAAGACGCCGCCTAAAAAAAACAATAGAATTTCAAAAAATTTTATTATCGTCCCAAGTTTTGTGAAGAAACAGCCTTTATACCCCTTAGAATCAGGATCATATCACCGTTTATTTTCAGTTATTTAGCTAATACTTCTTTCACTCTCCGGCAGATGTAAAACGTTTGAGAATAATTCTTGTCCTGGCGGCTCCTTCCGGACTCCAGCCGAAGGTGATATGTTTAAGGCTTGGAATAGGCTGTTTAAGTGTGGGGCATGGCCGCGAGCTGTTGCTCGCGGCCAATCGTGTCCACTATTACTTCCCCAGACCGGTCCGTGTCTCTATATGTACAGCGTTTCTCAATGGCAAAATGTTAACTATAAAATTTTAAAAAAGTAAAATTTTTTTCGGGGCAAAAAACAGGGGCACAAACGTACAGCGATGTGTGAAAGAGCAAAGACAAGTAAAGGTGGATATGGGGACGAGGGGGCATATGGACCGTGGCGGCCTCGTTGTCTGCCGGCAATTTAGGGAAGATATACTGTTCCCAAATATGATTATCGTTCAAGCCCAGGGGATACGGTGATCGTCAGTTTCCATCTCCGGCAGGATATCAGGCGTCCGAACGGTCGTGTTTTACGAAAATAATTTTCTCAATTTCGAATCCCAGATTTTCAGCCGTCTTGAGCAGTTTATCGATCAGTGAACGGCTTAGCGTTTTTTCGCGGGCTAATATCCAGAGATAGGACCTGTCAGGGCCGCAGACCAGGGCATAGGAATAGTTCTCGTGATCGAGTTCAATCACATTATAGCCGCCATAGAAGGGCCGGAAAAATGAAACCTTCAATCGGCCGACGGTCTTATCCTTCACAAAATATGCCCTGCCCTTCGCCTGGCTCCAACGGTCCTTGTGTTTGTCAAAGCCCCTGTTCAAAACATCGATTCCGCCGTCATCCCTTAAAGTGTAAAGTGCCGATACGTTGTCGAGTCCGCGTTCGAAACTGTGGTCCAGCCTGGCGATCTCATACCACTTGCCCTGGTACCGGTTGACATCGAAATTTCGAACCGCCTGGATTCCGGGAGGGCTGCCGGCACATCCCGCCAGCACGAAAAACAGCAGCAGAATTATAATTATAATTTTCATAATGGATAACCTTTCATCATCTAAAGACCGGCTTAAGCAGTGAGAGCGTAATTCCGCATCCTGCTCGATCGATTTATCAATCTATCACGTAAAGGCGCCGATTTCCATGCACTATGAGTGGCCACCGTATTATTTAATACGAAAAAACCCGGGATTGTGAGATTTTTTTTGGAATTTTGTTAATAAAAAGCTGTAACGGACGTCTATATAAATGAGAGAAGCATATTTTAGCAGTTACTAAGATTACAGGCGAAAGAACCAGGCAATGGATTCTCAGGATTTAATAAAAATAGGTAACAGGGCGAAGAGTGAGACTGAGGCATTTATCAATCGCCACCTTAACGACAGCGCGAAAGGATGGCCGAAAACCTGTCTTTGCGGTCCGGTTTGCACACAGTACCGTCAAGAGCAGCAGGCTAAGAGAGACAGCAACGTTCGTATTCTCCTGACACAATAAATCACGTCGGCCGGCTGTTGCCTTCACGAATGCGCGGTAAATTGACTAGTAAGAACGGATCTCGCTTCGGTGTGAATCTTAACGAGAGGGGAAGTTTGTTGCGGCGAACCGGCCGTGATATTTTCGAGCGGCTTTGTCGTATGCTTTGGCGGCTTCGAGTTCGCTTGTAAAGGAGCCGAGGTAGATTCTTTTGCCATTGACGCGGATGCGGGCGCGCCATCGCTTCATATCGTTCGCCCAGTCGACGCCCTTGTATTTCGAGCGAGAGTGAGGTTTGAACTTCCTCCTGTTCCAGACGTTCTGCGTGTGCGTTGCCGGCCGGAGGTTCGCCTTTCGATTGTCCAGGCCGTTATGGTTGATGTGGTCGCAGAACATGCCGGGGGGAATATCGACGAGAAGACTGTGCATCTGGAGATTTTTTCGCTTTTCCTTTTTTCCGTTCGTCAGCGAGTGTACCGCGTACCAGGTGCGCGGGCCTTTTTGGGCGTGCCATTTGTAGGCCCGCAGCCAGTCGTAATCTTCGGGATCGACGATCGCGAATTTTCCACGCGAAAGCGGGATTTTCCTGAAAGTGTAGCCGTACCGGACCCGCCGATATAAAAGCAGCAGCCAAAGCAAAGGTCTCTCCAGCCGGCCCGGAATGTTCAGAACTACCTTGATGTTTCTCTCCCCCCGCAGGATGAGTGAATTAGCAAATTAGAGATTAGTGAAATAGAGAATTTGTCATTCCGCACTCGATGCGGAATCCATAGCCTCAAAGGACTTAGATTCCTGCTTTCGCAGGAATGACACTGAATTCTGTGTTCTGTCTTTTTACCTTTTTCCTTTTACCTTTTTACTTGCGTCTTTCGGCCAGGGGCCGAAAGGCGCCCCCCCCATAATTGGAGCTACATGCGCGTTTGATGCGAAAATCTACAAAATTGTAGACGGAAATATTGGCGTAAGTCCCTGTGCGGTATGGAATAAAAAAAGTTTTCGAATTTCCGATTTTTGTTTTCAACTACCCTCGCTTTTGGTTGAAATCTCGCCTGTATTCTACCTATTTTAACACACAAACAGAACAATTAACCGCTGATGAACGCCGATTTTTGTCTGCTTTCTCGAATTCTCGAACCTTTCTTCATCCTGAATGGGCTTTTTGCCCTGGGCAGAATCGAAGGGTCAGTCGAAGGGCGTAATTGTTTGTTTTGCCCGGAACGATGATGTATCGGCGGCGGCATTTTGTGGCAGCCCGTTCGCTGGCTTCCGGCCCGCTCAAGAAATAAAAAAAGCCCCGCAAAAAACTGCGAGGCTGTAAACTGAAGCTGATTTCTATTTTCGCGCGCCTGTATACCAGCGCTTACGCACATTGTCTCCCGTGGTTTCTTCAAGTGAGGTAACGTGTCCGTCCAGCCATAAAATATTGGCTCTGCCGCCGGTCCTGAAGGCTTCGTTGGCTCTGATATTGTGTCTCCAAATGTCACGATACTGTGTCGAACGGCTGCCCCCCTCCCGGTAATGCACCAAATTCATAGCACCGGGCGTGTCATTATTATGGAACATGTCTCGTTCGTCGTTTTCGACTCTCGGTTCCATGTGGTCGTGACAAAAGATAAATTCCGAGGGTCGCAGATCGGTAGTACTTTTGCCCCTGGCATCCGAATGATAATTCAGAGCAAACGCCGCCTCCTGAACTGAATCGGGATCGACGTCATAAATTAGCGAGGGAACACGCCGTAAGCTCGGGCAGCCGAAAATCTTTGTCTCTTTCAGGTATGGTTTATAGACAATGCCCCAATACGCACTGCTATCGCTAAGAGGTAGTAAATTACCTCCTGAATCGTACCACAGAAATCCGTTCGCACTGCGGTAATTGGGTAATTTTCGGTCATTGTCGTCTAAGTACATTAACACACCAAGTCCCACATTTTTTAGATTCGATTTACAGATAGTTTCCTTTGCTGTTTCTCTGACTTTTCTCATAGCGGGCATTATGATTGCTAATAGTACGGCAATGATAGCGATAACCACGAGTAGTTCTATTAACGTAAATCCTTTCGTTGCTCGTCGATTAATCCTTCCTTCATCCTTCATTGTTTTAGCCTTTCATCGTGTTGTCTAATATGTCAGAATTGATAAAATAATTCTCCTTGCTGTGTTTTACATATTAGCATGATGATGGTATCAGCAATCCCTTATATTGTCATCGGTATGCTTATCACAATATGCTTCTCATTGGGATTACCTTTTGCAAGCTGCGGCCAACCACAGTGCCGAGCCCATATTCCCGGAATATACCAAAATTTTACTATGAATTCAACTGTTTTGTATCCCTGTCAGTGCTTTTTCCGGCGTCGCGGTTTCGCAGCGTGATATTCAGGCCCCTCAGAGCCGCTATAACGTACTTTATAAAGAACTCGTTCCCCGGAAAAAATTTCCAGACATGTGGTTATCTGACGAAGAATATAGTATCTTACTGACATGATACAGCGGCTCTGCCGTAAGGTTGAGCCTGATAATTCGAATCTCAATCAAAGAAAGGAGCAAAGGGCAATGAACCAACCGAAAACCACAGGAATGAGCATTACTTTGACAAGAGCTTTACTGGTATTGGCGGCAGGCCTTGTCATCTGGACTTCCACCGCTGCGGCACAGGAAAAATTGGGCGACCTTGTCGAAGAGGCGGGCTTTAACTGGATGATCGGCAGATGGACGGCCACTACCGACGACGGCCAGGAAATCGAGATGCTCTACAGATGGGGGCTTGACAAGTATATGGCCACCGTTGATTTTAAAATGGGAGAATATGCGTACCGCGGCATGATCTTCTATGTGCCGTCCGAGCAAAAGGTCATCGAGATCGGAGTCGATAACAGGGGCGGGACCGCAAAAGGTACATGGGACATGGAAGGCGAAAAAGCCATCTCGAAAAGCGAACGTACCCAGGCCGACGGCGAAACTATGAGGGCTGCGATGGTACACTCGAAAGTAAACGGCAAAACGATGAAGGTGGCGGTTTATCAGGTCGAGTCAAATGGCGAGCAGGCCGATGAGCCGTGGGCTACGCTGGAGTTTAAGCGCCAGAAAAGACAGCCTCCCAAAAAAGCCGGCAATGCCTCCAAAACGGAACAAAAGACGGAAAGTATGACAATCGCGGAAATTGGAGTGGAAGTTGCTCGCTGAGCCCCCGGACCTTTTATTGAGCGACAATTGTGGCCACTAATTATAAATTCTCAACAAAAGAAAGGAACCCGTTACAATGAACCAGCAAACAACAGTACTGAAGAAGAAAGTGGCAAAGATTTTTCTCACAGCAGCAGTCGGTCTTATCATCTGGAATTCCGCCGCTTCGGCACAGGAGAACCTGGGATCCCTGATGGAACAGTCAGGAAGCGATTGGCTGGTCGGCAAATGGGCCGGCGAGTCACCCGACGGCCAAAAGTACACAATGGATTACAAATGGGAGCTGAAACCGCACGTACTTAGCGTACACTTCAAAGGATTAGGCTTCGAGTATCACGGCATCATCTTCTACAAGGCTGCCGAGGAACAGGTCATCCAGATAGGAGTAGACAACAATGGTGGCACCGGCAAGGGCATCTGGGAAGCCGAGTACGGTAAAGCGATGATGAAAAGTGAGCACACTGGCGAATACGGCAAGGTTTCCAGGATGGGATTCGTCTATTCGAAAGTCGATGCCAACACGATGAAGTTGGAACTGTACGGGCTGGACGAATATGGCGCGCTCGATGATAACCCGGGAACAACATTAGAGTTCAAGCGGCAGAAGCAGCCGGTGCCAAAAAAGGCAACGGGCTCGTCAAATTCCAAATAGGACGAATAGGAAAACCAATAGCATCGCTGTCGGCAAAAGGCGCATCATCGTCGTTGAGCCGGACGACTCATGGTCGGTGGTCGAGGCACTGCTAATTGTCTCGTTGGATTACAACGGCAAAGAATCTTAACGCAGGCTCGATATTTAACACAATTGCCCTCAACAGAAAATTGTCGATCGTGTCCCCCCTTTTGCCTATAAATTAAGTATAAACTTGGGACCGACGTATTTCACTAACCGGTGCTTTTCCAGAAGGCTTTTTCAGCATACATTATAACTGTTGCTGCATCAGGGAAATATTTACTGAAAGCATTTAATATATCCCCAAATGCTTCTTTGGAGTCTAACACTTCTCTGCTCAAGCCAGGCGTATACAAGAAAGCCCCGTCAATGAAAACAAGTGTAACATTTCTGTCTATTTCAGGATTTCCAGAGGTAAGTTGGCCATTAAGTATCTGATGCAGCAAGTCAACAGCTATTTCATGATGATGGAACCAAAAAACAGATGCAGGGTCAACTGGACGTCCCCACCTGCATTCCAGACCTCTGATAAATTGACTACAAGGAATATGGCGTTTCTTGTTATATCTGATAGCTCTTAAGGTATTACTTAGAAAACATATAAAAGGATTTAATGAACCGAGTGGTACAGGCTTTCTTGTGGATATGCGCTTAATGATAGTATCCGGGTCAAAATTATCAGCGCCGTTGTTATCCTGTGTATTTACCATAATTATCCTGACATTTTTGTGATAATCTGTATACCCCTACCCATTGTCTATTTTTGAAATTCTTCTTCAGTCATACCAATTATTGGTTTTTCCCCTTCCAATTCCCATTTTAAATCTACAGCCTTCTTAAAATTTTCTCGAAGAGTTCTGTTTTCGGTATTTCTTAGATCTGATATATATTTATCGAAATGCTTTTTAACACACCAGTGAAACCGATCAGCATTAATAACAATAGACCAGACTTTTCCATTAATATCTATCTTATTGTTTACTTTCGGGTAACTGATTATGAGGGCTTTATTTCCATTTTTCGAATATTGAATTTTCCCCCCTGATAATCCGTTATGAAAAAATCCACACCGACCTTCAGTATATATTGTTTTTGCCATATCCACCAATTGTGACTTGTCTATGCCGGGAGAACCAAACACAGTAAGGAAACCATCAATGAAAAACCTTGCAGAGGCACCTTTGCTGTCTTGGCCAGATAAATATATTTGTATCGGCTCAAAGTATGTAAATAAAAGACTTATAGTTGGAACGGAGCCATGAGGTAGCTTCAATAGTGACTTAGCAGGCTCTAATAACCAATTCCTTACACGATCCTCAAAAACATCCAAGAGATCATCGAAACTTGGATTTTCAAGTTTTTCCCATGTGAAATTAGGGCTAATATAATTATCTACCATAATACTTCTTTTGCTCCTGATAATGTTCTGAATAAATCCAAGATTTTATGATATCGGTGGTCGCCTTACATATTTCTCCCTTTCATTGAGATCGTTTCATATCTCGGATAACGATCTCCAAATGGATGCGTCACAAAGGCCTTATTTGGCATTTGTAGTTTTAAGTTAACACACGTAAGTGTGTTTTTCAAGAAGTTTTCTCTGGTTTTTCATCACAGGCAGAGCCCGCCCTGCGATTCTGCGAACTCGGTGTTTTCGGTGGTGAGAAAAGGTTCAGAGCAGTAAAGGCGAATGCGGGCAGCGGCGGGTTAATATTTTATATCCTGTTTTGGTTACGAGGACGTCATCTTCGATTCGGACGCCGAGCTTGCCGGGGATGTATATGCCGGGCTCGATTGTGATGACCTGGCCGGCCTTGAGCGTGCCTTTAGCGTCGGCTTTTAGGAAGGGGGATTCATGTATTTCCAGGCCGAAGCCGTGCCCCGTGCCGTGGCCGTAGACGGGCAGGCCGGCCTTGTCAATCACCTGCCTAGCGGCGGCATCGACGTGAGTGATTTTCACGCCGGGCTTTATTGTTTTTATCGCCGCGGCCTGGGCCTGCTCCACCACGTCATAGACCTTTTTGTAGAAAGCCGTCATCCCACCAATTACAAAGCATCTGGTTATATCGCTGCAATAGCCTTTGTATTTGGCGCCGAAGTCGATCAGGACGGCATCTTTTTTCTTAAGCTTTCTGGTGCCGGGCTGATGATGCGGCCGGGAACCGTTGGGGCCGAAGGCGACGATGGTCTCGAAGCTGTTACGCGCCCCTAACTTGCGGATTTGAAAATCGAGCATACCGGTCAGCTCGCTCTCGGTGACGCCCGGCTTGATGTACGGCAGGGTTTGTGCGAGGGCCTTTGTTGAAATGGCAGCGGCGGATCTGATTGTTGCAATTTCGCTTTCGTCCTTGACGCTGCGCACGGTCTCGATAATTCCCGCTACCGTTCTAAATCGGGCTTTGACGGCCTTTTTCAATTGCTCAAAATCAGCCATCGAAACGGAGTCCTCAACGACCACCGTTCGGACGGATTTTAATTTTTCTACCAGCCTGGCGACGGCTTCGGCCATCGGTCCGGCGCGGTCGATGATTTTGCAACTCGTACATTCTTTCTGCGCCTGCTCGGTGTACCTGCTGTCGGTCAGAAGATAAACCCGCCCTCCGGCGATGGCCGCCCAGCTATCCTCGCCCAAAAAGCCGGTCATATAAGTGACATTGGCCGGCCTGGTCACAATCAGGAATCGTATTTTCTTTTTATCCAGCTCCCGGCGAATCGCCCTGATGCGCTTCCGTATAATATCTCTATCCATTCGGACTTCTCTCCAATCGCTGCCATTTGCCGATACTCAGCGGCCGAGCACGTTTTTCGCCGGGGCCCACTTTTTCTGCCAGGCGGGATAATCATTTGCCAGCAGGTCTGTCGCGTAATATCCGAGCCAACTGTATCCGTTGCGGCGCTCGTATGATATCTCGGCCAGCGTCGCTTTCGGTATGCCGTCCCGGCTGCAAAAAATTGGCTTGTTGGTTTCGATGTCATAGAACCGGGCCCATATCGGAGGCGCCGAAGCATCCTCGACAATAACCTTGTCGAAGCCCCTTGATTGCGACTTGTCTTGTTTTTCGATCTGCCTGATCCCTTCGAGCCCGGCCTGGTCGAACCATGCCGCCGCCCCTTGTACGGCTTCGATAATCTCCGGGGCGGGCCTGTCAATGCTCATCAGGAACCTGACAATACCTACGGATTCAGCTCCGCTGATGGAGGCTAATTCGTAACTGCGGGCCTTTGTCGGAGCGAAGGTTTTCTCATCGTGCTGGGCGCACCATGCCGTCTTTCTGCCATTGACGACGATCTGGCATTTCAGTATGCACTCAATACCTTTTGGTCCGGCGGCTTCGGCCCTCCGGCGGCGATTCTCATCGATAAAAGTGTAGGGCGGCTTTTTCCCGGCTATTTCGCCAAGCAGGTCAAGCACACCGATCATCGTGCCGTCGTTGAATGTGATGTGCCTCGAATAGCCGGTGGGATTCGGATGGCGCTGCGGCCAGCCGCCATTGTCATACTGGGCTTCGAGCACGTAATCCAGCCCCTTGAGAAAGGCGTCTTTGAAACGTTCGATTTTGGTGGCTTGATAGACTATAGCCAGGTATCGCATCTGCCTGCGAGTGGCGCTGTTATCCAGCGTGGAATCATTCTTACTTTTGGCCTTGCGCAGCTCAGCCTTGTCCAGCTCGCTCAGGACAGATGCCATGTCGATATTTTTCTGCCAGCCGCCTGAGTCGCGCTGGTGCAGAAGAAGGTTATCGGCAATGCGGATTGCTTCAACGGTAGCGTAAAACTCGGGCCGCTGGTTGAGGCATTGCTTCCACGATATGGAGGTGGCGGAATTTTCCCTGCCCTGGGTACCGGAAACAATTGCCAGGGCAAACAAACAGAGCGAAAACTTCAGTGTATATCGTATCATATTCTTACTATTAACAGAAAACCGCGAAAAAATAAAGCTTTTTTAGCCGGCGCGTTTGGTTTTACGCTGCATGGTTCTTATACTTTCTGTAGATAAAGACCTTGCTGGGGGGGAAACCGGTTGGCCTGGGGGGCGGTTCTCGAACCGCCCGTATCCGGCCCTTGATGTTTTCCGCAAGGGAGAAGAACTGCTTGTAACGCCCAATTTTCCCGGATAGGACGGCTTAAAGAGCCGTCCTTTTTTTATATCTTGTAAGAGCCCCCTTTTGCCGGTACAATACGGCAGTTTTTTTATTCTTAATCGTTGGATTTCCTTAAATTATGATATTTTTACCGATTCGGACAAGCATTCAGCCGAGACGAACGCCTTATGCGAATTATGCCCTCATAGCTGTCAATATGGCTATTTTCCTGCTGAGCTTTTTCCCTGTTGAATCATTAGGAGGCGAGAGGGAATATATTCGGCACTGGGCCGACCAGTTCGTGCTCGATCCCCGGCCGGGGCATCTGTTTCTTTGGCAGTTTGTCAGCTACGCCTTTTTGCATGCCGGCTTTATGCATATCGCCGGCACTATGTTCTTTCTGTACC